>Ga0265342_10001077_pt1 | contig 26505 bp, 28 predicted proteins | sample 4CB327metaG_FD_203125 | JGI IMG/M metagenome (GOLD analysis project Ga0265342, IMG submission 203125) | Rhizosphere microbial communities from Carex aquatilis grown in University of Washington, Seatle, WA, United States - 4-CB3-27 metaG | ecosystem: Host-associated > Plants > Roots >... | reverse complement strand
GCGCGAGCGCAGCGAGCGAACCCGGAATCCAGAACCGATCTTTACCGTGCCGTGTCTCTGGATTCCGGGTTCTGGCCTGCGGCCGGCCCCGGAATGACAACAGAAAGGGCTCATGCCGCCACCGCTTCCTTGTCGGCCTTCATGCGCAGCGATTGCGTAATCTCGGCGAGGATCGACACCGCGATCTCGGCCGGCGACACCGCGCCGATGGACAGGCCGATCGGCGCATGGATGCGGGCGATGGCGGCGTCGGAGATGCCCGCCTGCTTCAACCGGTCCACGCGCCGCGCATGCGTCTTCTTCGAACCGAGCGCGCCGATATAGAAGCAGTCGCGCTGCAATGCATGCAGCAGCGCCGGATCGTCGATCTTGGGATCGTGCGTCAGCGCAACGAAGGCGGTGTAGCGGTCGATGTTCAACGGCGGCAGCGCCGCGTCCGGCCACTCGGCAATCACCTTCACGTCGGGGAAACGCTCCTGCGACGCGAAAGCAGTGCGCGGATCGACAATGGTGACGTCATAGCCGACCAGCGCCGCCATCGGCGCCAGCGCCTGGCTGATGTGCACCGCGCCGGTAATGACGAGCCGCGCCGACGGAACGTGCACGGTCAGGAAGACGCGGCCCTGGGGAGTCTCCTCCATGCCGCTCTTTGCCATGCGCAGGCGCTTCTCGATCAACTCATGCAGCGGATCGCGCGCGACCTCGTTCGCCCTAACGACGCGCTGCTCGCCTGTGTCGACATGAGTGACGACGACGACCGCGCGCCGCGCTTCGCGCTCGGCGTTGACCGCATGCAGGATGTCGAGTTTCAACTGACCTTCTCCACATAGACGCGGATGGTGCCGCCGCAGGACAGACCGACCTTCCAGGCCGCCTCGTCGGCAACGCCGAACTCGAGCATCTTCGCCTTGCCGCTGTCGATCACATCGATGGCTTCGGTGACCACCGCGCCTTCGACGCAGCCGCCCGACACCGAGCCCAAGAAATTGCCTTCCTCGTCGATCACAAGGTTGGAGCCGACCGGCCGCGGCGCCGAGCCCCAGGTTTCGACCACGGTGGCCAGCGCCACGCCGCGCCCGGCCTTGCGCCAGTCCTCGGCGGCTTTGAGGATGTCTTCGTCACGCGAGAGCATTTGCAAGTCCTCCGTCATTTCACTCGTCATTCCGGGGCGGCCCGCAGGGCCGAACCCGGAATCCAGATACCAACTCAATCCAAGCCTCCTGTATTCCGGGTTCGCTCGCTTCGCGAGCGCCCCGGAACGACAGAAGAAATCGTCACGCCACGCTCCGCAGCATCTCCTTCGGATCGCGAGCCTTGACCAGCGCGCCCGAAAGCGCGCGCACGAGGTCGCGCATGGCATCGAGATTGTGGATCGGCCGCAGTTCATCAACATGCGGCAGGATCGTCCGCACCCCTTTGGCACGGGGCTCGAAGCCCTCGAAGCGCAGGAGGGGATTGAGCCAGATCAGCCGGCGGCACGAGCGGTGCAGCCGGTCCATCTCGAATGATAGGGTATCGTCGGCGTCCCGCTCAAGCCCGTCTGTGATGAGGAGCACGACCGCCCCCTGCCCCAGCACCCGACGGGCCCAGCGCTTGTTGAATTCGGCCAAGGACGTGGCGATGCGCGTGCCGCCGGCCCAGTCGGCGACGTTGGCGCCGCAGGCGGCGAGCGCCTCGTCCGGATCTCGCTGGCGGATCGAGCGGGTGACGTTGGTCAGCCGCGTGCCGAACAGGAAGGTCGTGACCCGCTTCTCGCGCTCGGTCACCGCGTGCAGGAAATGCAGGAAAAGCCGTGTGTACTGGCTCATCGAGCCCGAGATATCGAGGAGTGCGACGATCGGCGGCTCCTTCTGACGCGGGCCGACATATTTCAGGTCGATGACCGCGCCGCCGGCCTTCATGCTGGCGCGCAAGGTGCGACGCACGTCGATGATGTGGCCGTGGCGTGACGGCGCGAGGCGGCGAGTGCGCACGAGCTCGAACGGCAGCGCGAGGCGCGCGATGGCGTCTTTCGCCTGCGCGATCTCGGCCGCGGTCATCTGCGCGAAGTCCTTCTTCTGCAGCACTTCGCGGTCGGAGACGGTGAGCCGCGCATCGATCTCGAGTTGCTCTTCGCGCTCGGGCTGGTTCATGCCGGCAAAGAGCGCGTCCTGGATGCGCTGCGCACCCGCCTCCGGCGGCTTCGGCGCCGACGGCAGAGTCTCGGGCAGCATGGCGGCGAGCATCTTCTCCATCAGGCCGCGGCGGCGGAAAAAGATGCGGAAGGCCTGGTCGAACAGGATCGAGTGCTCGCGCCGCTTCACGAACACGGCGTGCAGCGTCCAGTAGACGTCGTCGCGGTTTCCAACCTGCGCGACCTGAAGCGCGGTCAGCGCATCGAGCACGCTTCCCGGCCCGACCGGCATACCGGCCGCGCGCAGCGCGCGCGCGAAGTAGAGGATGTTGTCGGCGAGTTTGCCGCTCGATTCAGTCATCCGCTGTCCCATTCTCCGTTCGTCCCCGCGCAAGCGGGGACCCAGCTGGGAGTCAGCGCTGGATTCCCGCTTTCGCGGGAATGAACGGACTGTGTCACTCCGCCGCCCGCATCTCCGCTTTCACCTCGTCAAGCAGCGCCTTCACCTTGCTGTTGTCGAGGCGGGCAATGTCGTCCTGGTATTTCAAAAGCACACCGAGGGTGTCGGACACCGTCGCCGGATCGAGCGCAACGGCATCGAGCTCGGTCAGCGCGCCGGCCCAGTCGAGCGTCTCGGCGACGCCCGGCACCTTGAACAGGTCTTCCTTGCGCAGCGCCTGCACGAAGGCGACGACCTGCTCCGACAGTTTCTTGGAAATGCCCGGCACCTTGGCGCGCAGGATCTTCAATTCGCGCGCAGCGTCGGGATAGCCGACCCAGTGATAGAGGCATCGGCGCTTGAGCGCGTCGTGCACCTCGCGCGTGCGGTTGGAGGTGACGACGACGATCGGCGGATGCGGCGCCTTGACCGTGCCCAGCTCCGGCACCGTCACCTGGAAGTCGGCTAGCACTTCCAGAAGGAACGCCTCGAAGGCCTCGTCGGTGCGGTCGATCTCGTCGATCAGCAGCACCGGCGCGCCGTCCGGGTCCGGCTCCAAAGCCTGCAAGAGCGGCCGCTTGATGAGGAATCTCTCGGAGAAGACGTCGTGCTCGATGCGATCGCGGTCGCCCCCGCCCTCTGCTTCCGCGAGCCGGATGGCGATCATCTGCGCGCCGTAATTCCACTCATAGACCGCGGCGGAGACGTCGAGGCCCTCGTAGCATTGCAGACGGATAAGCTTGCGGCCGAGGCTTGCCGCCAGCACCTTGGCGATCTCAGTCTTGCCGACGCCGGCCTCGCCCTCCAGAAAGATCGGCCTCCCCATCTTCAGCGCGAGATACAACACCGTCGCCAATGAGCGGTCGGCGATATAGTCGGCCTTGGCGAGAAGCGCGATGGTCTGGTCGATACTGGCGGGAAGCGGTGTAACAGGCATTCCTCGGTCACCTCCGTGACACTTTATCCGAACCGGCAGGCGGCTTACATGTGGGTAGCAAAGGCCCGCCCGGCCAGCCAGAGATAGCCCCCATGTCCACCGAAACCGCTGAAAAAACCCTGCAATTCCCGACGATCGACGCCGGCGTCCGCATCGGCCACGTCCACCTGAAGGTTGCCGACCTCCAGCGGGCGCTGGATTTCTACTGCGGAGTGCTGGGCTTCCAGGTGACCTACCAACGCCCGGGTGCAGCCTTCATCTCGGCCGGCGGCTACCACCACCATCTTGGCCTGAACACCTGGGAGAGCCGCGGCGGCCACCCGCCTGCCCCAGGCACCACCGGTCTCTATCACACGGCGATCCTCTACCCGACCCGGCGGCTGCTCGCCGATGCGCTCAAGCGGCTGATCGTCGCAAAGATCCCGCTCGAGGGCGCCAGCGACCACGGCGTCTCCGAGGCGCTCTACCTGCGCGACCCGGACGACAATGGCGTCGAACTCTATTGGGACCGGCCGAAGGACAAGTGGCCGCAGAAGCCGGACGGCTCGTTGCAGATGTTCACGCATCCGCTCGACCTGCACGACCTGCTGGCGGAGTTGGACAAGGCGCCGGCCTAAGCGCCCCGCGCCATCATCTCACCGAGCGCCGCGCGCAGGCGTGCGACGACCGGGCCCCAGGCTCGCGTCGCGTCCTGACGGAATAGCCGCGCGGTCGGGTACCAGGGGCTGTCGTCGCGCCGCATGAGCCAGCGCCAGTCCGGCACCTGCGGCAGCAGGAGCCATAGCGGCTTGCCGAGCGCACCGGCGAGATGCGCGACGCTGGTGTCGACCGAAAAGACGAGGTCCAAAGTCGCGATCAGCGCGGCGGTATCGGCGAAGCTCGTCAAATTGCTTGAGATATCGATCACCCTGCCCGTCTGCTTGAGCACGGGCGCGTCGCTGTCGCGCACGTCCTTCTGCAGGCTGACGAAGGCCGCGTCGAGTTCGAAGAGCGGCATGAGCGCATAGAACGGGATCGAGCGTGCGGCGTCGCGCTTGTGGCCGGGATTGCCGGACCAAACGAGGCCGATGCGCGGGCGCTTCGTGCCGAGGCGCGCATTCCAATCCATCGCGCCGGCCGGCGCGCGCAGATACGGCACCTGCGCCGGGATCGTCGCGAGCTCGGTCTTGAAGGCGAGCGGCAGGCTCAGCAATGGACAATGGAAGTCGAAATCGGGCAGCGCATCGCCGCGCGCGACCACCTCAATCGCGCCGTCGAGCGTACGCATCAGATCGACGAGCGGCCGCTGCACCTCCAGCACGACGCGTGCACCATGAGCGGCGACCATCGGCGCGTAGCGGCAGAACTGGATCGTGTCGCCGAGCCCCTGCTCGGCGTGCAGCAGGATCGTCTTGCCGGCGAGCGGCGCATCGCCGAGCCAGAGCGGCTGCGCGAAATTGCGCGGCAGGCCCGGATTGGAAGCGAGTCGCCATTCGTGCTCCGGCCAGCCGCGGGCGAAGTCGCCCGACAGGAGCAGCACCTGCGCACGATTCCAGTGCGCGTGCGCATGCCCCGGACGAATCGCCAGCGCGCGATCGAAACAGGCCACCGCCTCATCGCCCCGGTCCATGTCGAACAAAGCGATGCCGCGATTGTTGAGCGCGTCGAGATGCGAGGGTGCGTGCGCCAGCGCCGCCTCATAGCTCTTCAGGGCCTCGGCCGAGCGCCGCAGCGCCGCCAGCGCCAGGCCGCGATTATTGTGGGCGTCGGCATAATCTGGCTTGAGGCGCAGCGCCTGCTCGCAGCTTGCCAGCGCCTCGTGCGCGCGGCCGAGTTCCCGCAGCGAGAGGCCGCGATTGCTGAGCGCGGCGGCATCGTCCGGCCGCAGGGAGAGCGCCCGGCCAATGAACTCGACGGCCTCCAGATGGCGGCCCTGCTGCTGCCGCACCACGCCGAGCAAGTGCAGCGCATTGAAATGCCGGGGATTGTCGCGTAGCAGCGCAAGATAGACCGGCTCCGCCTCGGCAAGCCGACCGGCGCGATGCAGCGCCACGGCGTCGTGCAGCATGCTCTCAAAATCGACGGCCGCGGTCGAACGACTCATTGGCGCAGGATAGCATTGCTTGGCCGGCGGCGACGGAACCCGGCGCAGGCAGCGGTGGCACAAACCGTTAACGCACCCCACGCTAGGCTGCGTTCGGGTCTGCAATTGGAAGACGAAAGCAATGCCGAAGGCGCTCGGGTATCAGTCGAAAACCGCGCCCGACAGCGTCGCCGGCGTCGACCCCTACTCGCACGAAGCCACCGCCGAAGCCGTCGCGCGTCTCGCCGCCGTGGTCGAGGCGCAGGCCCGCCTGATCGGCCAGCAAGAGTTAGCGCTTGCGCGCAGTCGCGAGATCTTCGAGCGCGCCTCTGCCGCCGCCCGGCTCGGCTTGTGGGAGTGCGACCTGACAACCGAGACGCTGCAATGGTCGGGCGGCACCTACGACATGTTCACCATCGCGCGTGACCGGCCGCTGGTGCGCCGGCAGGCGCTCATCCGTTACCCCGCGGATTCGCTGAAGAAACTCAACCGAATCCGCAACCGCGCCATCGCCGAGCGCACCGGCTTCAATCTCGACACCGACATCCTGACGCCGTCCGGCGCCCGGCGCTGGATCCGCATCACTGCGACGGTCGAATGCAGCGGGGAGAGACCGGTTCGGCTGTTCGGCCTCAAGCAGGACATCACCGAGGAACGCCACCGCTGGGATGAGGCGCGCCGCCGCGCCGAGTTCGACGACCTCACCGGGCTCGCCAACCGCCGCCAGTTCCAAGCCAGGCTAGCCGCGGCCTGCGGCGACGACGGCGGCGCGACTGCCGGTGGCACGCTGTTGCTGGTCGATCTCGACGGTTTCAAGGAGGTCAACGACTCGCTCGGCCATGCTGCCGGTGACGCCTGCCTGAAGGTGGCGGCGCAACGCTTCGCCGCCGTCTGCGACAGCACAATGCTCGTCGCCCGCATCGGCGGCGACGAGTTCGCGGTACTGCTGGACGCGTCGGAACGTGCGCCGGTGCTCATCGCGCGGCAGATCATCGCTTCCATGAGCCGGCCGATCCGCTTCGGCTGGCACCGCTTTCAGGTCGGCGCGTCGATTGGGCTCGCCGCGATCGACGGTTCCCGCTCCGATGTGGCGATGAAGCGTGCCGATGCCGCGCTCTACGCCGCCAAGGCAGCCGGCCGAAGCACCTTCCGCTGGTACAATCCGGCGACGATGCGGTTCTAGCCCGGACAGCAAAAAGCGCGCGGTCCGAGAACCGCGCGCCTTTGAACTGACAGACTGGGCCTTAAGCCGTCGCCTTGGCGAGCGCCCGGCGCGCCAGCACGCCGACAAGATGCGCGCGATATTCGGGCGAGGCGTGAATGTCGCTGTTCATGCCGGAGGCCGGCACGCTCAGCCCCTCGATCGACTTCGGCGAGAAGCGCTTCTTCAGCGCCTCCTCGAAGGAGCTCACGCGGAAGACGCCGTTCGAGCCGGCGCCGGTCACCGCGACGCGGATGTCGGGGCCGCGCTTCGACACGAACACGCCGACGAGCGCAAAGCCCGAGGCCGGGTGCTTGAACTTTTCGTAGGCCGCCTTTTTGGCGATCGGGAACGAGACCTTGGTGATGATTTCGCCTTCTTCCAGCGCGGTCGTGAACATGCCTTGGAAGAAATCGTCAGCCGCAATGCGCCGCTTGTTGGTGATGATCGTCGCGCCGAGACCGAGCAGCGCCGCCGGATAATCGGCGTTCGGATCGTTGTTGGCGATCGAACCGCCGATCGTGCCGCGGTTGCGCACTTGCGGATCGCCGATCGAGCCGGGCACTGAGGCGAGCGCCGGCATAGCTTCCTTGAGCACATCGGACTTGGCGACGTCGGCGTGCCGCGTCATCGCGCCGATGACCACCGAGCGGCCCTTGAGCTCGACGCCGCTCATGCCCTCGACCAGCGACAGGTCTATCAGCGCCGACGGCTGCGCCAGGCGTTGCTTCATCACCGGCAACAGCGAATGCCCGCCCGCCAGGAGCTTGGCTTCCGGATTGCGGCTCAGAAGTCCGGCAGCCTGGCGGACCGTGGTCGGACGATGGAACGTGAAATTGTACATTTTTGTCTCCCGTAAACCCCTTTAGGCCGCCTGGCGCGGCGTAGCTTTTTGCAGCGCCGACCACACCGTATTGGCGGTGGCCGGCATCGACACGCTTTCGCTGCCGATCGCATCGGTGATGGCGTTGATGACCGCCGCCGGCGCGGCGATGGCGCCGGCCTCGCCGCAACCCTTGATGCCGAGCGGGTTGGACGGCGCCCTGGTCATGGTGGTTTCGACCTTGAACGACGGCAGGTCGTGCGCGCGCGGCATCGTGTAGTCCATGAACGAGCCGGACACGAGCTGGCCGTCCTTGTCATAGACGACGCCCTCGAGCAGCGCCTGGCCGACGCCTTGAGCGATGCCGCCGTGCACCTGGCCCTCGACGATCATCGGATTGATGATGGTGCCGAAGTCGTCGACCGCGGTCCAATTGACGATCTCGGCCTTGCCGGTGTCGCGGTCGACCTCGACCTCGCAGATGTGGCAGCCGGCCGGGAAGGTGAAGTTGGTCGGATCGTAGAACGACGTCTCCTTCAGGCCCGGCTCCAGCTCCTGACCGGAGAACTTGTGCGCGATGTAGGCGTTGAGCGCGACGTCGCCGAAGGCCGCCGACTTGTCGGTGCCGGCGACCGTGAACTTGCCGTCCTTGAACTCGATGTCGCCTTCGGCGGCCTCGAGCATGTGCGCGGCGACCTTCTTCGCCTTGGCCTCGATCTTGTCGAGCGCCTTGACGATCGCCGACATGCCGACCGCGCCGGAGCGCGAGCCGTAGGTCCCCATGCCGAACTGCACCTTGTCGGTGTCGCCGTGCACGATCGATACGTTGTCGAATGGAATGCCGAGGCGCTCCGAGACAAGCTGCGCAAACGTGGTCTCGTGCCCCTGCCCGTGCGCATGCGAGCCGGTCAGCACTTCGACGCTGCCGGTCGGATTGACGCGCACTTCGGCCGACTCCCACAGGCCGACGCCGGCCCCGAGGGAGCCGACCGCCTGGCTCGGCGCAATGCCGCAGGCTTCGATGTAGGTCGAATAACCGATGCCGCGGAGCTTGCCGTTGCGGGCGCTCTCGCGCTTGCGCTTGCCAAAGCTCTTCACGTCGGCGATTTCCATCGCCTTCTTCAGCGAGGCGTTATAGTCGCCCGCGTCATACGCCATGATCACGGGCGTCTGGTGCGGGAACGACTTGATGAAGTTGCGCTTGCGCAGGTCCGCCGGATCGAGCCCCATCTCGCGCGCCGCGACTTCGACCAGCCGCTCGACGACGAAGGTCGCCTCGGGACGGCCCGCACCGCGATAGGCATCGACCGGCACGGTGTTGGTGTAGACCGCATCGACCTCGCAGTAGATCTGCGGAATGTCGTACTGGCCCGACAGCAGCGTCGCGTAGAGATAGGTCGGCACCGACGACGAGAAGGTCGACATGTAGGCGCCGAGATTGGCAATGGTCTTCGCGCGCAGCGCGAGGATCTTGCCGTTGAGATCGAGCGCCAGCTCCGCATGCGTGATGTGATCGCGGCCGTGTGCGTCTGTCACGAACGCTTCCGTACGGTCCGACGTCCACTTCACCGGCCGCTGCACCTTGCGCGCGGCCCAGAGACAGACGACCTCCTCCGGATAGATGAAGATCTTGGAGCCGAATCCGCCTCCGACGTCGGGCGCGATCACACGCAATTTGTGCTCGGGCGCGATGCCGACGAAAGCGGAAATGACCAGCCGCGCGACGTGCGGATTCTGCGACGTATTCCACAGCGTCAGATGATCGGTGCCGGCGTCATATTCGGCGAGGGCTGCGCGCGGCTCGATGGCGTTCGGCGCGAGGCGATTATTGACGATGTCGAGCTTGGTCACGTGCTGGGCGGAAGCGAACGCCGCTTCTGTCGCCTTGGCGTCGCCGAGCGACCATTCGTAAATCGTGTTCTTCGGCGCGATCTCGTGGATCTGCGGGCCGCTCTTGGCCTTGGCCGGATCTGTGGCCGCAGGCAGCACCTCGTAGTCGACCTTGACCTTCTCGGCCGCATCGCGCCCCTGCGCCTGCGTCTCGGCAATGACGACCGCGACCGCGTCGCCGACATGGTTGACTATCGTCGCCGCGAGCGCCGGATGCGGCGCCATCTTCATCGGCGAGCCGTCTTTGGAGTGGATCATCCAGCCGCAGATCAGGTTGCCGATCTTGTCGGAGGCGAGCTCGGCGCCAGTGAGCACAGCGATCACGCCGGGCATCTTCTTGGCTTCCGAGGCGTCGAGGCCCTTAATGCGAGCGCGTGCGTGCGGCGACCGCACGAACACGGCGCGGGTCTCGCCCGGCCGGACCACGTCGTCCGTATACTGGCCTTTTCCCGTGACGAAGCGGACGTCTTCCTTCCGGCGCACCGCCGCGCCGATACCGGTCGCGCTCATGGCGGTCTCCTCCCAGTTGACTGTTACTCCGACTCCGCCGGCGGCGGTCGAGCGCCGCCGTCGCCGTTAAGCCATCGCCTTCGCGCCGGCCGCGATCGCCTTCACGATGTTGTGGTAGCCGGTGCACCGGCACAGATTGCCGTCGAGCTGCTCGCGGATCGTGTGCTCATCAAGGTCGTTGCCGTTGCGGCGCACGATGTCGAGCGCGGCCATGATCATGCCAGGGGTGCAGTAGCCGCACTGGAGACCGTGATGTTCGCGGAACGCCTCCTGCATCGGGTGCAGCTTGCCGCCCGGCTCGGCGAGGCCCTCGATCGTGGTAATCTTCGCGCCCTCGCACTGAAGGGCGAGCGTGGTGCAGGACTTGGCGGCGATGCCATCGACGTGCACGACGCAGGCGCCGCACTGAGAGGTGTCGCAGCCGACATGCGTGCCGGTCAGCCTGAGGTTCTCGCGCAGGAATTGCACCAGCAAAGTGCGCGCCTCGACTTCGCCAGAGACGGGCTTTCCGTTCACCGTCATGGACACGGTCGGCATCGCATTCCTCCCATTTAGGTCCGAATCGCCCCTTATTGGCCTTTCGCCGTTCTTCGGCGGCGGCAGGGGCGTGAAATCACGTCGATTTCGATCCAGTTTAGCCTTGGAACAGGTCGCAAGTGTGGACCCCCGGCGCCGTTGCGGTCAAGCCGTCCAAACGCCGCGAGGGGCAGAACCGGCGGTACAGAGTCAGGACTTCTCGACCGTCGCGGCGAAGTTGCGGAAGAAGTCGTCGGCAAGCTTCTTGGCCGCGCCGTTGACCAGTCGCTGGCCGAGCTGCGCCAGCTTACCGCCGATCTGCGCCTCGACGTTGTAGGTGAGCAGCGTGCCGCCGTCCTTGTCGGTGAGCGCGACGGTCGCCCCGCCCTTGGCGAAGCCGGCCACGCCGCCGTCGCCCTCGCCCGAGATCCTGTAGCCATTCGGCGGATCGAGATCGGTCAGTTGCACCTTGCCTTTGAAGCGGGCTTTCACCGGGCCGATCTTGGTGACCGACACGGCCTGGAATTCCGTGTCGGAGGTCTTGTTGAGCTCCTCGCAACCGGGGATGCAGGCCTTGAGCACATCGGCGTCGTTGAGCTTCTGCCATACAACCTCGCGCGTGGCGGGAAGCTGGACCTCGCCCGTCATCGTCATCGCCATCGGTGCCGTCTCCTTCGGTAAGCCACAAAACCCGAACGCCTGCACTTAAGGCCTTGCGGCCGTCCTGAAAAGCCCTTTGCAGGACGCCCTGCCTTCGCCTAATGGGTGGCTGAAGCCCGGTCGCCGGGGCGAGAAGCAAGAATTCGAAGGGGAGAAACGTCATGCCGATCATCAGCGTCGACGACGGCTGTCCGATCAATGTCGAGGTCTCGGGCCGCGACGACGCGCCGCCGCTGATGCTGTCGAACTCGCTCGGCACCGACCTGCACATGTGGGACGACCAGGCGGACGAATTCGGCAAGCATTTCCGCCTCATCCGCTACGACCGCCGCGGTCACGGCAAATCCGGCGCGCCGAAGGGGCCGTACAGCTTCGATCGCTTCGGCCGCGACATTCTCGGCGTTCTCGATGGCCTGGGCGTGAAAAAGACCAACTGGTGCGGCCTGTCGATGGGCGGCATGGACGGCCAATGGCTCGGGGCCAATGCGCCCGACCGCATCGGCAAGCTGGTCCTTGCCAACACCCATTATCACTACGCCGACAAGGCGCCATGGGCCGACCGCCTGCGCTTCCTCGAGACGCACCAACTGGGCGACCTTGTCGCCGCCAACATGGAGCGCTGGTTCACCAAGGGCTTCCGCGAGCGTGCGCCGCAGGCAATCGAGCGCATGACCAGGATGTTCGTCACCAGCAATCACGCCGGCTACATGGCCTGCGTCGCCGCCGTGCGCGACATCGACTTCCGCGCCAGCAATCCAACCATCAAAGCGCCGACCCTGGTCATCATCGGCGCGCAGGATCCGGCGACGCCGCCGGCCGCCGGCGAGACGATCGCCAAGGCGATCCCCGGCGCGAAGCTCGTGACGCTTGACGCCGCCCACATCTCCAACGTCGAGCAGCCGCAGGCCTTCACCAAGGCCGTGCTCGACTTCCTCCTCGGCTGACGAAAGGCGCGCATCATGGACGAACGCGAACGCTACGAGCGCGGCATGGCGCAGCGCCGCAAGGTGCTCGGCAACGCCTGGGTCGACCGCGCCAATGCCAAGAAGAGCGCCTTCACGGAAGAATTTCAGGACTTCATCACCCGCGCCGCCTGGGGCGAGGTGTGGACGCGTCCGCATTATGACGAGCGCACGCGCCGCGTGCTCGTCATCGGCACCATGCTCGCGCTCGACAAGTGGGAGGAATTCCGCATGCACGTGCGCGCCGCCCTGACCGAGGGCGGCTTCACGGTCGACGATATCAAGGAGATCATCCTGCAGCAGGCCATCTATTGCGGTGTGCCGGCGGCCAATCACGCCTTCAAGGAGGCGGCAGCGGTGATCGAAGAGATCGGCAAGAGCAAATAGCGCGAGACGGGAAAGACGGGCCTAGAGGCCCGCCTGAATGGTGTCGAGTGCGCGGGCGACTTGGTCCAGCTTCTCGACCGCCACGCTCGTCGCTTCGTGCATCACGAACCAGGCGAGACAGCCGCGCAGGCCCCAGAGCAGAAGCGTGGCGAAGAGGCGATCGAGCATGAGACGGCCTCGCGGCGGCTGACGTCGTGACGATTACGGATGCAGGGCCGAATTGGGCATCGCCGCCGGTTGCTCTTCCTTCTGCGCTTCCGGCTCCACGATCGGCATCGCCAGGATGTTACGTTCGGCGATGCAGAGCGCGAGCGCGAGGCAGGCGAGCAGGATTTGGATCGCGTATTCGCGAACGATCTCGGCATTGCCTGACCACACCGCCGGCGCGACCGACATGAAGCCGAACACGACGATGATGATCAGCGCGCCTTCGAGGATTTTCGGGTCGGCGTTGCCGCCGGCGAAGGAGCGGAAACGGTCGGCGATATGCACGGCGCAGATGCCGGCGACGGCGAGCTTCATCGCGGCGAGGAACGCAGCCAGCTTGATGATGCCCATCGGCGAGAGGTGAAGCAGCCGCCCGGCGTCGAACACAAGCTGCGAACGCCACACATCCTCGAGCCCGTAATTCGACGAGGTCAGAGCCCGGAACCCGTCGAGGCCCCAGCTCATGGTGAAATAAAGGGCGATGGCGACGATCAACGCTACGGTCGCGGTCGAAGCTTTACGCATTGTGTCCTCCCTGATTTCGCGGACAATCATTGCGTATTCTCTTCAACTGCGAGCCGCAAAAGAAACCAAGCCTTTACCTTACCTGTTAGCCGCTTAACCACGCGCGCTGCATCGAAGCACCACGCGCAAGGCAGGAAGCGGGTGGGTGCGCACCGGCGGCGCCCATAGGTCCGGAAACGATGATCGAGAGCGCCGTGCGCGCGTCCGCGCTGCGATCAGAGTTAATGATGTTTAGGGCCACAAACATTCGTTTCCCTTCGCGGGAGCGGAAGCGCACAAGCCGCGCCGCACGCGAGTGGGAACCATCGGCAGAGAGTGGAAGCTGACAGATACGAAGGAGCTGTGATGAGCGTAGCCATGTTCCCGAACGCGACGGCTAAAGAGACGAGGCCCCGCCTCGTCCTGGTCGCCACATCACTCGGCGTGCTGTTCGCGCAGATCGACACCTCCGTCGTCAATCTCGCGATCAGAAGCATCGACGCCGACCTTCACGCCGGCATCAGCGCAATGCAGTGGGTCGTCGACGCCTACAATCTCGTCTATGCGAGCTTCCTGTTGACCGGCGGCACGCTCGGCGATCTTTACGGACGCCGCCGCGTCTTCGTCGCCGGCATTCTCTTGTTCATCGTCGGCACGCTGGTCTGCGCGCTCGCCCCGAACGCCGCGACCTTGATCGCCGGCCGCGTCGTCAGCGGTCTGGGCGCCGCCTGCATGGTGCCGATGTCGCTCGTCCTCTTGGCGCTCGCCTTTCCCGACAGGCGCGAGCGCGCGCACGCCATGGGCGTCTGGGCAAGCTGCAACGGCCTCGCCTTCATCATCGGCCCGATGCTCGGCGGCTGGCTCGTCGACACGATCGGCTGGCGCAGCATCTTCTACATGATCCTCCCGGTCTGCGCGGCTGCGATCGCCCTTGCCTATGCGGCCGTGCGCGAGAGCGCCGAGCCGGCAGGCCGGCGGCTCGACCTGCCCGGTCAGGCGCTGGCGATCACCGGCCTCGTGGCCTTCGCCTTCGCCGCCATCGAAGGCTCGCACTGGGGCTGGACCTCGCCGATCATCGTCGGTACCGTGATGCTTGCGGTCGCCGCCTTCGCCCTCCTCGTCTTCGTCGAAGGCCGCACGCCAGGCCCGCTGCTGCCACTCGAATATCTCGCGCGGCCGACCTTCTCGGCCTCACTCGCCATCGCCGGGCTGATGACGTTCGGCATGTATGCGCTGCTCTTCATCATGCCGCTCTACTTCCAGACCGTGCGCGGCGAGACTCCCTTCGTGACCGGCCTCGCCATGATGCCGATGCCGATCGCGTTCTTCCTGGTGTCGCAATTCGTCGGCCATCTGAACAACCGCGTCGGTCCGCGCGTGGTCATGACCGCGGGCATGCTGTGCATGGGCCTGGGCGCGCTCGGCCTCGCCGCCATCGGCAAGACGACCGCGCTCCTGCCGATCGAGCTTGCATTGCTCGTCGTCGGCGTCGGGCTGGGCTTGAACACCGCCCCGGTGAACGGCGTCGCGGTCGCCGCTCTTCCGCCGGCGCGCTCGGGCACCGCCTCCGGCCTGCTCAACACCACGCGCATGATCGGCGCGACGCTCGGCGTCGCCATCCTCGGCGCGCTATTTGCCGCCCACGCCGGGCCGCACGCTGCGGGCGGCGACGAGTTCCTGACGGGCATGCGCACGGCGCTCGCCGGCGGCGGCGCGGCCGAACTCTTCGGTGCGGTCGTCGCGATCGCGTTCATCCGCAAGGACTCGCTGAAGCAAGTCTAGCCGCCCCGCCGCTCGCGGAAGGCCTGCGGCGTCATGCCGGTCTGCTTGCGGAAGAAGCGCGTGAAGTGCGACGGGTCGGCGAAGGCGAGATCGTAGGCGATCTCGTGGATCGCCTGCGCCGTGAATACGAGCTGGCGCTTGGCCTCGGTCAGGACGCGCTGGCGGATCAGATGGCCGGCGGTGACGCCGGTCGCGCGCTTCACATGGTCGTTGAGCCGGTCGGAGGTCATGTTGAGCCGCTCGGCATAGAAGCGGATCAGCCGCTCTTTCCGGAAATTGGCGTCGATCAACCGCCGCAGGTCATCGATTCTGGCATCCGCCGGCGAAAGCGTCACGGTGCCGGTGCGCGCCCGGCTCGCCGCAAGACGCACCACCTCGATGGCGATCAGCGCGAGCAGCGCCCGCATCGCCAGCCGGTGCCCTTCGCGGGCGAGGAAGCCCTCCTCCTGAAGCTCGCGGCAGAGCGCCGAGACCCGCGCGATCTCGCCGGCCTCGCCGAGCGGCAGCACCGGCTCGGCCGCAAGCGCCGTCAGCCGCTCGAGCGCTTCGCCGGACCGGTCGCCGAGCGCGCCCGCCACATCCTCGGAAAAGCTGACCACCCAGCCAGAGGTCGCTTCCGGCGTGAAGCGGAAGCCGTGCGCGATGCGCGGCGGCACGAGGAGCACGGCAGGCGCTGCGAACGACAGGGTCGCGGTCTCGTAGGCCATCTCGCCGCCGCCCTCGGCGATCAGCAGCACCTGGAAGAGGTCCCGATGGCGATGGGCGCGGATGGTCCAGTCGTGCGGGACCGAACGCGCGGCGATGGTCTCGACGTGAATGAAATCGAATAGCTGATCCCCCGGCGGGTCGCCGTAAAGATGAAACAGAGGCAGCGCCGCGGTGGCCATGGACCGGCAGCATAAGCGAGCCCCGAGCCGTGAGCCATACGGCTCGAAACGCCGTCATATTGCTGTGTAAAACCGTGCGGAACCGGACGGCGATTTTCGAGTTCCTATCCCACCTTGAAGCAATGTGTGGGGCCGACAATGGGACGTTATCTTCTGCTCTGGCTGCTTGGCGTGCCGATCCCGATCCTCCTTCTGATCTGGGCCTTCGGCGGCCTGCACTAACGCGCGGCGCGGAATGGCTGCGTCAGGAGGCGCAGCAGCGTCCGCTCCGGCGCGTCGCGAAACACCGGCAGGCCGATAACGACGTCGTCGCCGGCCGCCGGTTTTTCGCGATACGTGCCGAACAGCCGGTCCCACCACGGCAAATTGAATCCGAAATTGCTGTCGGTCTCGACCCGCGCGGCCGAATGATGCACTTCGTGCATCTGCGGTGTGACGACGAGCCATCGCGCGACGGGCTCCGCCCACGCCGGCAATGCGACGTTGCTGTGATTGAACATCGACGTCGCATTCAGCAGCACTTCGAAGACGATCACCGCCGCGACCGGCACCCCAAGCGCGATCACCGCCGCGATCTTGATTGTCAACGACAGCAAGATCTCCAGCGGATGGAAACGCAGACCGGTCGTCACGTCGATGTCGACATCGGCGTGATGCACGCGATGCAGCCGCCACAGCACCGGCACGTGGTGGAATACATAGTGCTGCGCCCAGATCACGAGATCGAGCGCGATCACGCTCAAGATCGCAGCCGGCCAGAATGGTGCGGCCAGGACCGGTAACAGGCCCCACCCCTTCGCCGCGGCTAGCAGCGCGGCGCCGACTCCGGCCACCGGCATGACGAGGCGGACCAGCACGTGGCCGACGGCGACGATGCCGATATTGCCGAACCAGCGGCCGCGGCGCCCCACGCTCAGTCGGCGCCGCGGCGCGCGCCATTCCCATAGCGCCAGCGCCGCGAAAAGCGTCGCCGCGGTGCCCACACGGACGGCAATCTCGGCTTCGGGTGACACGAAAGCGCGTTCTCCTCCCGCGACTTAATAACACGGATAGCGCCGGTCCGGCGTTGCCGCTCCCGTTTGGCCCTGTTACCGTTCATGACGCGGCGATTGAGCGTGAGGGGCGCGGCATCGCGAGGCGGCAGGGGAACGGATGGACGTCTTCATCCAACAGCTCATCAATGGCATTACGCTAGGCTCAATCTACGGCCTCATCGCCATCGGCTACACGATGGTATTCGGCATCATCGGAATGGTGAACTTCGCGCATGGCGACGTGTTCATGGTGTCGGTGTTCATCTCGCTCATCGCGCTTTTGATATTGACGACCTTTCTCGGCATCAGCTCGATCGCGCTGGCGCTGCTCATCGTGCTCGTCGTCGCGATGGTCTTCACCGCGCTGGTGAACTGGGTGATCGAGCGCGTCGCCTACCGGCCGTTGCGCGGCTCGTTCCGGCTCGCGCCGCTGATCTCGGCGATCGGCATGTCGATCTTCCTGTCGAACTTCGTGCAGGTCACGCAAGGGCCGCGCAACAAGTCGATCCCGCCGATGATCCAGGGCGAGTTCGTGCTGATGGATCACGGCAACTATGCCGTGACGCTCTCGCTCAAGCAGTTGATCATCTGGTCCGTCACCGCCGTGCTGCTTGTCTGCTTCTGGTATCTGGTGGCGAAGACGCCGCTCGGCCGCGCCCAGCGCGCTTGCGAGCAAGACCAGAAGATGGCCGCGCTCGTCGGCGTCGACGTCGACCGCACCATCTCGATGACCTTCGTCATCGCCGCCGCGCTCGCCGCGGTCGCAGGTACGCTTTACCTGATGTACTACGGCGTCGTGTCCTTCGCCGACGGCTTCGTCCCCGGCGTCAAGGCCTTCACCGCCGCCGTCCTCGGTGGCATCGGCTCGCTGCCCGGCGCCGTGATCGGCGGCATCCTGATCGGCCTGATCGAGACCATGTGGTCGGCCTACTTCTCGATCGACTACAAGGACGTCGCCGCCTTCTCGGTGCTCGCCATCACGCTGATCTTCCTGCCGCAGGGCCTGTTCGGCCGTCCGGACGTCGAGAAGGTCTGATGACGACGACTGACGTCCACAAGACGCCGAATCCCGTCGCGGCCGCGATACGCGACGCCGCTCTGACCGCGCTCATTTCCTTCTGCCTGTTCCTGCCGCTGGTCGGCTTCCTGACCATCTCCAATATCCGCAACGAGATCGTCCTCACCACACGCTGGGTGCTGCTGTTCTCGCTCGTCGCCATCATCGGCCTCGGGCGGCTGTGCTACTCGCTGGCGATCTACCCGGCAATGCAACGCCGCGCGCTCCGGCCGGTGAAGACCGAGGTGCCCGCATGGCGCGCCGCTCTCGGCAAATGGTTCATCCCCTTCGCCATCGGCTTCACCATCGTCTACCCATTCATCGTGATCGCCACCTCCGGCTTCGGCGGCGCGCTGAAATGGGTCGACAATTTCGGCATCCAGATTCTCATCTACGTGATGCTCGGCTGGGGCCTGAACATCGTTGTTGGCCTGGCCGGCCTTCTCGACCTCGGCTATGTCGCCTTCTACGCCGTCGGCGCCTACTCCTACGCGCTGCTTGCCAAGGAGTTCGGCTTCTCGTTCTGGGTCCTCCTGCCGCTCGCCGGCTGCCTCGCCTCCTTCTGGGGCGTCCTGCTTGGTTTTCCGGTGCTGCGGCTGCGCGGCGACTACCTCGCCATCGTCACGCTCGCCTTCGGCGAGATCATCCGCATCGTCATCGTCAACTTCGTTGCGTTGACCAACGGTTATGCCGGCATCTCGTCGATCCCGCGCCCGTCCTTCTTCGGCATCCCGTTCACCGCTGACGACGACGGCTTCGCCGCCGTCTTCCATCTTCCATTCACGCCGATCTACCGCACGATCTTCCTCTATTATCTCATCCTCGCGCTGGCCTTCCTCACCTGCTACGTGACCGTCCGCCTGCGGCGACTGCCGGTCGGCCGCGCCTGGGAAGCGTTGCGCGAAGACGAAATCGCCTGCCGCTCGCTCGGCATCAATACGACCAACACCAAGCTCACCGCCTTCGCGATGGGCGCGATGTTCGCTGGCTTCGCCGGCTCGTTCTTCGCCGCGCGGCAGGGCTTCATCTCGCCCGAGTCCTTCACCTTCCTTGAGTCGGCGACGATCCTGGCGATCGTCGTGCTCGGCGGCATGGGCAGCCAGGTCGGCGTCGCCATCGCCGCCATCGCAATGATCGGCGGCACCGAGATCATGCGCGATATGGATTTCCTCAAGGAAATCTTCGGCTCGACCTTCGATCCGACCCAGTACCGGATGCTCATCTTCGGCTTCGGCATGGTGCTGATCATGATCTGGCGGCCGCGCGGGCTGATCTCGACGCGCACGCCGTCGGTGTTCCTGAAGGAGCGCAAGACGATCAGCGCCGATCTCATCGGTGAGGGTCACGGCTGATGCGCGATCCGACCGACATCCTGCTGCGTGTCGAGCAATTGACCATGCGCTTCGGCGGTCTGGTCGCGATCGACCATCTCTCCTTCGAGGCGCGCAAGGGCGACATTACCGCGCTGATCGGCCCGAATGGCGCCGGCAAGACGACCGTCTTCAACTGCATCACCGGCTTCTACAAGCCGAGCGAGGGTCGTATCGGGCTCCGCCACGGCGGCACCGCCGCCTGGGACGCGCTCGAGACGCTGACCGATAGCGGCAATCGTCACATGAAGTATGGCGACGGCGCGCTGTTCCTGCTCGAGCGCATGCCGGACTTCCTCGTGTCGCAGCAGGCGCGCGTCGCCCGTACCTTCCAGAACATCCGCCTCTTCCCCGGCATGACGGCGCTGGAAAACCTGATGGTGGCGCAGCACAATCGGCTGATGGTCGCCTCCGGCTACACGCTGCTCGGCGTGCTCGGCTTCCCGTCTTATGCCGCGGCCGAACGCGCGGGCATCGAGCAGGCGCGCGCCTGGCTCGACCGCGTCGGCCTCATCGGCCGCGCCGACGATCCGGCCGGCGACCTGCCCTACGGCGCGCAACGCCGGCTCGAGATCGCGCGCGCGATGTGCACGGACCCGGTGCTGCTCTGCCTCGACGAGCCCGCCGCCGGCCTCAATCCGCGCGAGAGCGCCGAGCTCAACGAGCTCCTGCTGTCGATCCGCGACGAGAACAACATGTCGATCCTGCTCATCGAGCACGACATGTCTGTGGTGATGGAGATTTCCGACCACATCGTCGTGCTCGACTACGGCGTCAAGATCGCCGACGGCTCGCCGGAGGCGGTGCGTACCGACGAGAAGGTGATCGCCGCCTATCTCGGCGTGCCGGACGAAGAGGTCGAGAAGGTGGAAGCGGAGGTCGGCCTGTGACCGCTCCTCTCCTCAGCGTGCGCGGCGTCAAGACGTTCTACGGGCGGGTGATGGCGCTCAAGGGCGTCGACATGGAGGTCAAGCCCGGCGAGATCGTCACCTTGATCGGCGCTAACGGCGCCGGGAAGTCGACGCTGATGATGACCATCTGCGGCAACCCGCGCGCGCGCGAGGGCGTCATCGAGTTCGACGGCTGCGACATCACCCGCATGCCGACGCACGAGATTGCGCGCCTCAAGCTTGCGCAATCGCCCGAGGGCCGCCGCATCTTCTCGCGCATGACCGTGCTCGAGAACCTGCAGATGGGCGCAACCGTCGGCGACGCGAACGAGTACGAGGCCAATCTCGAGCGCGTGCTCACCCTCTTCCCCCGCCTGAAGCAGCGGATCGGCCAGCGCGGAGGCACGCTGTCGGGCGGCGAGCAGCAGATGCTGGCGATCGCCCGCGCGCTGATGGCGCGGCCGCGCCTCCTCCTGCTCGACGAGCCGTCGCTCGGCCTCGCCCCCCTGATCGTGCGGCAGATCTTCGACGCGATCCGCGCGCTCAACGCCGAGACCGGGCTGACCGTGTTCCTGGTCGAGCAGAACGCCTACCACGCGCTCAAGCTGGCGCATCGCGGCTACGTCATGGTGAACGGCCTGATAACCCTGTCCGGCAGCGGCCAGGAATTGCTGGAGCGGCCGGAGATCCGCCAGGCCTATCTCGAGGGAGGCCGGCACTGATGGAAGGCCTGGCCCACGCATTCTCTATCCCGCATCTGCTCGCCGAAGAGGACAATTTCGGCGTCTTTTTTCTGGTTACCGTGTTCCTGGGCGGCGGTGCGGCCTGGCTGACCGGCCGGGCGGCGGCGCAGACCTGGCGGCCGGTCTGGCAGGTGATAATTTATTCCCTGATCCTCGGCGGCGCGGTCCGGTTCATCCATTTCAGCCTGTTCGACGGCACGCTTTTGTCCTTACATTTCTATGTCGTTGACGCCGCCGTCTGCCTGGTCATTGGGATCCTTGGATTCCGCGTTGCACGCGCCGCGCAGATGGTCCGCCAGTATGGCTGGATCAACGAGGCGGACGGAGCAATGCGCTGGCGTCGCAAACCGACCTGAGTTAGCCTTTGGCTTCCTGTACTTCACTGTCTTCACTGTCTTCACTGTCTTCGCTGTCTTCGCTGTCTTCGCTGTCATCGCCGGCACCACCGTTGGAGGGGTAGATAGATGATGAAAACCACCACGCTCGGCCTCGCGCTGGGCTTTGCGATCGCCGCCGCGGGCGCGGCCAATGCGCAAGTCAAATTCGGCGTTCAGGGCCCGATCACCGGACCGAACGCCGCGTTCGGCGCGCAGCTCAAGAACGGCGCGCAGCAGGCCGTCGACGACATCAACGCCGCCGGCGGCATCAACGGGCAGAAGCTCGCCCTCCAGTTCGGCGACGACGTATCCGACCCGAAGCAGGGCGTTTCGGTTGCCAACAAATTCTCGGCTGATGGCGTGAAGTTCGTGGTCGGCGCCTTCAATTCCGGCGTCACCATGCCCTCCTCCGAGGTCTATCAGGAGAACGGCATCGTCCAGGTCACGCCGGCCTCGACCAACCCGCAAATCACGGAACGCAAGATGTGGAACATCTTCCGCACCTGCGGTCGCGACGACCAGCAGGGGGCGGTTGCCGGCGCCTACATCCTCAAGCAGTTCAAGGGCAAGAAGGTCGCCGTCGTCCACGACAAAACGACATACGGCAAGGGCCTCGCCGACGAGACCATCAAGGCGATGGGCAAAGGCGGCATGAAGCCGGTGCTGTATGAAGGCATCAACGTCGGCGAGAAGGACTTCTCGGCGCTGGTGTCGAAGATCAAGCAGTCGGGCGCCGACCTCGTCTACTGGGGCGGCCTGCACACCGAAGGCGGTCTGATCGTTCGTCAGATGCGCGACCAGGGCGTCAAAGCGCCGCTGATGGGAGCTGACGGCATCACCACCGACGAGTTCGCGCAGGTCGGCGGTCCGGGCGTCGAAGGCACGCTGATGACCTTCCCGCCGGATCCGCGCAACAACCCGGCCGCCAAGGACGCCGTCGCCAAGTTCCGCGCCGCCAAGTTCGAGCCGGAAGCCTACACGCTGTACAGCTACGCGGCGGTGCAGGTCATGGCCGACGCGGCCAAGCAGGCGAAGTCGAACGATCCCAAGAAGGTGGCCGAGAAGATGCACTCGGGCGCGCACTTCAAGACCGTGATCGGCGACCTCTCCTACGACAAGAAGGGCGACATCACACGTCTCGACTACGTGATGTACATCTGGAAGAAGCAGGCCGACGGCAAGATCACCTACGTCGAGTGCCCCGGCGGCGATTGCAGCAAGGCCAAGTAAGCCTCGCTCCGGCACGAGCAAGCGAAAAGCCCGCCGTCACCGGCGGGCTTTTTGTTTTTGCGGGCATCGGCGCGAGCTAGCCGATCTTCCCCAGCGCCGGGAAAACCTCGAGCAGCCAGATGCTGAGCTGGCTGATGCTGCCGGTCAGGAACGCAATGCCGGTCAGGACCAGAAGCGCGCCCATCGCCTGCTCGACGCGGCGCAAGTATTTCTTGAAGCGCGCGAGGAATGCGGCGAACGGCTCGATCGCGAAGGCCGCGACGAGGAACGGGATGCCTAAGCCAAGCGAATACACCGCGAGCAACAACGCCCCGCGCGCGACCGTCTGCTCCGACGCCGCCACCGCCAGGATCGCGGCGAGGATCGGGCCGATGCACGGCGTCCAGCCGAAGGCGAAGGCGAGCCCGATCACATAGGCGCCCCACAGCCCGACGGGCTTGGCCACGTCGAGACGCTTCTGATGGTGCAGCCAGGCGATCGGCGTCAGCCCGAGGAAGTGCAGGCCCATCACGACGATGATGACGCCGGCGACGATCGAGAGCGGCTCGGAATAGGCGCGGATCAAGGAGCCGATCACGCTGGCGCTGGCGCCGAGGGCGACGAACACGGTCGCGAAACCGGCGACGAACAGTGCCGCCGCGAGCACCGTCTCGCGCCGGACCCTCGGCTCCGGCTCCTGGTCGGCGAAGCGCTCGAGCGAGGTGCCGGCGAGAAAGATGAGATAGGGCGGCACCAGCGGCAGCACGCAGGGAGACAGGAAGCTGACCAGTCCGGCGATCAAGGCGGCGAGAAACGTGACGTCATGCATGGGCGCTTACATGCCCGCTCCAATGTGGCGCTGGCAAGGTGCCCCGTGCCGCGCTGGCGCGGATGTGATAAGCGAGTGAAGTCATGCGCAACCTGATCACAGACGTCGTCGGCGTCCGCGTCGGCAATGCAGAGGACGCGGCGCTCGGCTCCGGCGTCACGACGATCATCTTCGACCACGCCGTCACCGGCAGCGTCGACGTGCGTGGCGGTGGGCCGGGCACGCGCGAAACCGCGCTTCTCGATCCGGCACAAACGGTCGACGGCATCGACGCGATCGTGCTGTCGGGAGGCTCCGCCTTCGGGCTCGACGCCGCCTCGGGCGTGCAGGCCTGGCTGCGCGAACAGGGCCGCGGCTTCCGCATCCGCGACGCGGTCGTGCCGATCGTGCCGGCGGCCATCATGTTCGACCTCTTGAACGGCGGCGACAAAAATTGGGGGCGATTCCCCGCCTACCGCGAGCTCGGCTACGCGGCGGCGGCGGCGGCCTCCTCCGACATGTCGCTCGGCAGCGTCGGCGCCGGCCTGGGCGCTACGACTGCGACACTCAAGGGCGGGCTGGGCTCGGCCTCCGCGCAAACGCGCCGCGGCATCACGGTCGGCGCTCTGGTCGTCGTCAACGCAGTCGGCACTGTGACTGTCGGCGATGGACCGCATTTCTGGGCTGCGCCATTCGAACAGAACGGCGAGTTCGGCGGCCGCGGCGCCGCGCCGCAGCCGACCGCCGCCGATCTCGCCATCCGCGCCAAAGGCGGCCCGCAGGAGAACACGACGATCGGCCTCGTCGCCACCGACGCAAAGCTCACCAAGGCGCAGGCCCATCGCCTCGCGGTCATGGCGCAGGACGGGCTCGCCCGGGCCATCTATCCCGTGCACACGCCGCTCGATGGCGACGTGGTGTTCTCGGCCGCCACCGGTGGGGTCGAACTCGCCGATCCGTATTACGGCATGGCCGAGCTCGGCATGGTCGCAGCCAACACCATGGCGCGTGCGATCGCCCGCGCCGTCTACGAGGCCACGGCCCTGCCTTTCCCGGGCGCGCTGCCGAGCTGGAAAGACCGCTTCGGCCGCTAGCGAACCAAGCGGCGCGCGCGGCGTTGTTCCTCCGCGAGGAACGCGCAATGCCGTCGACCGTGATCTCGAGTTTCACCTACGAGCCGGAACGCCGGCGTCTCGTCGTCACCTTCGTGACTGGCCGGATCTATGAATATGCCGAGATCCCGACCGACGTCGCCGCGAACTTCCGCGCCTCGTTTTCGAAGGGCGTGTTCTTCAACGAGCACATCCGCAACAAATTTTCCTGCCGCGAGATCACACAGGACGGCGCACCTGGCCGCAACCCGTCTAAGGCTGCCCGCTGACGCGGCGCATGAGCGCTTCGGCATCGGCCGGCGCGGCGTCCGCCACAAAGGCGACGAACTGGTCGGGCCGGATCAGGATGAGCTTCGCCTCGTAATTCTCGCGGCCGCCCGCGGCGCTGTCGCGCACGACCTTCAGCGGCACGCCGCAGGACTGCGCCGCGCGCACGAGAGGCTCGACGTCGGACGCAGCCGCGTCCAGCGCGAGCAACGTGAAACCGCGCCCCAGCTCCTCGAACGCATTGCGCCCCGACGATAAAGGCTGCGGCGCGAGATGATGCCCGGCGCGCGCCTTGAACGAATGATCGCCATGCGCGCTCGTCGTGCCGCCGGCCGGTCCAACGACGACCGGAGAGCCCTCGTAATTCGGCTCGTAGCGGTTCACGCGCTGGCCGAGATCGCCTTCGCGCGTCGCCCAGGCCTGCTCGAAGTCCGCACGGTCTCGCTCGGGATTGTAGCGGGCGAGAAAGTCCCCCTCCTCGCTGATGCGCGCCGCGATGAAGCCTTCCGCAACATCGCGAAACACGGGCTGCCGTTCCGCCGAATACGAATTGAGCAGGCCATCGCCGCCCCAGCCTTGCAGCCGCGCCGCGAGCTTCCAGCCGAGATTGACCGCGTCCTCGAGCCCATTGTTCAGGCCGAAGCCGCCATAAGGGGGATGCGTGTGCGCCGCGTCGCCGGCGATGAAGACGCGGCCGTTGCGATAGGTGTCGGCGACGGCGTTACGCAACTGCCAGAAGCCCGCATAGTCGATGTCGCAGGCAAAATCGAAGCCAGCCGCCTTGCGCAGCGGCGCGCGGAAATCGAAGCCCTCGCGATTCGTGGCGCCCGAGATAGGCGCATGGAAGAAGAAACCTTCGCCGACATCGATGCGGCCGAAGAATTGCCAGTAGCCCTTCAGGCCGGGGTGCAGGACACGATAGGTCGAACGCGGCGGGAACCGCTTGAGCTTCTCGTGCAACTCGCGCGAGCGAAAAACGACAAGCACCATGAGCTGGTCAAAATCGGTGCCGCTGCGCGCGATGCCGCTCGCCTCGCGCACCATCGAGCCGCCGCCGTCGCAGCCGACCGCGTAATCGGCGGCAAGCGTCGTCGTCTCCCCAGTAGCCTCGTTGGCGATCGTGACGCGCACACCGCCATCGTCCTGCGCAATCGCGGTCGCCTGCCAGCCGAACCGCGCTTCGACCGACGGCAGCGTCGCGAGCTTCGCCCGCAATACCTCCTCCATCCGGTACTGCGGCATGCGGTCATTGTCCTGAAAGTAATAGGGCCGCACCAATTCGCGCCCGCGCGGCGCGTGCCAATAGTCGCTCGCCAGATCGCCGTACGCGGTGATCTCGCCGATCGGCGCATTGGGCGGCATCACCCTGGCGCGCCGCAGCTCGTCGACAATGCCCCAGAAATAGAAATGCTCCAACGTCCGCTGCGTGAGGTTCTGCCCTTTGGGAATCCGATGCATGCTCATGCGGGGCTCGACGAGGACGCAATCGATACCGCGCATGCCAAGCCCGACGGCAAGTGCCAGACCGACCGGCCCGCCGCCGATGATGACAATTCGGCCTTGTTGCATGCGACGATCCTGGTTGCGGCCGGGCACCGGTTCAGCCAAAGGAAGGTGAGCGCCCACCGAGAGGCGCATCGAAACGAGTGGCCTCGAGCCATAGCACAAGGGAGGTGGGCATGAAGTCCATGCGTATTGCGGCGGCCGCCGCCAGTCTGCTCACGACCATTATCGCAATACCGCAGGCCGCGCGCGCGG
>Ga0265342_10001076_pt1 | contig 26535 bp, 27 predicted proteins | sample 4CB327metaG_FD_203125 | JGI IMG/M metagenome (GOLD analysis project Ga0265342, IMG submission 203125) | Rhizosphere microbial communities from Carex aquatilis grown in University of Washington, Seatle, WA, United States - 4-CB3-27 metaG | ecosystem: Host-associated > Plants > Roots >... | reverse complement strand
GAGACCGCGACGTCCTCAAAGGCAGCCGGTCCGACGTCGACCCAGTCCAATGATCAAAGCGTTTCATTCGCGCAGCGCCTTTCGACGGCTCGCGATGCTTCCACGCCCGCGGCATCCCAGCCCCCCGCGGCATCGGCCGCCTCTTCGCAGACCCCGCTGGAGCGGCTGCGTGCCATGGCAGGCTCGGAGCTGACACAGGCCACCACAATGATCCTGAAGGACGGAGGCGGAGAAATCCGACTCATCTTGAAACCGGAATCTCTCGGAAGTGTTCGCATTCGCATGAATGTTGTCGATAATAAAGTTGAAGGGAAGATCATCGTCGACAGCGCCGCTGTCAAGCACGTCTTCGACGGGAGCGTGGACGCCCTGCGTCGCGCACTCACCGCCGAGGGATTCCAGACCGGCTCCTTGTCCGTCTCCGTGGGCGGTCAGGGCGCGGATACCGGGGAGCGGGAGCAGCGCCAGACACCGGCCGAGGTGCAACGGATCGCCGCGAAGGGGTTCGAGCGAAACGTGCCCGGCATAGAAACGATGAGTCTGGGCGATCTTCTCGTGAATGTCTTTGTCTAGGGTGATCACGCCGGGGCCGGGGCCCCGCGTAAGGAGGATCTTGTAATGGACATATCCCTTTCCTTGTCGCCTCAAGAGCAGGCGCAAGTCGCGCAGCAAGTGAACACGTTCAACAAGGCGGTCAATGACGGCAAGGGCGCGAAAGCCGGTGCGCTGGACAAAAACGATTTCCTGAAGATCCTGATCACGCAGCTCACCCATCAAGATCCGACCCAACCCTTGGACGACAAGGAGTTCGTCGCCCAGATGGCACAGTTCTCCAGCCTGGAGCAGATGACGAACATGAGCGACAGCATCACCAAGGTGTCGGATCTCCTGGCGCGCAGCCAGGCGGTCAGCCTCCTCGGGAGCGTCGTTGACGTGAGCGATGGTTCGAGCAGCGTCTCCGGTGTCGTTGACGCGGTAACCGGCGGCGATTTCCCGCAGCTTCTGGTGAACGGAAACTATTACGACTATGCCGCGGTTCAAAAGATCAAGACGAGCCTGAAGGAGTAACGAGTTATGATGCGATCTCTCTGGTCCGGCGTCTCCGGCCTTCAAAATCATCAGACCCGCATGGACGTGTTGGGCAACAACATCGCCAACGTCAACACGACGGGTTTCAAAAAGGGCAGGGTGACTTTCCAGGACATGCTCTCACAAACCATATCCGGGGCCGCCAGGCCAACCGACGAGGTGGGCGGCGTCAATCCGCAGCAAGTCGGGCTCGGCATGCAGGTCGCCTCGATCGATACCATCCACACGCAGGGCGCGCTCCAGTCAACGGGCGTCACGACTGACGTTGCCCTCCAGGGCAACGGCTTTTTCGTGGAAAACGACGGCGACAAGCGTTACTTTACACGTGACGGCGCCTTCGGTCTGGACCAGAATGGTCTCCTTGTGAACCCGGCGAACGGCATGAAAGTGCAGGGCTGGATGGCCCAAACCGTTGGCGGCAACACCGTCGTGAACAACGCCTCCGACATACAGGCCATCGTGATCCCCGTCGGAAGCAAAGATCCGGCGAAAGCCACGACGGACGTCTACTACGCGAGCAATCTCGACAAGAGAATGCCAGAAATTCCCGCGGGCGCTTCTGCTCAAACGATTCAGGCCGGCACCTGGCAGACCTCGTACGACATTTTCGATTCCTTCGGACGCCAGCACAAGCTCGAGGTGGACTTCACCAAAGTTCCGGGCGTGGCCAACCGCTGGCAGGCCACCGTCCAGGTGGATCCGGCCGCAACCACGGGAACGAACACACGCGCGCAGGTCGGACGGAACGCAAATGCCTCGAACGTGTTTCAGCTCGATTTTGACAACCTCGGCGCACTGGCCGACGTCCGTGACGCCGCGGGCAATATCCTGAACAACGGCGCCCTGCAGGCGCAGGTCTCTTATGACGTACCCGATACGACCCTGCCCCCGGGGGCAGCCGCGGTCCGTCAGACCCTGAATCTGAATCTGGGAAGCGTCGGCGCATATCGCGACGCCATCACCCAGTTCGGCGACGCGAGCTCCACAAAGGCTACCAACCAGAACGGCTATGGTATGGGGTATCTGGAGACATTCAAGATCGACCAATCCGGCACGATTACCGGTGTCTACACAAACGGCTCCAACCGCACGATCGGACAGATCGCCCTTGCATCATTCACGAATCCCGGCGGCCTGGAAAAGGCCGGTGAGAACACCTACACGGTGTCCAACAACTCGGGAGCCCCCAATATCGGTGCGTCCGGTACGGCGGGCAAGGGGAAGGTGATGTCCGGAGCCCTTGAAATGTCGAACGTCGACCTCGCCGAACAGTTCACCGATATGATCGTTACCGAGCGTGGCTTCCAGGCCAACTCACGCACCATCACGACCGCGGACCAGATGCTTCAGGAGCTCCTGCAGCTGAAGAGGTAGAAGAGGCGATGATGCGTCACGAGTTTCGGCCACCCTAGGGAGGGGATGATGGTTGAGGTGACGCGGCTGGACGGGAAGACGTATTACGTCAACCCCCACCAGATCGAATACATTGAGAGCAACCCCGACACGACGCTCGTCATGAGCTCGGGCAAACGTCTGGTAGTCCGCGAGGACTACCAGACTGTTTTTGCGCGCATCGTGGAGTATCGCAAGCTCATCGGCGCCTTCAAAAACGAGGAATAAGAGCGAACCAGTGTTGCGCAACAATGTATTCTTGTGATATTATCGTAGGAGGGGGAGGGGATGTCTGACGAACAGCAGGATCTAAATCTCGAAGACGTAGGCGCCGGCGCGGAAGACGCTGCTGGTGGTCCCCGCAAGGGGGGCCTGCTCTCCGGCATGCTCCTGACCATCCTCAAATGGGCAGCAATCGGCATTGGCGCCGTCATCATCGTCGTTACGACAACCGTCATAACCGTGAAGCTCGTGAACAAGGGAAGCGCCCAGCAGGGGCTTGCCGCTGTTTCTCCGGCCTATTCCACCAAGGAAGCCCCCTTCGCCGTCTATGATGGGATCGACCAGGTGCGGGGCACAACGGCGGACGACCCGGCAGCGTTGTACGTGCTGCAGGTGAGTCTCGGCTATGACGCGAAGGACAAGGAAGTCAGCGTCGAGATCGGCAACCGAAAGCGCCAGATCCAGGACCTCATCATAAAATACATCTCGCAGAAGACCGCCGCGGAGCTGACCTCCGCGCACTATGACGAGCTGCAGCAGGAGCTGCAGCAGCAGATCAACACCATCATGACTACGGGAAAGGTGAAGAGCGTCATGTTCCAAACCTTCATCGTGCAGAAGTAGCGGAGAGCTCGGGGATGACGGAAGTCCTCTCGCAAGATGAGATAGATCAGCTCCTTACCGCGATCTCCTCGGGAGAGCAGACGCCGGAAGAAGTCAGCGCGCCCACCGACCAGCGCAAGATCAAGATCTATGACTTCAAGAGGCCCGACAAATTCTCCAAGGACCAGATCCGGACCGTCTCCATCATGCACGAGACATTCGCCCGTCAAACAACGACCTCTCTCTCCTCGCAACTGCGCAGCATCGCCCATGTCCACGTGGCCTCGGTGGACCAGCTCACCTATGAGGAGTTCATCCGTTCCATCCCCAACCCGACGACCATCGCCGTCATCAATATGGATCCCCTGAAGGGATCGGCGATCCTGGAGATCGACCCGGCAGTGACCTTTTCCATCATCGATCGTCTGTTCGGCGGACAGGGGGAAGGGGCGAAGTTCACGCGCGAGCTCACCGACATCGAGGCATCAGTCATCGAAGGGGTGATCGTGCGGATCCTCGGCAACCTGCGCGAGGCATGGGCCACCGTCATCGACCTGCGGCCGCGTCTCGGCCAGATCGAGACAAACCCCCAATTCGCGCAGATCGTCCCGCCCAATGAGATGGTGGTTCTCGTCACGCTGGAGACGAAGGTGGGTGAAGTGGAAGGGATGATGAACTTCTGCATCCCGTATCTGACCATCGAGCCCATCATTCCCAAGCTGTCCGCGCAGTACGTCTACTCCTCAATGCGCCGCGGCACCACGACAGAGAACCTGAGTCTGCTGCGGGACCGTTTGGCCGGCATCGAGATCACGCTCGTGGCGGAGGTCGGTGCCATCGATATCACGATGCGTGATGTCCTTGCACTGCGGACGGGTGACATCATACGGCTGCAAAATGTCAGGGTGAGCGATCCCATGCAACTGAAGATCGGGGATCGCAAGAAGTTCGTCTGTCGGCCGGGAGTCGTTGGCAACAAAATTGCCGTACAAGTGCTCAAAAAGCTGGAAGATATTGAACAGGCGGAGTTCGAAGAGCTCATCGCGGACGAGGGAGAAGAACCATGAGTGACGGATCACTCTCGCAGGACGAAATCGACGCCCTGTTGCAGGGAACTGATTCCATCGAGATGGACACCGGCGCGGGACCCGCCTCTTCTCCGCTCTCGGACCGCGAGAAAACCGCGTTCCAGGAGATGCTGCGCGGTGTCACGGAGAGCCAGGGTTCGAATCTTTCGATCCTGACCGGAAAGACCGTCAGCATTGGCGACCCCACGGTAAAGGTGCGCCCGCCTTCGGAGCTCACGAGCGGACAACCGGAAGACATCGTGGACGTGCGCGTCGATCTAACCGACGGAATTCAAGGCGAGCACTCCTATATCGTGCCGGCAACCCTTGCGGGAACGATAGCGGGACTCATGATGGGGCAGCCGGGCGGCGAGCTTGATGAGGCATCCCTTTCGGCCGTGGCGGAGGCTTTCTCGCAGATCACGGGCACGGCCGCCACTGCCATCGGCAATCAGGTCGGGCGCATGGTGAAAACCGCCCCTCCGGACTTGAAACAAGTGACTCGCCAGCAGGTGCGCGTGCCGCAGGGCGACTATTGCGTCACCGTGGAATACCCCGTCTCCATTGAAGGGGCCTCGACGGCGACCCTGACGGAAGTCTTCTCGCTGTCCCTGGCCAAGGAGATTCTGTCCTTATCCTCGGGGGGCGCGGCCGGCGTCGAGGACGCCTTCGCGCAGGCTCCTTCGGCCCAACAGGCGCCCAGCCGCCAGGCCCCGCGCGCGGCACAACAGCAACAGCCCAATTTCGGGGGGCAGAGCGGTTACCAGCAGACCTTCGGCCAGGCATTCGGTGGCGCGGGTCAGGGGCCTGGCGCGGCTCCTCCAAACGTGCAACCGGTCCAGTTCGCCAACCTGCAGCCGGTCCCCATGGGTGCGGAGCAGGGGAACATCGGCTTGCTGATGGACGTCTACATGGAGATGTCCGTCGAGCTGGGGCGGACGCGCAAGCGGATAAAGGATATTCTGGGCATCGGCGAAGGAACGATCATCGAGCTGGACAAGCTCGCTGGTGAGCCCGTCGATATCCTGGTCAATCATAAGCTCATCGCGAAGGGGGAGGTCGTCGTCATCGACGAGAATTTCGGCGTTCGTGTAACGGAGATCGTATCGCAGATTGATCGCATGAACGAATTGACATAGCGAAGATTCCGCGCGGAAACGCGCCTGAGGGGAAACTTCGATTTCAGATTTTATCTGGGAGGGGGAATCTGAAAAAGCTCATTGTGCGCTTGGCGAGCGTTGTCATGACACTCGCGCTCTTTGCGGCGCCGCTTGCGGCACAGGCCAAATCATCACAGACGACAACCTCGGGGAGCGCGGCGGCCGCCAGCGGCACGTCCACAGCCCCGATAGACGAGTCGAAGATTCCACTGGGACAGGTGCCGTCGGCGAACGGAACCACGACGCAACCGCCCGCCGCGGCGGTCAGTGTGTGGGATTTCCTGCGCATGGCGCTCATCCTCGTGGCGGTCATTGTCGTCATCTACCTCATTTTCTGGGTTATCCGGCGCGGAGTCGGGAAGAAGATTCCGGAGAATGACCTTATCCACGTCCTGGGGTCGAAAAGCATCGCCAGCAATAGATCGATTCACCTCGTGGAGGTGGGCTCGAGCATCTACCTGGTCGGATCATCAGAGGGCGGCGTCGAGCTCATAGCGGAAATCACGGAAAAGGAAAGCCTCGATTCCGTTCGGCTTCAAGCAGCCGAACAATCCCCGGCCACCCGTCGGACATTCCAGCAGATCCTTTCCGAAATCTTCCGCCCCGCAAAGGCGCCGTTCTCCGTTGGCGATGGCCTCGGGTTGCTGCGAGGACAGCGCGACAGGTTGAAGAAGCTATGAAGAAGATCACTGCCGCGCTCCTTCTCGTCGTGCTCCTCGCTCTCTTCTTTCCCGCAGGTCTGCTCGCCCAATCGCGGTCCACCGCGGCGTCGGGCGGCGTGACCACATCGGCGCTGCCCATTCCGTTCGTGGGCATCAACGTCAGTCCGGCGCAGAACAACGGGCAGGTGACCCTTTCCGTGCAGCTTCTGCTTCTGCTGACCGTTCTCACCATCTCCCCGTCCATCCTCATTCTGACCACGGCATTTCTGCGCATCGCGATCGTGTTCGACTTCATTCGGCGTGCGCTTTCTCTCAACACGTCGCCCCCCAACCAGGTCATGATGGGTCTGGCCCTTTTCCTCACCCTTTTCATCATGTGGCCCACCTTGACGGACATTTACAACAACTCGCTGAAACCATTCAGTGACGGCAAGATCGGCTTGACCGACATGTATACGAACGCTGAAAAACCGTTACGGACCTTCATGTTCAACCAAATGGGCAATGACGCGGATTCGATACGATTATTCATGAGCATGAGGAGTCTGCCAAAGCCGAATACGCGGGCCGACGTGCCCACCTTCGTGCTGATACCCGCCTTCGTGATTCACGAGCTCACGGAGGCCTTCAAGATAGGAATATTGTTGTTCATCCCCTTCATCATCATCGATATGGTGGTGTCATCCACCCTTATGTCGATGGGAATGATCATGCTGCCGCCCGTGATGATCTCTACCCCGTTCAAGTTGATCCTGTTCGTGCTCGTGAACGGGTGGGGATTGCTCACCGAGCAGCTGGTAAGGAGCTTTCATATATGACCATGGGAATGGCTCTCCAGATTGTCCGCGAGGGTGTCATGGAAATATTGGTCATCGCGGGACCGATACTTCTCATCGGAATGGCCGTGGGCTTGATCGTGGCGATCCTGCAGGCAACGACATCGATACAGGAACAGACCCTCACGTTCGTCCCCAAGATGGCGGCGATCCTCTTGGGGCTCATCCTCCTGGGTCGGTTCCTCCTCGGCTCGCTCGTGAGCTACACCGAGCGATTGTTCTCCATGATTCCCAACATATGATAGAGGCGCTGGTCACCCACATACGCCTTTTCCTGCTCATTTTCTTTCGCATCATAGCGATGCTCGAGCTGGCGCCATTGTTCTCATCCTCGTCCATACCGCAGGTGGCAAAGGTCGGGATGTCCATGTTCATTGCCGGCATCGTGTTTCCCACGGTGCTGGCCGCCGGCTATCCAATTCCCGAAGATTTTGTCGAGTACGCGCTTCTCGTTCTCGGCGAGGTGGTGATCGGCCTGTTGATCGGATTCATACTCAACCTGATCTTTTCCGCGTTCCAGCTGGCCGGCCAGTTCTTCTCCCTGCAGATGGGCTTCAGCGCGTCGGAAGTCTTCGATCCGTTGTCGCAGGTGGAAATACCCCTCATGGGCGAGTTTCTCAATCTCATCGCCATGCTCGTGTTCATCACCAACCAGGGGATGCAGAAATTTCTGCTCGTCGGCGTGCAAACCTCGTTTCAGCACCTGCGCGCAATAGATCTGGTGACCAATCACGCGGGCTTGATCGCGGTGCTCATCTCAGGGCTCGCCGGGTTGTTCGAGAGCGCTCTCACGATTTCTTTCCCCATCCTTGGGACGCTTCTCCTGGTTTCAATCGCGATGGGTCTCATGGCGAAGGCGGCCCCGCAGATGGACGTCCTGTCCATGGGATTCCCCGTTTCCATCGGCGTGTCCTTCCTTCTTTTGTACGCGATCATGCCGCTCCTGATGAATTCCATGGCGGGCATCATAGACGGAAGTTTCAACAGCTTGAGCAGTCTCATTCTCAAGATGGGGAGCGTGAAATGACGGACGTGCTCGAGCTTTTCGCTCCGCCCCTTCTGACTCCCTTTGACGTGCACCTCCAGTGGTTCGCCGCTGAAGACGAGGGCAGGACCGAGGAGCCCTCCGAGCACAAGATCCGCAAAGCGCGGGAAGAGGGCAAGGTCGCCCGTTCGGGCGACGTCAGCTCCGCGCTGGTTCTCCTTGCGGGCACCGCGGCCCTCGGGCTGCTGGGGCAGAACATCTTGGCGAGCTCAGTGCAGATGATGCGCTATTTTCTCTCCATCGCGGCCAGCCCGAACGCGTTGAATGGCACATTGTTGAGCGCGGGGATACTCTGGCTGGTCAGGATTGCGCTGCCGGTGATCGCGATCGTCTTCATCGTGGCGATTCTCGGCAATGTGATCCAGGTCGGATTCTTTTTCACCGCCAAGCCGATAACACCGGATTTCAGCCGAATTGTGCCGCGATTCGGACGCTGGATACAGCGCTCTTTCGCTTCCACGGAAGCTCTTTTCAATTTCGCGAAATCGCTCGTGAAAATCGCGGTCGTCGGCGTCATCGGATACATGAATATCATGGCCGCGCTGCCGCACCTCACGGTCCTCGCTGTCACGCCTTTTCTCGCTTCGGTCGGGGTGATCTCACAGGTGGCCTTCCGTGTGGTCCTGGAGGTCTCCATCGCGTTTCTCGCCTTCGGTGCCGTTGACTACTGGTTCCAGCGACGCCAGCACATGGAATCCTTGAAAATGTCAAAACAGGAGGTCAAGGAAGAGCGCAAGATGTACGAGGGGGATCCCCTCACGCGCAGCAGGCTACGCGAGCGGATGCGCGAAATCATGCGCCGCACGATGCTCAAATCGGTTCCCAAGGCGGATGTGGTCATAACAAACCCGACCCATTATGCCATAGCGCTGGAATACAATCGGGCCCTCATGGCGGCACCCACCGTAGTGGCAAAGGGCGCCGATCTCGTGGCCCAGAAGATCAAGGAAGTGGCCGCCGACAACGGCGTCCCGATCATGGAAAACAAACCCCTGGCGCAGGCGCTGTTCCGGGAAGTGGATATCGGTGACACGATTCCTGAAAAATTCTACGACGCTTTGTCGATCATCCTCGCCGAGGTATATCGGCTCACCAACAGGACAACCGATTATCCCGGAGGCGGAAAGTCGGCGGAGGAGGCGGGATGACGTACATCCAAATCCCGCGAATGCGCGGCGGGATGACGTACATCCAAGTCCCGCGAATGCGCGGCGGGATGACGTACATCCAAATCCCGCGAATGCGCGGCGGGGAAATGAGGCGATTATATGGCTGATGCGCGTGCCGTAGCGGGAAATATCTGGTCGCAGAGAAGCGATGTATTCGTCGCGGTCATCGTGGTGGTCGTCATCATGATGATGTTGATACCTCTGCCAGCGATCCTCCTCGACGTGTTCATGATCATCAATATCGTCATCGCCCTGTTGGTGATCCTGACGGTCCTCTCCACGCGCAACGCCCTCGAGTTCTCCGTTTTCCCGACACTGCTCCTGGTCGCCACGGTGTTCGGACTCGCTCTGAACATCTCCTCAACGCGTCTTATCCTCTCGAAGGGTCACGAGTTCAACGGCCACGTGGTTCGTGCCTTTGCCACCTTTGTCGTGGGCACAAAAGGTGTCGAAGGCTACGTCATTGGCATCATCATCTTCATCATCATCATAGCGGTGCAGTTCATCGTCATCACCAAAGGCGCCACGCGTGTTGCTGAAGTGGCGGCGCGATTCACCTTGGATGCCCTGCCCGGCAAGCAAATGGCCATCGAGGCGGAATACAACTCCGGGCTCATAACGGAAGAAGAAGCGACGCGGAAGAAGAACGATCTGCAGCGCGAGGCCGACTTTTACGGCTCCATGGACGGTGCCTCGAAGTTCATCTCGGGAAACGTGAAGATCGGCATTCTCATCACCGTCGTACAGATGATCGGTGGATTCATCGTCGGCATGACGCTGCATCATGAAGCCGTCTCCACCGCGCTGGATACCTACATTTCTCTTTCCATCGGCGACGGTCTCGTCACGCAGTTGCCGGCCCTGCTCATTTCCACCGCTACCGGCATCATCGTTACGCGCGCAATTTCAGACTCCTCATTCGGCCAGGACATCGGCAAGCAGTTCACGACCCAATCTCGGCCTTATCTGATAGCGGCGGGGTTCCTCGCCCTTCTTTCATTCCTGCCCGGCTTTCCCTGGTATGTCCTCATTCCCATGGCCATCCTCATCGGCGCTCTTGGTCTCTCGCTGACGCGCAAGCACATGGCCGAAGCGGAGAAAACCAAGACACGGGAGATTGCCGACAAGGAAAAGGCGGCTCCGGCGGAAATGTCTCCGGTCGTGCCGCTGGATCCCCTGTCCCTGGAGATAGGCTACGGCCTGATTCCGCTCGTGGACAAGGAGCAGGGCGCTGAGTTGCTGGACCGCATCACGCGGATCAGGCGCGAATCCGCACTCGAGCTGGGGCTCGTGGTGCCGCGCATCCGCATCATCGACAACATGCGCCTGGAGCCCTCCGAGTATTCGTTCAAGATTCGCGGCGTCGAGGTCGGCCGCGGCAAGATCAAGATGGCCCATTATCTGGCCATCCAGCCCGGCACGACCACGGAGGTCATTCCCGGCGAGCCCACAAAGGATCCCGCGTTCGGGCTTCCCGCCGTTTGGATCACGGAGGAAGACCGTGAGCGGGCCGAGCGGTTGGGATACACCGTGGTCGATCCACCGTCCATCATTGCCACGCACCTCACGGAAATCATCAAACGCTACGCGTCGGAAATCCTCGGGCGCCAGGAAGTGCAGGCCATTCTGGACACCCTCAAGACCGATTATCCCGCGGTCATCGACGAGGTGAAGAAGATCATGGGCGTCGGGGAGATCCAGAAGGTCCTTCAGGGTCTTCTGGCAGAGCGGGTCTCGGTCCGCAACATGGTGGCCATCCTGGAGACTCTCGCCGACTACGGCGCGGTCACAAAGGACGTCGGGTTCCTGATCGAGAAAGTGCGCCAGGCGCTGGGCCGTCAGATCTGTCTGCAATACAGCGACGAAAAGAAGGTCCTCCACGTTCTCACGATAGAGCCTTCATTGGAAAAGAAGATCATTGATTCGCGCCTGGAAACCAATCGCGGCATTGTCTCGGGGCTCGATCCGGCTCTCCACCGCCGCTGGATCAACGCGCTGGCCAACGGAGTGAAGACGGCGCAGGACCGCGGGCTCCACGAGGTCGTGCTCTGCTCCGAGGCTGCGCGTCCCCTGGTGAAGTCCGGCACGGCGCGCGAAATACCGCACCTTGCCGTCATATCGAGTCTCGAGGTCGCACAAGACATCACGGTCGAATCCATCGGCGAGATCCGCGTGGACGGCTAGGGCAGGAGTGAGTCAGGCAATGCAATATTTTACCGTACAGGGCCGATCCAACCGTGAGGCCATAGATAAAATGAAAAGCACCTATGGGGAGGACGCGCGCATCCTCACGCATCGCAGCGTGCGCATGGGCGGTTTTTTGGGTCTGTTCGCCTCGGAAGGCGTTGAGGTGACCGGCTATCTGAGCGAGGATGGGAGCAAGAAAAGGAAGGCCGACGTGGAGGAAGAGAAGAAGCGCATATTGGAAAGCGTGAAGAAGGAACAGACGCTCCAAGTCCTCCTGAAGGAGATCCAGGACCTGCGCCAATCGATTGAAAGCCGACCCGCTCCTTTTGCGGCTCCGCCGGTATCCGATGTGCATCCGTCCCTGCGCCAGCTGGAAGAGTTGCTTGTCTCCAACGAGTTCTCCGCGGACTTCATCGCCGGCACGATCGAGAGGGCGCGCAAGGAGTTCTCACTGGATGCGCTGGAAAACTATCCACTCTTGCAGAACGCGGCCGTGGGTTGGATCGGGGAGAAGATCGAAGTGGATCCGCCTCTCCGTTTCGCGGGCAAGGGGTCGCGGATCGTCATCATCGTGGGGCCCACGGGCGTGGGAAAGACGACGACCATCGCCAAGCTCGCGGCCATTTACGGGCTCGGGGACGGGCGGACACCGCCCCGCAATGTGCGCATCATCACCATTGACAACTACCGCATCGCGGCAAAGCAGCAGATCGAGACATACGCCGAGATCATGCGGATTCCGGTGAGCCTGGTGGAAAGCGCCGCGGATCTTTCCAAGAGTCTTGCTCTCTATCAGGACACGGATTTGATCCTGGTGGACACCATTGGGCGAAGCCCCCGCGACCTGGCGAAGCTCGCCGAGATGAAGGAGATTCTCTCGACATGCGGCAGCCAGGCCGTCGTCTATCTGGCGCTTGCCGCTACCACGAAGGCGAGCGATACCGAGGAGATTCTGCGTCAATTCGAGCCCTTCGGGTACCGCGCTATCATTCTCACGAAGCTCGACGAGACGATGCGCATCGGAAACATCGTTTCGTGCCTGGCACGGCATCGAAAGCCGGTCGCATACCTTTGCGACGGGCAGGGCGTACCACAAGACCTCGAGGAGGCTACCGTCGTGCGCCTGCTCATGAACATGGAAGGTTTCCGGATCGACCGGGAAACGATTGAAAAGCGTTTCGCACGAAGCGGCGCAGCCTCTGGCGCGCCTGCCGCCCAAGGCGAGCGTGGGAAGGGGATGTGAGTCATGGCTGATCAGGCTGAAAGGCTCCGGGAGCTCGTGGGTGGATCAAAGGCGGGCGACGATGCCACCGCATCCGGCGCCGGCCCTGAACAGGGTGCGGGCAGGGTCGGCATCGCGGCCCGCGTGGCAGGGGCGCACGCCGAAGGGCGCACGGCAACGCGGATCATTGCCGTTTCCAGCGGCAAGGGCGGGGTCGGCAAGACAAACATCGCCATCAATCTGGCCCTCGCATACGCACAGACGGGGAAAAAGGTCATCGTCATGGACGCCGACCTTGGCCTGGCGAATGTCAATGTCGTACTGGGGGTGATTCCCCGCTATAATTTGTACCACCTCATTCGCAAGCAAAAGACTTTGTCCGAGATCCTCGTGGACACGAATTACGGCATCCAGATCATTGCCGGAGCCTCAGGATTCTCCAAAATAGCGAATCTCAACGAGGAAGAGCGGCGGGATTTCATCAGCGAGCTGGCTGCCTTGTCCAACGCCGATATTCTCATAATCGATTGCGCGGCGGGTGTCTCCAACAACGTCATTTCATTTATCGCGGCAGCGGATGACGCTTTGATCGTGACCACACCGGAACCAACCGCTATAACCGATGCATACGGAATAATCAAAATCATCGCGACTGAGATCGAGAATCTCGACCTCGGTTTGAAGCTCATCGTGAACCGTGTGAAGTCCGTGGTCGAGGGAAAGAGGGTGGCCGAGCGGGTCATCAATATCGCCGGGCAATTCTTGAATCTCAAGGTTGATTATCTCGGATTCGTCTATGACGATCCGGTGGTTCACACCTCAGTAATTCGTCAGAAACCATTTCTCATATTGGAACCGAAGTCGCGGGCGTCGCAATGCGTGCGTCATCTCGTGGGACGACTGGAGAATTACGACTATCGGGACGGAAAAGGCATCCCGACGTTCCTGAAAAAGCTTTTCGGGGCGCATTAGCGTGCCGCGGGGAATAGGGGCAACGACGGGTCCGAATGTTGACTCTGCGCCCCGTTTCCCCTACTGTTAGCGAGGGGGGATGGTCCGGTGAAGGATTTCTTCAAGGAATACTGGAAAATCGCCGCCGGATGCGCCGCCGGAGCCTTTCTCCTGTCCTTCCTCATCGGTTTGATTTCCCGCAACCCCTTTGCCATCGTACTTCTCCGTGCTGTCTTGCTGGCGCTCCTGTTTGCCGGCCTGGGAATAGGGCTGCGCTATGTCGTGCGACGCTACCTTCCCGAGGTGAATGTCGGCGAAAAGCCTGCTCCGGATACGGCGGAGAGGGGTAAGCGAGTCGACATCACGCTGCCGGAGGAAGACGGTGTCACCGGCCAGCAGGTGCGGGCAGAAGGGCAGCAGAACCGCGCTGAACGGAGCTCAAGCCCGGCAGGACTTTCCGATGCCGAGCGAGAGGCCGCGGAGCAGGCCGAGGCGCAAGCACTCGGCGACATAGCCCAGGATCTCGGGGAGGACATCGGGCCGGCCGATGTCGACGAAGCGGAATCCGTCAGTGCCCTCGGCGAGGAAGAGCAGGATGTTCCTGCGGAATATACGGAAAGCGACTCAGGGGCGGAATCGGTTGCGACCCTCGATGCAGGGAGGTCCCGTGATGAAGACCTCGACAGCCTGCCGGACATTTCCGCTCTCGAGCCTGACCCGGATCTCGGACCGCGGGAATCAGCCGCCCGTCCGACACGACGGGGCAATGGAGGTGACAGGCCGCAGGACGCCATGAAGGGCGCCTTGAGCGGGCAAGATCCCGCGACACTCGCCAGGGCCATTCGCACGGTCTTGAGCAAGGATGAAAAAGGATAGAGCGGATATGGCCGATAGTTTGTGGGAAGGAAAACCCGAAGAAGAGCTCTGGAAGATCTATCGCCGCACGAGGGAGCAGAAGCTGCGAGATTTCTTCGTACGCCAGTACGCCCCCTTGGTGAAGTACGTGGCGGGAAAAATCGCCATGGGCATGCCGCAGAATGTCGAATTCGACGATCTGGTCGGGTTCGGCGTATTCGGACTGTTCGATGCCATTGAAAAGTTCGATCCCGGTAAGCATGTGAAGTTCAAAACATACGCCGTCACGCGCATCCGCGGGGCGATATTCGACGAGCTGCGCACCATTGACTGGGTGCCGCGGTCCGTGCGGCAGAGGGCGCGGGAAGTGGAAGAGACGGTCCGCCGCCTGGAATCTTCTCTCGGTCGAGCCGCGTCGGATGAGGAGATCGCTGCGGGGATGGAAATGGATGTGAAGGAGTTTCAGCAGATGATGCTGAAGATCAGCGGCACCTCCATGCTCTCCCTCCACGACATCTGGTACACCGGGGAAGACAACGACAAGATCTCAATAGCGGAGAGCATCGAGAGCCCGGGCAGCCTCAACCCCGACACGATCGTCGAAAAAGAAGAGATCAAGCGCGTCATCGTCGATGCCATCAAGGAGCTGCCGGAGAAAGAGAAGAAGGTGCTCGTGCTCTACTATTACGAGGATCTCACTTTGAAAGAAATCGGCGAGGTATTGTCGGTCACGGAAAGCAGGGTCTCGCAGCTGCACACGAAGGCGGTCATGCGTCTTCGCGCGAAGCTCACGAGTTTCAAGAGAGGAATCGTGTAAGGCACATGCGTCTGATACCGGGGTTTACGGGATTTCCCATTCCCGCCGCTTCCGAGGCGAGAGCATCCGGCATCAGCCTGGAACAGCTCCAGGAGTACATGCGAAAACAGTCCGAAGAGGACAAGAAAAACAGAAGCATCACCGTCGAGGCGGAGAGCGTCCAGGAGGCTCTGAAAAAGGCTTCCATAGAGATGGGTATACCGGTTCGCGGTCTGGAATACGAAGTGTTGCATCGTGGCAGCGCCGGTACGATGGGAATAGGACGCTCTGTCTGGAAGCTTTCCGTCTACGAGCGCTCCCAACCCGTGAAGACCGCCGCCGAGGTCGATGAGGAGGCCCGCCGCGAGGCCGCAAGCGCCACCGAGGTGGAAGAGCGTCCCAAGGATATTCCGGGCGAAGTGTTCGTGCGCATATCCAGCGAAGGGGCTTTCCTGAAGGTCACGAAACCCCAGGGACGGGGACCCCGTGCAACGGAGATCATGGCGCTGGAAAGGTTGTCTTTGCGGGGCGTGGCGAACTTTGACGCCGCCCTCGTCGCGCGCATCGTCAAGCACGCCGACGACGAGTACGTACGCGTCGCCGATATCTCCTACAATCCATCGCATGATGCAAGCATATCCATGGACATCACCGACGGCGGTATGAAGGTGATCATGGTCATCAGCGAGCCCGGGCCCGGCGGCGCCGATGTTTCCTCCGACTATGTCCGGTCGTATCTCCAGTCCAATGGCGTCGTTTCCGGGATCAAAGAGCCGATACTCGCCGAGATCGAGTCTTCTCCCCGCTACGGCAGGCCCATCATCGTCGCGGAGGGGATTCGCGCCCACGACGGAGAAGACGCGCACGTGGTCTATAACTTCAGCATGGAACGCGACGCCGTCACGTTGCGGGAAAAAGACGGCAGGGTCGATTTCAAGGACATTTCCAAAGTGGAAAACGTCGTTGCGGGCCAGCTTCTTGCCAAGAAGGTCCCCGCCGAGGCTGGCCAGCCCGGAGAAACCGTCACCGGCACCACCATACCAGCGACAAAAGGAAAAGACTGCGAGCTTCTGGTCGGCAAGAATGTGAATCTCTCCGAAGATGGCCTTTCGGCGATGGCGGAGATCAATGGTCAGGTTCTCCTCCTCGGCGGCAAGATCAATGTAGAGCCCATCTACACGATCCCCGGAGACGTCAACCTGCACACGGGCAACATCCTCTTTCTCGGAACCGTGATCGTAAAAGGCAATGTTGAGGACGGATTCTCGGTGAAGGCAGCGGGCAACGTGGAGGTTTTCGGAAGCGTCGGCAAATGCCTCATTGACGCGGAAGGGGACATCTTCGTCCACCAGGGCATCGCTGGAAAGACTGAAGGCAAGATCCGCTGCGGCAAGAGCGTCTACTCGAAGTTCATAGAGCACGCCATCGTGGACGCCGGCGAATACGTCGTGGTCACCGACGGCATCGTGCACTCCCATGTCGACGCGAACAAGATGATCCTGTGTCAGGGCAAGCGTGCTCAAATCGTCGGGGGGCGGTTGCGTGCATCCGAGGAGATCAACTCCAAGATTCTCGGTTCGGTGGGCGGCACGGAAACCCTGCTCGAAGTCGGATACGATCCCCGCAGCAAGGAGCGCCTGGTCGCGCTGGAAGACAAGAAGAAGATCGTCGAAAAAACCCTCGAAGATGTCGAGTTGAACATCAAGACGTTGGAGAACCTGCAGAAAGTCCAGAAGAAGCTTCCCCCCGAAAAAGCCCAATACCTCTCAGAGGAAAACGAAAAACGCTCCGGCCTGCTGAAAGAACTGGAGGAGGCGATCCGCGAGATCGGCACGATCAACGCTCATCTTTCCTCGCTGAACACGATCGGAAAGATCTCCGCCTCCGAGCGCGTCTATCCCGGGGTCAAGCTCGCCATCAAAAGCGCTACGCTGACCGTGCGGACTGAGTTCAAATTCGTCACTTTCTTCCTCCAAGGAGGTGAAGTGAAGGTGACTAAATACGAAGCATTCGACGAAGAGCTGATGAGGAGGCGATAGGCCATGCCTCTTTTGCCCATCGACCTGCAGACCCTTTTCTCACAGACATCCCAAGTGGGCAAGGAGCAGGCGATCAACAAGGACGCGGCTCCCCTTGCGCAGTCGCTCCAAGGCGCGCAAATGGCCCAAAAGACCGAGCAACGCGACAATGACGTCAATGAGACCCGGGAAATGGACGAAGGGCCGGAAAAAGTGAAGGACCGCACGAGCCGCGGCGGGGGTCGTAAAAAGGACGCGCGGGCCGATAAGCAAAAGCAGAAATCCGTCCGACCGCCGGTACGCAAAGTTGTACAGGACCCCGCTCTGGGCCGCAATATCGATATTACGAGCTGAAGGGCATGTGGTATACGATCCTTATCACGCTCGTCGTGGATTTCGGCGGGCTTCTCCTGATCTACATCCTGCTCCGCGACCGAGTAAGGCGGGCCACGACCTCCGACTCTCAAATCGAGGAGATACGCCAGGAGGTCAGCCGCCTTCTCGTGGAGCTCAACCAGACCACTGACCGCAATATCGCGCTCATGGAAGACAAGATCGCGAGCCTCAACGAGGTGCTTGCCGCCGCCGATAAGAAGATAGGCCTGCTCCATCGTGAGATCGAGAAGCACGACGTGGGGTCGCAGATCTACAGCAGGCTGGCCGAGGGTCGGGCGCATCGCCCTCCCGCACCGGACGTCTCCCCGCCTCCCGCGGCGGAAGGACATCCGCCGTCGGAGAGGGCCGCGCCTCCGCGCGAGGAGCCTCCGCGGGAGACGCCCCTAGCCGTGGAGCTTTCCGAAAGGCCGGGGGGACGGGAGATACGCCGTCCGCAAGGCCCTCTACGCGTCGAAACGGAGGAGGTGCCCGAGACCCCCGACGTGCGCGAGCGCGTCCTCATGCTCCATCGCTCGGGCTTTTCGCCCTCACTCATCGCCAGCCGGGTCGGTGTGCCCCGCGGAGAGGTGGAGCTCATCATCTCTCTCGAGCAGCGGAAAGGGAATGCGTGAGAGCAACGGCGGGTTCCATCGTCGCGCGCGCGCGGTCGCGCACGACGCAGAGCATCGGAATAGAGGTCTTCGGCGGGAAGGCGGTCGCCTTGATCGGCGTCGGCTCCTGGACGCCGGTGGCGCGGACCATGACATTCACGACCGTCGCCGACGGCCAGCGCGCCATCGAGGTGCGCGTGGTGCGGTGTCTCACGGGCAGGCGCGCCGGGCCGGCGATCGGCAGATTCGTTCTGGCTGGAATGCGCCCCGCGCCCCGCGGCGATGCGCGCATCGACATCGGGCTTTCGCTGGATCGGGAAGGGGTCCTCCATGCATGGGGGACGGATCGTTCCACCGGGGCGCACGAGGAAGCTTTCTTTTCCGGTGCGTGGGCGTTGAGCCCCGAGGCGAGGGCGGACGCATTGAACGCCCTGGAGTCCTCGCTTGCCGGCGAAGAGGGGTTTCCCGAATTACGAGGAATCGTCGGGGTGACAATGCCCGCGGCGGACAGGGAAACGGCGCTTGCAACAATCGCCGGGGAGATCGCATTCTCGCGCCGCACCATACCCGAGCGCCCGCTGCTCATTCCTGAGGGGGACGTTCATGCTTCGTGAAACGACTTGCGAGCGAAGCGCCGAGGAAGTCCCCCGTTACGGGAAGGTGCTGCTTCTCAGCACGAGCCCGCAGCGCCGGGCGGAGTGCGCGCGCTGGCTGGGCGCCAGCGGTTGCGCCTCCGCGTATGCCTATCTGCGCCAGGCTCTGTGGGACGCGGATGAGACGGTACGGGTGTGCGTCGTGGGAGCCGTCGGTGATCTCGCCGTGGGCCAATCCGGCGGCGAGCTCGCCGCTTTGTACGCCTGGTCGGGTCCCCGCGTGCGCCGCGCGATTCTTATGGCCGTGGGGCGCATCGGACACCTCACCGCCTTCGACGGGCTGCTCGGCATGGCCATGAAGGATCCGGACCGACGCGTGCGTGCCCTTGCGGCGCGCGCCGTGGCGAACACGGCGCGGTCGGCGGGGGGGTAGCCGATGGGAACCCGTTACGTCTCCTTTCGCCTCGCCGCGGGCCGCTATTGCGTCCCGGTGGATCAGGTCATCCAGATCGTTCGGCTCGAGAACCTCATCGAGATACCAAAGCCGCCTCCCTTTGTGGAAGGGGTCATCAATCTGCGCGGGGACATCATCCCCATCGTGAACCTGCGCACGCGGTTGGAGATCGGTTCAACGGGCGAGAACGCCGTTCCGGATGTCCGCAAGCGGCGGGTGGTGGTGACGCGTGTCGGCAGCCGCTCCTATGGTCTGGACGTGGACGAGGTGCGCGAAATCATCGACATCCCCGAAGGGGGAATCACGAGCGACGCGACGACGCTCCTGGGAGCGCACGCGGACTTTCTTCTCGGCTTCGCACGGCGCGAGCAGGGCATCTACATGGTGCTCGATCTTCCGCGCGTGCTCGGGGTCGGCCACGAAATGCCGGGCTCTTTGACGGGACAGGGGTGATGCCAGGCCTGGGAATGGATGAAACACGGCTGCGGCGCGCCTTTCTCGAGGAAGCGGAGGACCTGAGCCAGAAGCTCGGCGATACTTTGCTCGCCTTGGAGTCGGATTTTTCCAACTCCGCTCTCATCAATGAGGTTTTTCGCTTCACCCACTCGCTGAAGTCCGAATCGGCGCTGATGGGTTTCGGGGCGCTCTCCAAGCTCGCTCACCGCATGGAGGACCTGCTCGGTCTCACCCGAGAAGGCAAGCTGCAGATCCACAAGCGCGTCATGGACGTTCTCTTCAAGGGCGCCGACATCATCGCCGAAATGATGGCGGCGATCGGCAAGGGCGGCTCGGACGCCGATTTCGATGTCGCCGCGCTCATGGCGGAGCTTTCAGAGGTGATCGGCCCGGGCACCGGAAAAGGCGCACCGGTATCGGCTCCGTCCGCTCCACCCAGCTCTTCACCGGCATCGGAGACCGCGGCGGTCGCCATGGCAGCGGCATCCGGTCCCGAGGCCGCGCGGGAGATCGTGCTCGGTGAGTTCGAACGAAGCCAGCTGCGGGAAGCCCGCGATCGTGGCGAAACCGCCTATCGTCTCACCGTCCTCGTGGATGAGGCGGAACCCATGAAGTTTCCACGGGCATATCTGGTCTTTTACAACCTGGAATCGGTGGCCAGCGTCGTCAAGACACTACCCCCGCTCGATGGGGAACCGCTGGAGGATTCCCTGTACGCCGCCACGAAATTCCTTCTCACCTCCGCCGACGGCGAACAGGCGCTCAAGAACGCCGCGAGTGTCGATCAGATCAGCGAAGTGCGCCTGGAACGCTGCCCGTTCGAGTCCTTGCTGTCCGCCGAGCAGCCGAACGTCCCGCCATCGGCGACCGCAGCTGCCTCGACAGAGCCGTCGGCCCCAGCGCCTGACGAGCCCGCCGCCCGTCGTGCCGGCCCGGTCGAGAAGACCTCCATTCGTGTCGACACGAAGAAGCTCGACGATCTGTGGAGTCTGATCGCCGAGCTCGTGCTGCACAAATCGCACATTGCGCGCCTGTCGGAAGACCTTGCACGCGGAGTCGATACGGAAACGGTGCGCGAAGAGCTCGTGGAGTCATTCGATTCCCTGGACAAGATCAGCGGCGGCATGCAACAGACCATGATGGACACGCGCATGATCCCGATTTCCATCATTTTCAGCAAATTCCCGCGGCTCGTCCGGGATCTCTCGCGCAAGCTGGGAAAGCCGGTCGAGCTCCTTCTTTCGGGCGAGGAGACGGAGATCGATCGCGGCATCGTTGAGGCATTGTCCGACCCAATGACACATATCATCCGAAACTCGCTTGATCACGGCCTGGAGTTCCCCGAGGAACGGGTGCGCATGGGAAAACCGGAGAAGGGCAGCGTGAGCGTCGCGGCGCGCCGCCAGGGCGGCAACGTCGTCATCGAGCTGGCGGATGACGGGCGCGGCATGGACGCTGAACGTATCCGTCGGAAAGCGGTTGGTCTGGGCATTGCCGGAGCGGAAGCCTTCAGCGAGGCGCAGCTCTTGGATCTCGTGTTTCTGCCGGGTTTCAGCACGAAAGAGGTCGTCACCGACGTTTCAGGCCGCGGCGTTGGCATGGATGTCGTGGCCACCCGCATCCGAGGAGATCTGAAGGGCGACGTCCAGCTGCGGACCGAGCCGGGAAAGGGTACCCGCGTTACCCTCGTCCTCCCCCTCACCCTCACCATCGTCAATGCGCTTATCGTCCGCGGGGACACCCAGCTCTACGCCCTGCCGTTGACGGACGTCGAAAGCACCGCAAAGCTTCTCCTCACGGAAATCCATGGAGAGGAGGGGAGGGAGACCTCGCAGTGGATGGACACCGAGGTTCCGGTTTTTTCATTGGGCGCATTTTTCGGCGTCGGACGGCACCGTCAGGACGAGTACTTTGCCGCCGTGCTCCGTCACGGCGAGCGCACCGCCTATCTCGTGGTTGATGAGCTCATTGAAGAGCGCGAAGTGGTCATAAAGCCCGTTGACGATCTTCTCAACACGCAGAAACTGTTTTCCGGCGTCTCCGTGCTCGAGGACGGGAGACTGGTATTCATACTTGACACGTCGTTCATTCGGCGTGAAAACTTCTAGAAGCACGTACAGGAGGCACCATGGGCGCTGGTATTCTGATCGCCGACGATCTGTCCTTCATGCGCATGATCCAAAAGGAGATCCTCACGGAGAAGGGATACACGGTCGTTGGTGAAGCCGCCGACGGTTTGGAGGCCGTGGAGAAATACAAGAGTCTCCATCCGGATCTCGTGCTTCTCGATATCACCATGCCCAACATGAACGGTTTGGAAGCCATGCGCAAGATCTTTTCCATGGATCCCAAGGCCAAGATCATCATGTGCTCGGCGCTGGGTCAGCAGAATCTCATAGTCGAAGCCATCAAGGCCGGCGTGAAGGATTTCATCGTGAAACCGTTCAAGCCCGAGCGGATCTTATCCGCCATTGAAAAGGCGCTCAAGGCGGGCTGATCCGCGGGAAGCCGCGGGGAACGCACGTGCCCATCCGCCTTCTCACCGTCGATGATTCTCCGTTCTTTCTCGATGTCATCGCGGGCATCGTCGCCCATGAAAGCGATATCCTGATCGTCGGCACGGCGCGCGACGGCCTCGAGGCCGTCCGTCAAACTCTCGCCTTATCGCCGGATATCATCACGCTGGACGTCGAGATGCCTCGCATGAACGGGCTCACCGCGCTTCAGCGGATCATGGCCGTGAAGCCGACCCCGGTGATCATGATTTCTTCCCACACGAGGGAAAGCTCAGCCGCCACCGTCCACGCGCTCCAAGCCGGCGCCGCAGATTTTATCACGAAACCCGAGCGCGCGCTGCGCGAAAGCTACGCCGTCTTGCGCACCCAGGTCCTGGAAAAACTGCGCGCTCTGGCGGCGCGAGTCCCGGCGCCTGCCACGGCGCCAGCGCACGCACGGCGGCCCGCCGTGCCGCTCCCGACGCGCGCTCCTCGAATCATCGTGCTGGGTGCTTCCACAGGTGGGGCCGAGGCCTTGAGCCGTATCTTCAAGCGCGTTCCACGGCGGCCCGTACCGACCATCGTTGCCGTTCAGCATATGCCCGGCATTTTCACGCGCGAGCTCGCCGCCAGCCTCGCCAAAACGGTTGCCTGCCCCGTGGCGGTTGCCGGCAATGAGAATATCGTGGAGCCGGGCCGCATTTATATCGCGCCGGGCGGCTACCACTTGGCGGTTTTCGGAAACACCTTCCGCGTTACGCGGGGCGAGCCGGTGAATGGGCATCGCCCCTCGGTGGACGTCACCATGTCGTCGATCGCCCGGCGTTACGGCCCCGAGGCGTGCGGAGCTCTCTTGACGGGCATCGGTCAGGACGGGGCGCGCGGCATGGCCGAGATCAGGGACCGGGGCGGCCTCACATTGGCCCAGGACGAGGCGACGAGCGTGGTCTTTGGCATGCCGAAGGCGGCCATTGCCACCGGCAAGGTGGATGTCGTTCTTTCCCTGGACGACTTGGGCGATTGGGTCGCGGTGATGTGCGGAAAATAAAAAAACGGTATGCCTGGACGTCAAGCGCATACCGTTACTTATAAGAAGAGGAACGTATCCTCAATGAAGAATTTCGGCCAAACGGCGCCAACCTTTACAGGAAAAGAGCTCCCCCTTCCTTGATGTCCCGCGCCGCGCGCGCGACGAGGGAATTTTGCCACGAGGAGGATTCCACGATGCCGCGATACATGGCGTCGCTGCGCGCTAGGACTTCTTCCGACGTCGCGGGGCGCTCCCCTTGGCCGGTGATGCTCTGGATGATCCCCTGCAGGAGAAAGCCGGCAATGCTTCGTGCAGCGATGCCCAGGATCGCGGCATCCACCTCGTCAAGCTGTTCGAGGCATTCGCGTGCCTCTCGGGGGATCGTTAGGGCCCCGCGCAGGCGCTCGGTGAGCGCGATTCCTTGGTGCGCCAGTTCTTCCAGCCGCAAAAGCTGCATGGCCATCTCGTCGAGGGCCTTTTGAAGGGATTCACGCGACTCGCTGCTGTCCGTGCTCGGGCCCCCGAGTGAACGCACCCGCTCCATTCGCTCATCGATCTCCGCTCTGCGAACGGGCAGCGTCAGGGCATCATTCAACGATGCCAATGGCATGCCTTCGATGGCGGTCCCGTCGGGGCTCAGGGTGTAGGAGCGGAGATCGGGGTGCATCTTCATCTGATTTTCAAACCACCATTTGTACAAGAGCATGCGCCGGTCCGTCGGCGTGAGGCCACCGGAAGTCGACGGCGTCATGAACAGCCCGATGTCGCGGATGCCGCGAAATGACCAACCCTCGGCCGGCGCGCACCTGTTCGAAGAGCACATCCATACCTCTTCGGGATACACACCTCTGCAATGGGTCCGCATGCCGGGAAAACCCAGGTCCAGCCCCGCAGCAAAGAGCGGTCGTGCTCCCAGGAGCCGCGCGAGGTCCCACGCGGTGGTGGAGACGGAACCTCCCGCTCCGAGCTTCCCCTTTTCCCCGACGGCCGCTTCAAGAGTCGCTCCCAGGGGGAAGAGAGAGCTGCAGAGGAAAAAGGGGGCATCATCGCGGCGGAAGACGCGCGGACAGGTGGACGGCTCGGCTACCAGCACGCCCCCTTCGAGCGGCGCCCAGTCCAGATAGCGCGAGGCCCAATACTGGGGATCCACGACAACGGTAAAGTCAGGCTTCACCCCGCGAGCCAAACAGGGCACCAGCGGCGTGTTCACCGCTATGACGAGCATCCGTTGGCTCAACGCGGGAAGGTGCGGAGCAAGCTCGTCCAGCGAAGGTCCGCCGGCGATGACGAGTGCCGGGATGCCGGTGAAAAGCCCCTCGAGCCTGCCTATGCCGGGACTCCGCAGAAAGCTCCTCATATTGCGGCACAGGTTGCGCACCCACAACCTGCCGAATCGATTCAGAGTGTTCGTATTGATGTCGCGCCGGAGAAGCCAGGAGTGAACGGTTTCCTCTGCGGCCCGATACGCGGCTGGAAAAGCCTGCTCGCCGGGTCGCAGCCGGATGAAGCACGGTTTCGCGGTAGGGAGTGCCTCCAAGAGCGGAATCACCCCCTCCGCCTGTGGACCTACGTGAAGATGAAGCTGGGAGTCCGACAGAAGCGACACGAGGTCGCGGGCCGCGAGGGCGGCGGTCATCGCCGACTCGTTTGGCTCTATGGCCAAGACGGGAAGGCGGGGAAAAGCCGCCCGCGCCGCTTCGGCGTGATAGCCGAGACCGAAACCCATGATGATGATCAGCGTGCAGGCAGGGTCTACCTCCCGCTCTACATGAAGTCGCGCGTCGCGCAGCGGGTCGCGTCTCCCGTACAGGTATCGCCCCGCGAGCACCGCGGTGGGATTGCCCGACGGTGTCGGAATGATCGTGAGCTCGGTCGGGGCGGGCACGCCCGCGCTCAGGAGCCCGGCGGCTTCGGGATGACACTCGCCCAGCACGCGCAGGTTGTCCTCCCACAGGCTCACTTCAGCTCCAGATCGATCTTCATTCCCTGCTCGACTTTCGTCCCCGGCGGTGGGGTCTGTTGCGCGACATGCCCGCTGCCATTGATCGTCACCGCAATGTCCTGCTGGAGAAGGAGGGGGAGCAGCATCTTCTTCGAAGCCCCGCGCAGATCGGGCATCGGGGCGCCAACCTTCACTACGAGATCGGCGGCGGGCGTGGATTTGGGAAGCGGGCTCGGGGTTTGCGCGCCGGCCCGTGGAATCCCCGCTTTGTCGAGCAATCCCAAAGCAACTTCCCGAAAAATCGGCGCGGCGATCTGGGCACCGTAGTAGCTCGATCCGCGAGGATTGCGCAGGACGACATAGACCACGAATTGAGGATCGTCAGTAGGGAATATCCCCATCATGGAGGCGATGAAGTCCTTCTCCGAGTAGGTTTTTTCCCCGGGGCTGGTGACCTGGGCGGTACCCGTCTTGGCCGAGATCCGCACGCCGTCAATGGCCGCGCGATGCGCGGTACCGGCCGGCAGCGTTGCCGTTTCCATCCAGTCGAGCATCGTCCGCGCCGTGTCGGGAGATACCACTTCCCACAGCGGCTCGCGCGTGAACTCCTTGAGCACCTCGCCCTGCGGCGAGACGATTTTTTTCACCACGTGCGGCTTGAGGAGCACTCCCCCGTTGGTGAGAACCGTGCTGGCGGCCATGACTTGCATGACCGAAACTCCGATTTCTTGTCCAATGGCGATGGTCGGTTTGGATCGGGCCGACCAGTCGGAAACGGGACTGAGAAGACCCGAAGTTTCTCCCTGCAGGGGCATGCCCGTGGGCTTGCCGAACCCGAATCGGGAAAGCATCGTGTGGAAGGTGTCCTCGTCGATCGCATCCGAAGCGTAGGCGGCCCCCGCGTTGGACGAAAACTCGATGACCTGCTGTGGCGTGAGGTTCCCGTAGGAGAAAAGATCACCGATCCGTATTACCTGTCCATTGGGGAGCTTTCTTTCATAGTACCCAATGCAAGGAAATGTCTCATCCGGACGGATAACCTTTTTGTCGAGGAACGACGAGAGTGAGAATATCTTGAACACCGAGCCCGGCTCGTAGGCGTCGGTCAGGGGCCAGTTGCGAAGGGCGGCGGCGCTCAATTGCGGTGACGGCCTTTGCAGATCATTAGGATCGAAATCGGGCAGGGCGGTATAGGCAAGAAGATCACCCGAGCGCGCGTCCATGACCATGATGGCGAGCGCGTCGGGGTTGTTCGCCACCATAGCGGCTCGCGCCGCCTTGTCGGTGATGTACTGCATATCCAGG
>Ga0265342_10001074_pt1 | contig 26551 bp, 21 predicted proteins | sample 4CB327metaG_FD_203125 | JGI IMG/M metagenome (GOLD analysis project Ga0265342, IMG submission 203125) | Rhizosphere microbial communities from Carex aquatilis grown in University of Washington, Seatle, WA, United States - 4-CB3-27 metaG | ecosystem: Host-associated > Plants > Roots >... | reverse complement strand
CCGGCGTGCGGTGACGCAAGCTGGATGCGCCGGAGCATCGCCGAACCGGTTCGACTGCAGGCGCGGACCGGACTGCCGTCCCCGGATGGCGGCAACCGCGTGGTCACTCCCGAGGAGACCTTCTCTCGCTGTTCTCACCTCGTTGGCGCCATCACGGGGACCATCGCGAGCCTGGCGCCGTTCGAAGGGCGAGACCATCCGCTGCGTCCGGTGTACGCCGCCGGCTATTTCCTGCGTCCCGCCGATGCCGAGCTCGCGCCGAACGAGACGTTTTTTCGCCTGACGCTCGGCAAGGGACGGACGCCGGCACAGGCGCGGGCCTCGGCGCTCGCCGAGACCATCGAGCGCTACGCCTCGATCTGGCAGGGGGACGAACCCAGCATCCGCGCGCGCCGATACGACCTCGGCGACGAGGCGATTCCGGCGACGGCGTTGCTGCACTTCAGCGCCGCGCAATATGCAGCTCGCGCAAGCGGCGGCAGTGGCGGTGACTGGCGGCATACGGCGCCGCTTCCGTTCTCTGATGGCGACGTGCTCGATTGGGTCCCGTGCTGGTCACTCACGTCCGACGTGCGCCGCTATTTGCCGATGAGCTACTGTTTCAACCAGGTGCCGCAACCACCGGAAGAAAGGGTGTGTCCCTTCGATCCCAACGGTCATGCCGCGGGAAACTGCCGCGAGGAAGCGATCCTGCAGGGATTCCTGGAGCTGGTAGAGCGAGATGCCGTCGGCATCTGGTGGTACAACCGCTTGCGCCGTCCTGCCATCGACGCCGGCAGTGGCGGCGCGGACTACTTCGCGCAAGTGCGAGACAGCTATCGTCGCGTGGGCTGGGAGCTGTGGGCGCTCGATCTGACGACCGACCTCGAGATTCCGGTGATCGCGGCCATCGGCCAGCACCGGGCGAGCGGCCACTTCGTCGCCGGGTTCGGGTGCCATCTCGATCGCGTCACGGCGCTCGACCGCGCGGTCACCGAGGCGAACCAGATCTTCGACCCGAGCGCCACCAAGACGCCCGTCTGGACGATGCCGTCGCTGGTCGATCCGGGGTTCGTCTTCCCCGCCGACACCGACACCGCCAGGTCGCGATCCGCTGCTTTGGATGACGGCGCAGCCGACATCCAGCAGTGCGTGCAATTCTGCGTCGATCGCGCGCGCGCCGTGGGATTGGAGACGATCGTTCTCGACTACACGCGTCCGGATCTCGTCCTCTCGACGGTCAAAGTCGTCGTGCCCGGGCTGAGGCACATCTGGCGGCGCCTCGGTCCTGGGCGGCTCTACGATGTGCCGGTGACGCTCGGGGACGTTCGCGCGCCGCTGGCCGAAGAGCAGCTGAACCCTTTGACGCTGATGGTGTGAGGTCGTCCGCATGACTGCATCTCATCTGATCATCGATTCGGATCGGCACGTCATCGAACCGACCGACATGTGGCGAGAGTACTTGCCCGCCGCGCTGCGGGCCCGCGCACCCGTTCAGCGCGGCGACGAGCTGCTCTTCGACGGCAGCTCGCCGTTCGGGAACATCAGCGCGCTCGCTCGCCGGATCGTGGGGGCGCAGGCCGCGACGCGCCTCGACGATCTGGTGTCGGCGTCGCATCCCGGCGGCCAGCTGCGGGCGATGGATCGGCAAGGCATCGACGTCGCCTATCTCTATCCCACTTACGCTCTCTACTTCGCCTACGTCGACGGCGCGGATCCCGTGCTTTCAGCCGCGATGGCCACCGCGTACAACGCCTGGCTGTTCGACTACTGTCGTACCGATCCGCGGCGGCTCCGGGGCGCGGGCCTCATCTGCCGGCACGATCCGGGCGCGATGCTGGCCGAGCTCGATCGGATCGCGGGCTTCGGCTGGCGGGCCGTCGTGTTGCGTCCCAACCCGATCGCCGGCCGCACGCTGGGCGACCCTGCCTACGAACCGTTCTGGAGCGCCTGCGAGCAGCGCTCCATCGCCGTGACATTTCACGAGGGGACCCAGGGGCGGTTGCCCACCGCGGGCGCCGAGCGCTTCTCGACCCGTTTCGCGCAGCACGCCTGCTCGCATCCCATGGAGCAGATGATGGCGTTCCTGGCGTTGCTGGACGCCGGTGTCTTCCAGCGCCATCCTGCGATGCGCGTGGCGTTCCTGGAGGCAGGCGCCGGTTGGTTACCGTCGTGGCTCTGGCGGCTCGACGAGCTCTCGTACCCTCACATGCGGGAAGAGGTCGCCGATAACATTGCGATGCGACCCTCGGCGTATTTCCGCCGCCAGTGCTGGATCTCGTTCGAGCCGAGCGAGCCCGGCCTGGACGTCGTCATCCAGAGCATCGGCCTCTGTCGCCTGGTCTACGGCAGCGACTACCCGCACCCGGATCACGGTGTCCAGGCGATCGTCGATCAGTTCACCGACAACCCGACCGCCTCGGCGGAGGAGCTCCGCCGGGCGGTCTTGCTGGACAATCCTTCGCGGTTGTTCAGCACATCGTGAACGGATAGACGCGGCCGGCGGCGTCGTAGTCGGCCAGCGCCAACGCACGCGCCGCTGGAGGCGGCGGCGGCGGTAACTTCAAGGTCAGCGTCGCGCGCAAGGACGAGCCTGCGTCGACCCAACCGTTGACGTGCCGTGCGGCCGTCCCTTGGGCGGACGTCTCTTCACGATTTTCGTAGCGGGGCTCGCCGCTCGCTTCTGACGCTTCCGCCTCTTCCACGACGATCTTGAGTTGCTCTTGAAAGAAGTCCGGCGTGCCGAACCCGACCTGTCGCAATGCTTCCTCAGGATTCGCGAGAAGACGTTTCTTGTAAGAGTCGTCCTGCCAGGCCTTGGCAATCGCCCGCAACCAGACGGAACGCCATTTGGTATTCACGTTCCAGGCTTCGATGAGCGGCTCGTCACCCGATAGATCACCCGTTTCCTTCGACATTGCAGCCTCCTATCCAACCACACGTCTACGAAGAACGGCCCGGGCACGCACGACCGCTACTATAGCGGTCACGCCCCCCAAGTTCGTGCTCGAACCGACGCGATGTTCCGTGACCGCGTGGCTCGATGTCAAGAAACGTTTGAGTCAGAAGTGGCGTCCCTTGTTCGCCGAGTGGCCTTTCGGAGAATCTGCGGGAGGATTTAGCACAGAGTGAACGGATAGACACGCCCGCCGGCGTCGTAGTCAGCCAGAGCTATTGCGTAGTCCGGTGCATTGGTTGGGGCGGGTGGAAGAACGAGTGTCAGGGTTGCCTTGAGGGCACCCTTGGGGTCATTCCATCCGTTCATGAAGGGTCCGTTGCCGCCAACCTTAGCCGATCCATCGTAGGTGACTCCTTTGCTGTCGCCATCCACCACAACGACTTGCAAGAGTTTGCCGAAGAAGTCAGGGACAACGAACCCGGCGGCCTCAAGTGCGGACTGAGCTCCTCCGGGAGTGAGCAACGCTGCGCGAAAAGACTTGTCCTGCCAGGAGCGCGCAATTGCCTTCAACCATACCGTCCGCCAAGACGCGTTGATTTCCCAAGCGGTCAATAGCGGCTCATCCTTTAAGGCTATCTTGTTGTTTTCGATCGTCGCGTAGTCTCGAGTGCCGCCAGCCATGGGATCCCCCTTTTTGTGAGTTCGCCTGCTACGAGTTCTCGACCAACATGTTCTGTAATTCTGTGGCGCTGGCCGGATTGCCGACCTTGGTGAACCATGAGACAAGCTCGGCCATTTCGTCGCGTCGCATGTCTCGGTCACGACCGCCTCGACTCAACTTTGCAGCGACAGTCAGCGCTCGCAGTTCGGGTAGCTTGGCCTCTTGCCGCCGCGCCAACTGCACCGCCATCTCGAGAAATACATGGGCTTCCTGGAGCCGCTCTTGGTGATTCAGGTCTTTGATCGCCTTCGCCGCCAAACACTCACCTTTGAGGCGCAAGAGCTCGGGCGCGTAGAAATACACGCCGATCTCTTCGGATTGGTTCAATGCTCTCTCGATCCGCACCAGTGCATCGTCGAATCGCCCGGCCGCCAACTCGCTTTGGGCGACCGTGAAGCTCCAGTACGGACCACCGTAGCGGTTGCCAAGAGCGAGAATGCGATCAATTTCGGCTGCCGGACCATCGATGACGCCGCCCGCCCAACCCCCCAGGATGCGAGCGATCGGCGGCCAGTCCGCGAAGCCGAACGCATCGGAGTCCTCGAGCAACGAAGCGCAGAGCTCGCTGGTCTTGGCGCGCTCGCCTTGATAGTGCCAGGTGCCCGCCAAAAATGCCTTGGCCATGCAGATGTTGTATGGGCTCTCGAGCTCCTGAGCGCGCTCGAGCGCTCGATGTGCTGCCGCGCGCGCTTGCTCGCAATAGCCCATTAGACTGAGAAGCAGGCCCTGGCTCGCCAGGATGAAGACTTCAACGTCCTGTCCAAAGTGCTTCCGGTGGGCTGCATGCGCGTCCGAGTTGTAGAGATCGAGAGCGCGATCGAGTTGCATACGCGACTCGGGGAGGCGGCCGCGGGTGAACAGCGCCTGTCCGACAATTGCGCGCACCACACACTCGAGGACTCGATTGCCGGTCTGCTGGCAGATCGAGAGCGCTCTGGCTTGGACTTCGTCGAAGCGAGCCCAGTTGGCGCGGATGTTGTGATACATGAGCAATAGCCAGAGGACGGCATATTGGGTACTAGCGTGGGGTGACACCTGCTGGCTGAGCTCCTCGGCACGGTCGATGCTTTTGCGGACGTTCTCCGAGCCCCAGCCCGAGATCGACATCAACGCCGGCGCGAGTAAGCTGATCAACTCCAGCTCGACTTCAGGGCGCCGCTGCCTGTCTTGCACGGTATCGACCCAGCCCAGCGCCCTGGTCGCGTGCGCGGCTGCCTCGTGGTACAGCGAGCCTGCGAGCGCGGCTCCGGTCGCGCGCTTGGCGTACTCGATGGCGCGTTCTTTGTCCCCGCCCTCAGCCAGGTGGTGCGCCAGCAGCTCGGGCCGGCGATCGACGACGTCGACAAAGGTCGTTTCGAGCGCGCCAGCGATGCGCCCGTGAATCCGCTGCCGTGAGCCCGACAGCAAGCTCTCGTAGGCCGCGTCGCGCATGAGCGCGTGGCGAAACATGTAGAGGGGGTTGTCGACACGCCGCCGTCGGATCAGAAGGTCGGCGGACACCATCTGGTCGAGATCCGCCAGCAGCAGAGCCTCATCGCCCGAGACGACCTGGGCGAGCAGGCGGTAGTCGAACTCCCGCCCGATCGCCGCGGCGATCTGCGCCGTCTCCTTGGCCCGCCCCAGGCGATCCAGGCGGCTGGTCAGGAGATCGCGCAGCCGCGCGGGAACCGGCTGCTCCGACGCCGCCGCGATCGGCGTGGCGCCGCCGTTGTGCGTGATCGATTCCTGCACGAAGCGGACGATCTCCTCGATGAACAGCGGGATTCCGTCGGCGCGCCGGGCGACATCCTCGAGCAGCTTGGGCGCGAGGCTATCCACGCCCATCAGCGCCTTGACGATGGTGGCGACGTTCTCGGTGTCCAGGCTCTTGAGCTCGATCGTCTCGACCGACTCTCTCGGCCAGCTGGCGCTGCCGACATCGGGGCGCGTCGTCAGCAGCAGGAGACCGTGGCTGGACGGCAGCCTGCGGATCAAGAGGTCGAGAAACTCGAGCGTCGTGGGGTCCGCCCAGTGGAGATCCTCGATCAGGATCGGCGCGCTTTGCCGGTCGGCGACGGTGAGCACGATCGTCGCCAACAGCTCCAGTGACAGCGCCTTCTGCTTCTGCGGCGAGTACGGGAGCGGGCGATAGGGGTCGACGAGCGGCAGCCCCAGCCACGGACAGAGCAGCGGCATGGGCTCGGCGGGGTCGAGGCCCAGGTCCCGCAGCGCGGCCTCGAGCCGGCGCGCACCCTCTTCGCCGGAGGCCGCCGACAGATCGAGGTGCTGGGCTAGGAGATCGACGATGGGTCTCAACGCGCTCTGGCTCATCTCCGGCAAACAACGCGTCTCCAGCCACCTCGAGCCGGCGCCTTCGATCGAGCGGCGCAGCTCGCGCGCGAGACGCGACTTGCCGATGCCCGGCTCCCCCATCAGGACCACGCACGTCCCCGCCTGTTCCCGCGCGCGGCGCCACGCCGCCTCCAGCGCCATGAGCTCGTGTTCGCGCCCGACCAGCGGAACGCGGCTCGATGCGCCCGACGAAACCGCCGCCGATTCCGCGCGGCTCTCGGCCACCAGGCGGTAGGCAGCGGCACCGCCCGACGCCGGCGTCTCGGCGTGCAGCTCGAACGATGCCGCCAGGTAGCGATGGCTGTCGGCGCTGGCGAGAATGGCGTTCGCCGGCGCGCGGAGCGCCAGTTGAATGGCGACATTCGGCGTGATTCCGAACACGGGTGATGCCGGTCGCCCCTCACTCCCGAGGACGGTGACGATGCCGGTGTGGATTCCGATCCGGATCTCGATGGGGATCTCGCCGCTGTCCGCGTTGCGCCGCCGGAGCTCTTGCGCGATCTCCAGCGCGACGATGCCGGACCGGCGCGCGTCCGTGTCGTTGGCCCTCGGAAAACCGAAGTACAGCAGCACCTGGCCCCCGAGCGTCCCGGCCGGCGTCCCGCCGAACCGCGCCGCCACGCCGATGCAAAGGGCCTGCGCGTCCCGCAGCGCCTGGTCGAGCAACTCCGGCGAGCGGTCGGCCGCCGCTTCGCCGATGCTGATCGCGCAGCAGAGCGCGGTGATCTGACGGCGCTCGCCGGCCGGCAGGCTGCCAGCGCTGCGTCCGGTGATCTCGGCCGGGTCTCTCTCGCCGGTCGCGATTCGGCCCGCGCCTGCCGGTCCGTCCTGTTCGCCACCGACGAAGAAACCGTTGGCGTCGACGAGGTCGCCCAGCGGCCGCTTCTCGAGCAAACGCTCCAGGATCTCGTTGGCGGCACCGGCGCGCCGGCTGACGTCCTTCTCCAGCGCCCAGCGCAGCAAAACGCCCAGCCAGTGCTTTTGCAACTTGTCGGGCAATCGCACCGGATCGGCGGACAGCTGGCGATACGCGACCTCGACCGCGGACGGTCCGTCGAAGACGCGGCGGCCCAGGATGCATTCGGTGAAGACCAGCGCCCAGGCGTACAGGTCCGACTTCACCGACGGCGCTTCTCCGCGCAGCTGCTCGGGCGCGGCGTAAGACGGCGTGCCCAGGATCTCGCGCGTGATCGTCAGGCTCTCGAACTCGTCGAGCAACATCCCCTCGAGGAATGCGCTGATGCCGAAATCGAGCACCGTGATCTGGGGCCGCGATCCGGTCGTGCTGACCATGATGTTGTTGGGTTTGAGGTCGCGGTGAATGACACCCCGGGCGTGCGCGCAAACCAGAGCGTCGAGCACCTGCAACATCAAGTCGATCGCCGTGCGGACCGGAAGGGCGCCCTTGTCGTGCAGCAGCTCGGCGAGCGTCGTGCCAGGGACATACTCGAAAACCGAAAACAGGAACGATGCCTCGGTCTCCCCGGAATCGATGAGGCGCACGATGTGCGGGTGGTGGAGCTCGGCGCATACGCGCATCTCGCGCCGGAAGCGGGCGATCTGGCGGTCGATGCCGGGCGCGTTCTTTCCGTAACGCGGCCTGAGGACCTTCACGGCGACCGTCTGCCCGGTCTTCTCTTGCACCGCACGGAAAACGTCGCCAAAGCCCCCAGCGCCCAGGTGGCTCTGGATCCGATATTGGCCGCCGACGAGGCCGCCGATGAGACGGTCAGCCATTTCTTGCGACCTCAGCCCTCCTGGCATGTCGTCGTCATCACTTCCGCTTTGGTCCTTCGGAAGGATTCGTTCGGGTTCAGGTGTCCTGTGGTCGCCGTTTCCTGGAGCCATGATAGAGCCGCAGTATAGGCAGGCGCTCCAGGTCCTCCAAGACGTAGGAATTCTGCGGAAAAAGTCGCGAAACCGTAACGATTTTCGTGGCTCCGGACCATCGGGCTCCGGGCATTCGACGAAAAACGCCGGCGCCGGTCAATTTCAGTGCGTTTCAACGCTGCAATTGCCCGCAATCGACCAATGCGTCGGTCGGCGATACATGTGGGTTGGGAGAGCCGCGCGTTTCGCTTCGGCTCGGCGAAAGGGGTGAACGTGGGAACGTCCGTCAACCGCGTCGGTCGACTCATCGACGCTGATCAGAATCGCGAGCCGGCAAGCCAGATCGGCTCGCTGGTGTCCGAGCACGGAACGGATCTGATGCGGCGAGCGCTCTTTCTCACGCGCACCACCGACGATGCTTGGGACCTGTACCACGATACGCTCGAACGAGCGTTGCGCCGTCATTCGAGCCGGATTCCCGGCGACAAGATCCGCAACTGGTTGCACATCATCATGCACAACCTCTTCGTTGACCGCTGGCGCGCGCCGGCGTCGCGTGCGCGTCGTTCGCTGACCGACGCCTTGATAGAACGCCTCGCCGCCGAGGAGCCCGCGGTCGAAGCCTGGTGGTGGAGCTTGGGCCAGAAGGACGTCGAGCTGGCGATCGCGCGGCTGCCCCGCCGGCTACACGAGGTGTTCTCGTTGCACCTTCAGGGACGCTCGTACACGAAGATCGCCACGGCTCTTGCGATTCCGCTCAACACCGTCGCGAGCCGCCTCCGACGGGCGCGTCAGCGAGTCCGTGACTTGCTGGTGCGATCCGCCGGCCAGGATCAGCGCAAGTCGGTCGCCTCGGACAGCGCGTAGCGGATAGCGGGCTCGATGCGGTCGATCGGCAGGCCGCGCCAGAAGACGTGCCAGTCGGGGAAGCGGGCCATGCCGTCGGATTGGCGGATGTACCAGGGGTTGATCGGGTTCGCGGGCCGCGCGCGCCAGAAGAACGACGGGTAGTCGCGCACCATCACCGACCAGAGCTCGCCGCCGATGCCTTCGCCCTGGGCGGTGCGCTCGACCGCGAACTTGGTCAGGTAGACCGCGACGGGCGTCGGGCGAATGATCGCGGCGCCGAGGTAATTTTCCTCGACGTAGGTGCGCTCGACCGGCGTCTCGAAGAAATCGGGGCGCAGCATCTTGCCGAACGCGGAATGAAAGAGCGCACGCACCCGCGCCTGGTCGACGTCGCTGTAGCCGGCGCGCGTCGCGATGTGCGAGCCGCGGCGGATCAGCGTGCCGGCGCCGCTGACCGTGAACAGCTCGCGCAACATCTGCAGCGGGTTGACGACCGCGACGCTCATGCGATGCGGGACCTGATCCAGGAGCTGCTTGACCTGGCGGACCAGCGTCGTCTGCCGGCGGGACAGCGTGTTCCCGTTCACGATCGAGTCGTAGTCGACGCCCAGGTTGACGACAGAGAGCGGCGGGTGATTGCGCGGGCCGAGGCCGGCGCCGCGGCTGAGGAAGATCATCTTGCGCGTCTCCAGGCCCGACGCCAGCGCGCCGAGCATGCGCACGCGCCCGTCGCCGTTGGCCTCCTTGGCCGCTTCGAGCGAGAGAAGCGGGATCGCGCCGTCGGCGATCGTGGCGCGCACGGAGGCGAGCGCTTCTTCGGTGATGGTGGTTCCGCTGCTGAGGATGCGCGCGGGCACCGCGTCCTCGACCAGCCACTCCTGTACGCGTTGCGCCTGTCGGTCGGCTTCGCGCGCGCCGTCGAGGCCGAGCAGCACGACCGGGATCAAACCCAGGCCGGTGAGGATGCGCAGGTCGAAGTGAAATGGATCCAGCGCGCTCCTCACGATCTGCGCGTCGGCCGAGATGATCGCGAAGCTCTCTTTCTTCTGCGCGCGGAAGAGCTTGAGGTAGAGGTCGACGTCGGCCTTCTGGCCGACGCTCTCCAGGAAGCGCTGGATGATCTCGACTTCCATCATGTCGGCGCCACCAGCACCTGTTCGAACGCGGCCTGCGCCGTTTCCAGGTCGGCCATGGTCACGAACTCGTCGGCGGCGTGCGCCTGCGCGATGTCGCCCGGGCCGAAGACCACGGCGTCGATGCCCGCGTCGGACAGCAGCGCCGCCTCGGTCCAGAACGCGAGGTCGACGGGCTGCCGCGTGCGCGCGCCCAGCAGCGGCTCGAACGCGGCGATGTCGCGCGTCGCGAACGGCGGGTTCTCCTTGCGCACGTCCCACTCGATCGTGTGCGGCGCCACCGCGGCGCGCGCGCGCCGGCCGGCTTCGGCCAGCAGCTCGCCGACGACCGTGCCCGGCGCCGGCCGCAGCGACATCGACAGCGTCGCGCGCGTCGGCACCACGTTGAACGCGATGCCGCCGTCGAGCGCGGCGACGTTGAGGCAGATGCCGCGGAAGCCGTCCGGCCCCCGGTCGCGCTGCTCGCGCCCGAAGTCGTCGAGCGCGACGGCGGCGCGCGCGAGGATCGCGATCGGGTTGTCGATGTTGTCGACACGCGACGAGTGGCCGCCGGGGCCGGTGGCGCTGGCGAGCGCGGCGCCGATGCCGCGGTGGCGCGAGCCGACGCGGCAGCTGGTCGGCTCGCAAACGATCGCGCGTTCGATGCCGCGCGCGTTCGTGCTGTCGAGAAAGGCGCGCATGCACGATCCGCTGCGCTCCTCGTCGCCGGAGAAGAGAACGCCGAGGTTGCCCGCGGGCCGGCGCCGCGCCAGGGCTTCCAGGATCGCCGCGATCGCGCCCTTGGTGTCGGCGCTGCCGAGGCCGACGAGGCGTCCGTCGCGCGCGGTCAGCGTGTGCGGCGGTGTGGCGTAGCCGCTGTTGGCGGGCACGGTGTCGACGTGGGCGTTCAGCAGCAGGCGCGGTGTACCGGCGCCGAAGCGCGCGTACACGTAAGCGTGCGGCCCGGCATGGGTGCCGACCTCGGCGACCTCGACCGTGGCCGCGCCCAGCGCGCGCAGCTCGGCGGCGAGCTTGTCGCAGAGCGGGCGCTCGCGTCCACTCGGGTTCTGGGTGTCGTAAGACACCAGCTCGGCCAATCGATCGCGCAGGCTCATCGGCAAGACCATCGTCGCCGCGCGGGCCCAGTGCAACATCTTTCTCACGCGTGTGCGGCGCACCATGCGCGTCGATGTGCGCATGCGCGGCGCGCTAGAGGGCGCTAGAGGTCGCTAGCGGCTTTGCGCCGAGTCGCGGTTTGGCGGGCGCGCACAGCGCAAACGCCCCACGGCGGTGTGCGGCAGCCGCGCCATCGTCGCGCGCGCCGCGGATCGGCGGCCTTTTCCGACGTGGGCACAGCCCCGGCGACCTGGCATCGCGGGTGCAATCTCTCTGTTCGTCCGCGAAACAAAAAAACCACCCCACACAGGAGCCCGCAAATGATTCGCAATCTGATGTTCGGTCTTTCGCTCGTGACTCTCTCGTCGGTCTCGGCCTTCGCCGCGCCGGCCCCCACCACTCACCACGCCAAGGCGAAGGTCGTCGCGCAGGCTCCGGCCGGCGACTCGACGGCGCCCGCCGCCGACAAGCCGGTGAAGAAGAGCCCGGCGAAAAAGTCGCCGAAGAAGGCGACCAAGAGCGAGATCAAGAGCGACTCGAAAATGAACGGCGAAGCGGCCCCCGCGGGCGGCAACGTCGAGACCCCGAAGGCGAAGTAATACTCGCCCGCGTGAATGACCCGGAGACCGAAGAGGCGGCCACGCCTCTGCGGTCTCCGGCTGTCATGTCGGGGCGCCCTGCGCCTGCGCGGGTGGCGCCGCGGCGCGCGCGCGCCAGACGCGCCAAGCCTTGAGCGCGATCACCAGCAGCGCCAGCCCCCACGCCACCCAGATCACCGCGTGCCAGTACAGAAAGACGATCCGCCGCCCCGACCAGGGCGCCAGCAGCACCGGCAGGCCGCCGCGCGCGTCGAGCGACAGGATGTCCATCAGGATCGCGACCGTGCCGTGCACGAGGAAGCCCGAATAAATGCTGCGGGTCTTCATCGACAGCGACCCGAGGATCACGCCGGCCACGCACGCGGCGCACGCCTCCAGGTAGGGCTTGCCGTAGTGGATCATGCAGTAGGGCACGACCATCGACCAGATCGCGCCGATGCCGAAGACGCGCGTCGCGCGGATCCACCAGCCGCGGAAGAACATCTCCAGGCCAAAGAACTGCGCGATGTACATCGTCTCCCACAGGACGAAGTCGAACCACGACCGTCCCGCGAGCTTGTACATCGGGTAATACGAGCCGAAGTCTGGCTGGCGCTTGATGATCAGCATCAGCGGGAGCATCACCGCCACGCACAGCGCGTAGATCCAGGCGTGTTCGAGGAACCCCGTCGGGCGCAACCCGAAGTCGAGCAGCGAGTCGCGGCGAAACATCACCTTCCAGACCGCGAACGGCAACAGATAGCCGCCGATGCGCGTGGACGCCCACCAGAGGCGCAGGTAGGTCTCGTTGTACGCCTCGACGTTGATGAAGCCGCCCGGGTGTTGCTTGGCGTGCGCGGTGAGCCAGGGCTCGATCGACTCGTGATAGAACGACCACGTCCCGTAGTACTCGTGCAGCGTCAGGATCAGCGCCGCGAGCGTCAGCGCCGCCAGCGGCCGGTAGTCGATCTCACCGCGCTCGTGCAGCGCGCGCCGGTAGGCGAACGCTTCGTCATCCAGCTCGCGCCAGGTCTTGCGAAAGAAGAGCCAGATGACCGGCGCGATCGCGAGCAGCAGCGGGAAGGGGACGAACCACTTGATCTGCGGCAGCGACAGCCAGCTCATGGGCGAATGGGGTCTCGGCGTCGGTGCCGGGCTTCGTCAATGCCATACCAGACATTCGCCGAACGGGCTATCTTGCGGCCGTGGCGGATCACGAGCCATCCAAGTTCGGTCGGTTCATACAGACATACTCGGCCTTCCTGTCCAGCTTCGTCATCGGCGTGGCCGGGCTGATCGCGACCTCGATCTGGCAGTACCGCCAGTCGCAGATCGCCGTCGAGCAGTCGCACGCGGAGCAGGCGGCGGCGAAAGCCAAGGCCGACAGCGACTGGCGTATCGCGCGGGCCGATATCCTGGGCAAGAACCTGAACGTGCTGTCGGCGCAGGGCGCGAACACCGCCGACCAGCGCTTCGGCGTGCTGCTGTCGCTGACTCGCGGCAACATCATCGATCCCGAGCTGGCGGTCTCGTATGCGCTGGAGCTGGGGCGCGACAACGCCGACTACATGCGCAGCGTGCTGTCCAGTACCACCGACAAGAACTACTGGCAGCTGGCGCAGGCGTTCAAGCTGACCTGCCTGCAGCGCTTCGGCGTCGCGCGCGCCGCCGAGATCTGCAAGGACGACAAGCTCGCTGAGCGCTCGGACGCGATCGCGCAGCTGTTCGAGGACGAGCTGGAAGCCGCCACGGCCGCCAGCGACGCGCAGCACGGGCCGATGTCGCTGCTGCGCGACGAGCGCCAGGTGCAGGAGTGGCCCGGCAAGATCGCCTGGCTCTTCGAGCCGTACTTGCAAGATCTCTACGAGAAGCGGCTGTGGAAGGACATCGACCACTTCGAGTCGGCGTCGGTCGGCGCGCGACTGGTCGGCGCGCTGGTGCTGGCGACGGCGCGCACCGGCGAGCTGGTGAGCAGCAGCGAGGCGGCGAGCGTCGAGGCGTTCCACACCGATCACCGCAAGTGGCTGGTGTCGCACCTGCTCGGCTCGACGTGCGACGCCGACTGCCGCGGCCGGCTGGTCGACGTGATGCTGAGCTCGTACGGCGAGGCGCAGGGCGACTACGACGAGCCGCTCAAGCGCCTGCTGCTGCAACCGCGCGGCGAGGCGGGCCCGACGCTGGCGCACCTGCACGCGCGCCTCTTGTGGTGCCAGGTCGACGCCGACGACCTGGCTGAGTTCCGCGACCGCGTGCTGGTGCCCGCCGTGACGCAGGCGCTGGCGCCGCCCCACGGCGGCGGGCCGGCGATCGATTCGTTGACCGTCGACGATCTCGTCGGCTTGACCGCGCTCGTGCCCGAGCCGACCGACCCCAAGACGCAGACGGCCTGGAAGGCGCTGATGACGGCGATGACGACGACGGCCGCGTCCGCACAAACATCCGGCGGCAAGGGCGGGCCGGGCGCCGAACGCTACCAGCGGGTCTTCGCGACCAAACGAGCGGCGGCGACGCGCGAGCGCCAGAATCCGCCGCCCATGATCAAGAAGGTCAGCTTCTGCAACCTTGCCGATGCGTCGGCGAACGGTACCAGTCTCGACCAGTGAACATGAGCGACCAGTCACCCGGTTCTGCTCCCGATTCGTCTTCCTCTTCGACCGTCGCTGGCGCGCGCCAGCAATCAGGCGGCCGCACGCTCCTCGACATGAACGGCTACCAGTGGACGGTGCTGTTCGCGGCGTGGCTGGGCTGGGGCTTCGACGTCTTCGATGGCCTGCTGTTCAACTACGTCGCGCCCAACTGCGTGCCGACGCTGCTGCACCTGCCAATCGGTTCCCCCGAGGCGGCCAAGGCCACGTTGCACTGGAACGGGATCTTGTCGTCGATCCTGCTGCTCGGGTGGGCGGCGGGCGGCATCCTGTTCGGACAGGTCGCCGATCGGTTGGGCCGGACGCGCACGTTGATGTTCACGATGTTGCTGTACGCGCTCGGCACCACGTTGTGCGCGGCGGCACCCAACCTGGGGGCGCTGATCGTATTTCGCTTGATCGCGAGTCTGGGCATCGGCGGTGAATGGGCGGCGGGCGCGGCCATGGTCGCGGAGGTCGTCCCCGACAAGCGCCGCGTCGAGGCGGGCGCGCTGCTCTACACGTCGGCGCCCGCCGGCCTCTTCCTGGCCACGTTCGCCAACTACCAGATCGCCGGCGTGTTCTTCAAGGGCAGCCCCGAAACGTCGTGGCGCTACGTGTTCCTGTGCGGGCTGATTCCGGCCGTGGTCGCCTTCGTGGTGCGGATCTTCGTGCGAGAGCCCGAGCGCTGGAAGCAGGCCGCGCGAGGGAGCGCGCCGCCCCGGTTGCGCGAGCTGTTTCTGCCGGGCACGCGCGCGCTCACCCGCAGCGGCGTTGCGATGGCGTTGATTGCGCTCATCACCTGGTGGAGCTGCAATGTCTTCATCCCCATCGTCTCGACCGGCCTTGCGCGCGCCTCCGCCCACGCGAGCGGTCTCGACCGCGCGGCAACGCTGGCGCTGGTCGAGAGCTGGAAGTCGACCGCGACCAACATGTTCAACTGGGGCGGCCTCATCGGGACACTGCTGACCATCCCGGCCGCCAAGTTGCTCGGGCGGCGCACCATGTTCGGCATCTACTACCTGGGCTCCGGGCTCGCCGTGCTGGCGACGTTCGGTCTCGATCTGCCTCCCGAGATCCGTCTGCGGATGTACTTCCTGATCGGCCTCACGGTGTTCGGCGTCTTCGGCAGCTTCACTTACTACCTGCCCGAGCTGTTTCCGACCCGCCTGCGCGGCACCGGCGCCGGCTTCTGCTACAACGTCGGCCGCATCATCGCGGCCGGCGGTCCCTTTCTGGTCGGAACCATCGCGGCGCAGGGCGCGAACGCGCTCAACAGCTCGCTGCGCGCCCTGTTCTACGTCGGCTTCGTCCCGTTGCTGGGCCTGTTCCTGTTGCCGCTGGTCATCGAGACCAAGGGCAAGGAGATCGCGTGAGCACGGGGGCCGATCCGGCCCCCCAGATGCTCTTCAGCGCCTGTCGCTACAGCGCCTTCTTGACCATGTACGTCAGCAGGTCGACACAGCGGTTGCTGTAGCCCCACTCGTTGTCGTACCAGCTGATCAGCTTGAAGAAGTTGCCGTTGAGCTCGATCGAGCTGCCCGAGTCGTAGATGCTCGAGCGCGCGTCGTGGATGAAGTCGCTCGAGACGACCTCGTCCTCGGTGTAGCCGAGGATGCCCTTCATGTACGTCTCGCTGGCGCGCTTCAACGCCGCGTTGATGTCCTTGAGCGTGGTCGCCTTCTCGCTCCGGAAGGTCAGATCGACCACCGACACCGTCGGCGTCGGCACGCGGAACGACATGCCGGTCAGCTTGCCCTTGACCTGCGGCAGCACCAGCGCGACCGCCTTGGCGGCGCCCGTCGTCGACGGGATGATGTTGATCGCGGCGCTGCGCCCGCCCTTCCAGTCCTTCTTCGACGGACCGTCGACGGTCTTCTGCGTCGCCGTGTAGCTGTGCACCGTGGTCATGATGCCTTCGGCCAGGCCGAATCCCTCTTTCAGGATCACGTGCACGAGCGGCGCCAGGCAGTTGGTGGTGCAGCTGGCGTTCGACACGATGTTGTGTTTCGCCGGGTCGTAGTTCTCGTGGTTGACGCCCATGACGATCGTGATGTCCTCGCCCTTTGCCGGCGCCGAGATCATCACCTTCTTCGCTCCAGCCGCGATGTGGCCCTTGGCCTTTTCCGCGTCGGTGAAGAGGCCGGTCGACTCGATGACGTAGTCGACGCCGAACTTGGCCCACGGCAGCTCGGCCGGGGTCTTCGCGCTGACGACGTGGATCTCCTTGCCGTCGACCAGCAGCACGTCGTCGTCGGCCTTGTCGGGCGACGACTTCTTCGACTCGACCTTGCCCTCGAACTTGCCCTGGATCGAATCGTACTTCAGCAGGTAGGCCAGGTTGTCGGCGGGGACGATGTCACCGACGGCGACGACGTCGACCTCTTTGCCGAACAGCCCCTGCGTGTAGAGGGCGCGGAAGACCAGCCGCCCGATGCGGCCGAAACCATTGATCGCGATACGGATGCTCATGGCGTTCTCCAGTAAAGAAGCGGCCCGTCGGCCTCGATGTCATGCCGGGTTTGGACTGCGGGGAAATCTATACGACGGGCGCCGGGGGACAAGCGCAATCTTCCCGGATCTCCGTCGCGATTTCGGGCCGTTTTCCGGCGTGTCAAGCTCAGCGCGCGGCGCCGATCGTCGTCGATTCGCGGCAGATCAGCTGGCCCGCGTCGGTGAGGACATCGACGCGCCATTCCCCCGCCGATGGCGCGGTGAGGTAGGACCAGGTCCGATAGCCTTCCTTGCGGCCGCCGACCACGCTGGATGGGACGGGGCGCCCCGCCGCGCGCCCGTTGAAAAACCACTGGAAGTTGATCCCCTGGCGATAGACGGCAGGCAGCGTCACGGCGAACCAGGCGTAAAGGCGCGGCGGCGACCCGTCGAAGCGGTCGGCCGCGCCGTCGAGCGCCCGATCCCGCACCCCGGTCCCGAACGCGGCGCCGTGGCAGACGATCGGCACCGGCGGCAGCGCGGGCGCGACCCAGGTGAGCAGGATCGCACCCGCGAGCGTGGCCAGCACGATGTGCCCCTGGGATCGCCGCCCGAACCAGCGTTCGCGCGGCAACAACGCCGCGCCGGTCACCAGGAACGCGATCGCCGCCGAGATCACGACCGCCGGCCGCGGCGGCAGCGACGCGACCACCGCGACCGCCGGTACCAGCGCAGCGAACAGGATCACGAAGCCCCACACGGTCCGCATGGCCGGGCGCTCGAGAACCTGCGCGCGATACGCGCGATCGAAGCACGAGAAGAGCGCCATCGCCGCGAGCAGCAACGGAAAGGCGATGTTGACCGATGTGAGCGTCGCCGAGCCGAACCAGATCGGCACCAGGAAGAAGAGCACGTTGCGGAACAGCGCGACCACCAGCGTGGTGCTGCCCAGCTCGGCGAGTCGCTGCACCAGGGTCGGGCGGCCGTTCTTGCCTTTTCTCTTCTTCTGGCGGCCGCTGCGCACCCAGCGCGCGAGCGCGAACGGCAGCATCCAGGCCAGCGCCACCAGCGCCACCGCCTTGGGCGCGAAGTCGACGCCGTGATGGCTCCACACGCGCGTGGCGCAGCCGATCGCCAGCGCGAGGAACGGCGCATAGCGCTGCTGAAAGCGCCTGGCGCGCGAGAGCGGCGCGGCCTTCGCGCTCATGTGCTCTTCTTTTTGCGCAGCAGGACCAGCGTCGCGCCGTCGCCGCCGTGTGCGGCGCCGGCATGCGTGAACGCGAGGATCGCGCGCGATACCGCGCCCGCCTCCAGCGCGCGATGCACCGCCTCGCCCAGCACCGGGCCGGCGTCTCCCGAGTTCAGGCCGCGCCCGTGAATGATCAGCACCGAGCGGCGTCCTGCGTTCAGCGACTGGATGACGAACCGTTCGAGCGCGTCGGTCGCTTCCTCACGCGTGTGGCCGTGCAGATCCAGCCGCGCCTCGATCGGGTAGTCGCCGTCGCGCAGCCGGCGCACCAACCGCTGGTTGCCGTCGCGCGCGGCACCGCCGCTTCCGTGCACCAGCTCCGCGAGCTCGGCCTCCGCGTCGGCGTCGTCGTTGCGTGCCGGCGCGCGCAAGCGCGGCGCGGGCGGCGGCGGCGGCGCTCCCAGCGGTGAGGTGCGCCGTCCGCGCGCGGCGCCGGCGAGCGGCGTCACGCCACGCATCGCCTGCTCGAAGGATCGTTCGTCGTCGCTCTCGCTCGACTTCGGTGCAGCCTTGACCGCCGGCTTCGCCGCCGCCGGCCTCGGCGGGGGCGCCGCGGGCCGCGCGGGCGCGGGTGCCTTCGTGGCCAGGCGCTTCAGCCCATCGAAGGGCGTGTTGAAGCCCGAGGAGTCCTTCTTCGCCATCCGCCGGCGATCTTACCGCGCCGGGGCGACCGCGCGCGTACCGGAGTGGCGCCGCTCAGCCGGCGAGGCGCGCGCCCGCCGGGCGGTTGGCCGCGCTGGCGGCCTCCAGGATGGGCGCCGGGCATTCGCCGCCGAGCACGAAGCCGCGCGCGATCTCGCGAATCACGGTCACGCTCATCGACGGGCGCTGCGGCAGCTGGTCGAAGACCAACGTCAGCCACTGGCCCGGCTCGAACGGCTCGCTGCACTCGATCGCGAGGCTCGCGGCCGAGATGTCGAAAACCCGCACCGCGGCGACCACGGTGTCGTTGCGCAACGTCGCCAGCCAGTCGACCGGGTGGCGCTGGTGCTTGCGCGCATAGCGTTCGAGATCGGGGTTGGGCTCGTATGGCGGTTCGCCTGCCGGTGCTTCGGCCGCCGGGGTCTCGGCGGGAGCGGAAGCTGATGTTGCCGCCGCCGCATCTGGCGCCGCCGGTGTCGCCGTCGCCGTCGCCGCCATGGCCGCCGCTTCCGGCGCTGACACGATCGGCGCCGCTTCCTTCGTGGGCGACGCTTCGGCGGCCGGGGCGGGCGCCGCGCTCGCCGTCGACAGCGCCGCCGCCGCGTCGCGCGGCGACGGCGTCAGCTCCAGCGCGGCGGTGTGCGTGGCCGTCGTCTCGGCGGGCTTCTTGGGCGGCTCCTCGCCGTCTTCCTCCTCGATGAGCAGGTCGTCGAGCGACACGTCCTCGAGCAGCAGCGCCTCGGCCATTTGCCGGAAGACCTTGGTGTTCTCGTCGATCTGGTTGCCGAGCAGCATCGGCCGCCGCTGGTTGATCGACTCGCGGATGCGGCGGCTGATGCCGACGTAGCCGAGGATCGGAACGTTGATGCCCAGGAAGTCGTGAATCATGCGCGAGACGGCGTGGAAGATGCCGGCCTGGTTGGGCTCGGTAACCTGGTTGCCGACGATCTGCGCGCCGAAGCGCCCGAGGATCCGGAACACCGCATCGCCGAAGGCTGGGTTCTCCTCGCGCAGCCGCGCGAGGAGCCGGCTGACCTTTTCGTTCTCCTTGCTGGCGATCGCCGGCTCGAGCAGCTCGAGCTCCGACGTCTTCTCGGCGTGGTGGCGCAAGGTGCGCATCACGGCGCCCTTCAGGAACGAGTACGCGGTCTGGATCGACGTGACCTGCGGCGTGACCACCAGCAGGCGCTGTGTCCCGAGCTCGAAGAAATCCAGCACGTTGAAGCTGACGCCCGCGCCGACATCGACGATGACGACGTCGGCGTCGAGCGCGCGGATGCGCTTCATGATCCGTTGCTTCTCGGCGTGGGTGATGTTGGCGGCGCCCACGGCGGCGCCGGTGCCCGCGACCAGGTGCAGGTTGGGCAGCGAGGTCGGGGTCAGCGCGTCTTCCAGCGAGTCGATCTTGCGGTCGATCAGCGCCTGCAACCCCGAGTTGGGGCGGTCGATGCCGAATAGCACGTGCTGGTTGGCGGCCCCGAGGTCGCAGTCCACCAGCACCACGCGCGAGCCATTCTGCGCCAGTGCGGCGGCCAGGTTCGAAGAGACGATGCTCTTGCCGACACCGCCCTTCCCACCTCCGACAGTGATGATCCGTTTGGTCGCGTTCGCAGGCGTAGGAGATTTCAAGAAGCCCCTCCGCCGGTCTGTCGTCAGAAACCTGACGAACCTTTAACGTCGCGCGCCTCGAGATGCGCGCGTGTTTCCTATAGTTTTTTCATCGCCGACAGAATGCGGCTGATGGTCTTTCCGTTGGGATCGTGGTGCCCGCGATCGACGATGCCGAGCAATGTGCGCTTGGTCGCACTGGCAACGCCGGTCTGCACGCCCTCCCGTTCCCACTGGTCTTGCATCAGCTTCTTGCCCTGGTCGAGGCCCCCGTCGTCGGCGAACTCGCAGACCAGCGTATCGATCCCTTCGATGCGGCCCTGCTCGCAGTAGCCGGCGCCGAACGGGATCGGTTGCACCGGCGCGAAGCCCTCGGCGTGAAGGCCGGCGTCGGTCAGAGTGTCGATCACCTTGTCGGTGTGCGGCGTTCCGGAGACATGCGCCGCGGGCGCCGTGGCGGTGCCGGACGCGCCGCCTTCGCTCGACTTCGAACAGGCGGAGCTCGAGCCCGCGAGCGCGGCGAGAGCGATCGCGGTCAGAACCTGGCCCCGTTGCGAGAACACTAGCGGCGCCACCCGCTGCCTTGCGGCTCGGAGTGCTTCTCGTGATGGGGGACCGGCGCCGCGGGGGCCTGGCGCCAACCACCACCCTGTTGCGGCGCCGGCGCCGGACGCCAGCCGCCGGCGTGCGGCGCCGGCTCGTGGTGCGGCGACTCGCGCCAGCCGTGCTCCTCGCGCTCGTGCTTCTCCCAGCCGCGGTGGTGTCCGTTGTCGTGGTGCTCGCGGTGCTCGCGGACCTCGTAGATCTCGCGGCGCTCTTCCACCACGACCGGCGGCGGAGGTGGCCCGCCGCCACCGAAGCCGATCCCGATGCCGACCTGGATCGGCGGCGGCGCGGGCACGCCGACGGTCACGCCGGCCGACACCACCGGTCCACCCCCGACGGCCTGCGCGCGCGGGTAGCCGCCACCCCCGGGCGGGTAGCCCCCGACGACAACCTCGCCGTGAAAGCTGGGCGGCGCCAAGCTGACGTCGACGACCGGCCGCGTGTAGGCGATCGGCTGGTACGCTTCGTTGACCGCGGCGTAGCGGGGCCGGTCCTGGTAGTAGCTGGGATCGTAGTTGCCGACGTACCAGTAGGCCCCGCCGCGGAACTGGAACTGCGCTTGCTGCGGCGGCTGATAGGCATGAAAGTGTGGGCCGTTCAGGTAGCAGTAGACCGGCTGGCCGAACTGGACGTCGGCGTCGACCACCGGATGCGGGCCATAGAATGAATAGCGCGGCCCCTCGTAGTCGAACGGCGCGGGATCGCCGACGAAGTAGTATTCGCCGTCGACCTCATGGTAGAGGCGCGGGTCCGACGGGCCGAAGTCGTGCACGTGCGGGACGTTGATGTAGCAGAAGCCGTGGCCGATCTTGCGCGGCAACGGATGCTGTGAGCGGTAGTGCACGGCGCGGGCTTCCGCGGTGGCCGCGGCGCCCAGAGTCAGGGCGACGGCCAGCGCGGCGACGAAACTTCGCATTCAATTCCTCCTCGAGTGGCCGTCAACGATACGCCCGGCGGCGGTGAGCGGCCAGGGGGGAAGACACCCACACGCCGTCGGTGAGATGCGGCGTGCGCCGGCTACCACTTCGCGTTGCGAGCCATTTCCAGCGCCTTTTCGGGCCACCAGGCGCCGGCGGCCGGGCCTTTGTTGCAGGTCCCGTCGGACTCGCCGGGGGGCTTGAGCCAGTAGAACGCGTCGACCAGCGGATCGCCGGTCTGGGTCGTGGGGGGCGCGCCCAGCGCGCGTCCGTCGGGGTTGCACCAGGCGCGCTCGTCCTCGCCCTCGAACGGCGGCGGTCCGTTGCCGTTGCGGCTGGTGTCGATGATGAAGTGCTTGCCGCCGAGCAACGCCGACAGCTCGTGGCCGTACTTGATCAGGTCGGGCGTCGGCTGGTAGTTGGAGACGTTGAGCGCGAAACCGTCGGCCTGATCGATCCCCGCCGCTTTCAGGCGCAGCGCCATCTCGGGCGCGTCGATCCACTTCGAGTGCCCGGCGTCGACGTAGACGGCCGCACCCGGCAGTGATTCGAGCTTCTCGATGGCGTACTTCACGAGATCGATGCGCTCCTGCTGCTTCGCCGGCGTCAGGCATTTCTTCAGCAGCGGCAGCCCGTCGGGCTCCAGCACGACGACAGCGTGCCGCGATCCGATGCCGGCGGCCAGACCATCGATCCAGGCGCGGTAGCGCGCCGGCGTGCGCGAGCCGCCCGCCGAGTAGCTACCGCAATCGCGGTACGGCAGGTTGTAGGCGATCATGACCGGCAGGGCGCCCGCGCGCGTCTTCGCGAGGACGTACTTCTTGGTGTCGACCTCGATCTGCGGGTTCCAGTTGCCGAGCCATGCCGCCGACGGTTGTCCCGCGATCTTGTCCATCGCCGCTGCGTCCTGCGGTCGTGTTCGCCGCCACATCTCAGCCGTGCGGTGGGCGTTGGATTCCGCGTCGATCGCCCAGTAAGCGTCGCGAAACGGATTCTCTCCGTGCACGCGCGCCGACGTCATCGACGCACGGGGCGCGTCCGAGACACCCGACGCCGGAATGGTGCGCGGCGCGGGCGGCATCACGCAGCCCGCGGCCAGAAGACCGATCAAGCCAAGCCCGAGTTTGTAAGACGACATATCCATCGCTCTTACCACGAGTCGGCAAGGCGCCGAGGCGGCTCAAAATTTCCTCGAACACTCCAGTGGCGGCATCAGCGATCGCGCGGGCGCGACGGAGAGAGCATGCGGCGATCCTCGCGTTACGGAAGAGCGTCCGTCAGCCGATGACCATTGAGCCCGCGCGTGTAGAGGTCGACGATCTGCTCTGGAGTGAGCGCCACCTGCCAGGTTGCGAACTCGTCGATCCGGCCCTGAAAACCCCGGTCAGTGAACCAGCTGCCGTTTCCGAGCCGTATGGGCATCGAGTCAGGGTGACGCTCGCCGGCGGGCGCACTCCCTTCAGGGTTGCCGTTTATATAGAGGTCGATCTGGTCGAAGGCGCGATAGACAGCGGCCACGTGCATCCATTGTCCCAATCTCAGGCCGCTGGTGCTTTCCACCTGCCACCCGGCGCCGACGCTGAGCACGATTGTGTCTGATGGGGAACCAATCAGGTCCCAATCGCGAAGATACGTCCCCTTCGTGAAGAAACTCACGGTCTGTGGTGGTGGCTTCGCGCTCGGAAATCCTCCACACAGCACCCAGAAGGCGACACTTCCTTCGGACGCGGGTTCGAAAGCTGGGTCGTGCTCGATTTCCGCGTACGAAGCCAATCCGTCGAAGGACAACCCCTGTCCAACTTGCCCGTCAGCCACACTGGCACCGTAGAGGAAAACAGGATGTTGCCAGTCGAGATCGTCGACGATTTCACCGGACGGATCGACCACGTCGAACGACCAGTAACCCGCCGGCTCGGGTTGGAATCCGCGGTAGGGCTCGACCAACGGAGCGTCGGTGCCGGAGTCGCTGCCGGCTTCGTCGCCGATTGCGTCGCCGGGGCCGTCGCCATCCGCTCCATCCGGTGCATCCGCGCTGACCGGTGCGTCCGCTCCATCCGGTGCATCCGCGCTGACTGGTGCATCCGCGCTGACCGGTGCGTCCGCGGCGACCGGCCCGAGGTCGGTCGCCGCATCGACGGAGCCGTCTCCTTCTTCCACTGTCAGCGGATGACCGTCGATGATCGAGCACGCCATGGGTAACCACGCGATTGAGAGCGCCACGGTCAGGCGCGCGAGATCGAATCGCAGCGGTCTCCGATATGCGTCGCGCTGCTCTGGACGAATTCGGATCCATCGTGCGAGCATGTCGAGTCCACAAACCGTACCCGAGCACATAGTCAATGACAACGACTACAGCAGATCTCAGCGCCAGCGGAGAAAATGCGACCCTGAAGCGAGGGATACTCGGAATCCGTTGGGTCTTCCCAGAGGTCGCGACTTGCTTCAGTCGCGTGCCCGACGAGTGCGCCCGGATCGGGCGGAGCACTCAATGTCAGTGGTCCATCGATGGGCGCGGCGTGTCTCGAGAGCACGCCGAGATATGGCGTGACCAGGGTGTCTACTGGATCCGTGATCTGCGCAGCCGAAATGGCGTCAGCATCAACGGTGTTCGCCGGGATCGCGCGCCGCTGTCGTTAGGCGACGTCGTTCGTCTCGGGGACCTGTTGGGTGTCTTCACCGAGTTGGCCGAGACGTCTGAGGATTGCTCAGCATTCGAACAGCACCCGAGCGGCCTCTTGACGGGCCCCGTCCTTCGCGCGCGTCTCTCGACGATCTTCAGTGTCGTGGCGTCCGAGCTGCCGGTCCTCCTGATGGGCGAGACGGGGACCGGAAAAGAGATGGTGGCCCGCGCGGTCCACGACCTCAGTGGCAGGGCCGGCCCGCTGCGCGCAATCAATTGTGCCGCTCTGCCCGAAGCCTTGGCCGAGGGCGAACTGTTCGGTTACCGCAAGGGCGCTTACACAGGAGCGGTCGGCGATCACCTTGGACATATCCGAGAGGCAGACCGCGGGACTCTACTGCTGGACGAGGTCGCGGAGCTGCCGCTGGCTGTTCAAGCGAAGCTGCTTCGCATGCTCGAGACGCGAGAGGTGCAGCCGCTGGGGCAATCTCGCCCGGTGAAAGTCGACGTTCGCGTCGTGGCGGCAACGATGAGCGACCTGCGTGCTGCCGTGGCCGAACGCCGTTTTCGCGTCGACTTGTTCGCGCGATTCAACGGGGTGAGCGTCGTTCTTCCTCCGCTCCGCGAACGACGCGAAGAGATCGTCCATCTGTTCCACGCATTTTTGAAGCGATATTCACCGCGGCCTCCGTCCATCAGCGGAGGCGCGGCCGAAGCGCTTTGCCTTTATGATTGGCCGCAGAACGTCCGCGAGCTGGCTTTCGTGGCGCAAAGAACGACTGCGTTGTACGCAGACGTCGGCCTCTTGCGGCGGCATCACGTCCAAGCCGCGATCGGCGCGGCTCTGAGCCCGCCATCACAAATCGTGCCGTCAGGCCGCAAAACCGTGGACGCGACCACCCTGGTTGAGGCGATTCGAGTCCACGGCGGTAACCTGGCGCAAGCCGCATCGGCGTTACAGCTGTCGCGCGGCCGCGCTTATCGACTCTTGCGCGAGGCTGGTCTAGAGTCCTCGCGGCGTCGATGCTGAACCGAGGCAGCGCGATGGGGGGAGGGTTCTCGAGGTCGCAGGGTGAGATCATTGGTGATCGCTATCGCATCATCCGGTCTTTGGCGTCCGGTGGAATGGGCGAGCTCTACGAGGTCGAGCACGTCGCGGTTGGCAGACGGTTCGCCCTGAAACTTTTACGCCCTGACTTGATTCTGCGAGGCTCGTCCGCGTCACGTTTCGACAAGGAAGCGCGCGCGGCCGCCGAGCTCGACAGCATCCATATCGTTCCGACGATCGATCGAGGACAGACGAACGACGGCGTTCCCTATTTCGTAATGGAGTTGCTCAAGGGCAAAGACTTGAGGTCGTTGATTGCCCGCGAGTTGCCCTCGCTCGATTTGGCCACGGAGATCGTACGGCAGGCGGCGCTCGGGGCGGCGGCGGCGCATCGACAAGGAATCATTCACCGCGACATCAAGCCGGAGAACATCTTCATCGTGACCGGCATCGATGATGCACCTTTGGTGAAGCTTCTGGATTTCGGCATCGCCAAGATGGATCCAACGGTCTTTGGTTCGGGCGACCCAACGGCCAGCGGGGCGGTTCCTGGGACCGCCCCATATATGGCTCCGGAGCACGCCCGCGGGCTGCCGGTCGATGTACGCAGCGACGTCTACGCTCTTGGTGTGGTCCTTTACGAGCTCATAACCGGGCGATGCCCGTTTCGCCGGGAGAGCTACAACGCCACCCTTTACCAGGTGCTCACCGGGGAACCCGAGAGCGTCATCTCTCTCCGACCGGAGGTGGGGGCTGATCTCGAGGCCGTCGTGATCCGGGCAATGGCGCGCGATCCTGACGATCGGTTCGCGGGCGCGGAGGAACTGGCGCAGGCGCTCGTGCCCTTCACGCGCCGAAGCGGCTGGATTGGTTCCTCGATACCCGGTTCCCTTTCCGCGACGGAAGTAACGGACGAGATCTCGGTGACGGCCGTGAAGTCGGCCGCGACCGCGCCGCGCTGGTCGCCGCCATCCGAAAGAAAGAGGAGATGGCGGACCGTGGTCGGTGTGGCAGCAATGGTGCTCTCTCTCTTTGGCGGCGGTTCATGGTGGGTTCGGCATCGCCGGACCATGATTCCAACCGCCGCCAACGCGGGCGCCTTGGCCGTCCCGAGCGAACGGGATCTGCCGTCGCGGGCCTTCAGTGTGGCGTCTGACATCGCTCCGCCGGTGGGAGGCGGCTCCGGCAGTCCGCGCGTGGAGCCTCCTGTTCCCAAGGTACGGTTTCTGCAGCCACATCGGCGTAGTGCACGTTCGGACCTGGAGTCAGCTCACGTCGCCGCATCGGCGGTTACGTCGTCGACGGCCCCGGAAGATGGGTTCGTTCGCGAGAATCCCTATGAGCGCTAGGAGCGCGGCGAGACCATGCGTCGAGATGGTCGTGGCCCTC
>Ga0265342_10001072_pt1 | contig 26573 bp, 24 predicted proteins | sample 4CB327metaG_FD_203125 | JGI IMG/M metagenome (GOLD analysis project Ga0265342, IMG submission 203125) | Rhizosphere microbial communities from Carex aquatilis grown in University of Washington, Seatle, WA, United States - 4-CB3-27 metaG | ecosystem: Host-associated > Plants > Roots >... | reverse complement strand
CCCTCGTGGGAGACGATGAAGTAGCCCACGGGTGCAAGATAATACAGGTCGAAATAGCGCTCCCGAGTCGCGCTCAGTTCCGCCTGGGCTCGGCACAGTTCTTCATTCTGCATCGTCAGCTCGATCTGATGCACGCGAAGCTCATGGATCAGCTTCAGCGCTTCCGCGCGCGACAGGGTCGTCAGATCCTTTGGCGACGGCACGCCTTGCTCCCGGGCGATCTCTTCGGCCCGCCAGCGCAGTTTGGCGACTCCCTTGGGCTTGTCATCATTGCCGTTCATCGGGCACCGTTGTCCTCTCTTCGCCGCGGCAAACTCAAAGATCGTTTCTCTCTAGGTGCGCTGCCTTCGTCCATGACAGTCATGAGTCTACCGGTTACAAATGCAAGAAGCTGGAAATCTCTGCATCTTCTTGGCGGTGCGGCCGCTCTTTATTGCCGAGAAGTACGCGCCGGTTGCAGCCCCGCGCCAGGTCAGCAAATGGATCCAAGAGGTGGCTTTACTTCTCCGAAGATCTCTAGTCAACTCTACCCACCTCAACTAGCCATCGACAAATGGTGTGGCTCGGCCAGGCTTTCAGAGATGGGAGTGACGGGAGTGACGGGCGTGAATGGAGTGACGGATGAAAAAGACTAGAAGCGAAACGGAGGATGCCGGTGATTTGCGTCGCCGGGCAGAGGAGCGATTCGGAGCCCATCGTGCCGATAGCAGCGCAGACAAGATCACCCTGCCGGCAGAGACGCAGCGGCTGCTTCACGAACTGCAAGTCCATCAGATCGAACTGGAGATGCAGAACGAGGAGTTGCAGCGGGCTCGGCTCGACGTGGAAGAAGGGCTCTCTCGCTACACCGATCTCTACGAATTTGCCCCCGTCGGATACCTGACCCTGAATCGGGCCGGAGAGATCCGGCAAGTGAATCTCACGGGCGCGCGCCTTTTGGGGCTTGAGCGCTCGCACTTGGTCGGCAAGCGCCTGGCCGTCCTTGTGGACACCGACAGCCGCGCCGTCTTCAATACATTCTTCACGAAGGTCTTCGACAGTGGCATCAAGGAAACTTGCGAGGTGGTCGTGCGACCGGAACTGGCATCGCCTTTTGCCGTCGAATTCGCCGCCACGTCCGCAGCCGGCGGCAAGGAATGCCGCGTGGTCGCCACGGATATCACCGCCCGCAAGCGATCCGAGGCATTGATGGCGATCCGCTTGCGCCTACAGGAGTTCGCATCGTCGCATTCCCCCATGGAGCTATTGCAGAAGACGCTGGACGAGGTCGAGGTCGTCACGGGTAGCCGGATGGGATTTTTCCACTACGTCGAGTCGGATCAGCGCACGCCTTCGCTGCAGGTCTGGTCCACCCGCATGGTCAGGGCGTCCGGTAGCGGGCAGGAGAAACCTCGGAACTTCGGCGGCGATCAGGACGGCATTTGGGCGGATTGTGTGCGCAAACGCGTTCCCATCATCCAGAACGACTGCGACAAGCTGCCGAACCGGAAGGGGCCGTCCGACAGCCGCGCACCGACGATTCGCGAGGTCGTCGTGCCGATTTTCCGCAAGGACAAGATCGTCGCCGCCTTGGGCGTGGGCAACAAGGATACGGGCTACACCACCGAGGATGTCAGCACCATCTCCTACTTGGCGGACATGGCCTGGGAGATTGCCGAGCGGCGGCGGGTGGAACAGGAGCGGGAGGAGCTACAACTGCAACTGGCGCAGGCGCAGAAGATGGAGGCCATCGGCACGCTCGCTGGCGGCATCGCCCATGACTTCAACAACATCCTGGCCGGCATTCTGGGCGGGTTGGCGCTGGTAGAGCTGGAGATCGAGGACGGCAGCGAAGGCAAAACGGATATCCAGGAGATGAAGGCGCTGGTGAACCGTGGTGCGGCGCTGACCAAGCAGCTTCTCGGATTCGCCCGGCTAGGAAAGTATGACCTCAAGCCGCTCGATCTGACGCGCGTGGTGACCAAGACCAGCGAGATGTTCGGGCGCACGCGCACGGACATCACCATCCAGCTCGACTTCGCTCCGGGCCTACTGGCCGTGCTCATGGATCATTCGCAACTCGAACAGGCGCTGCTGAATCTCTTTGTCAACGCCGGGCAGGCCATGCCGGAGGGCGGCAAGCTTCTCTTGCACGCCGAGAACGCGGATCTCGCGGACGAGGAAGGAGCGCTGCTGGGCATTCCCGCAGGACTTTATGCAAAACTTATCGTCAGCGATACGGGATCGGGAATGGACGCCAAGACCATGGGCAGGATCTTCGAGCCCTTCTTCACAACCAAGGGCCCTGGACAAGGAACGGGGTTGGGGCTCGCCTCGGTCTACGGCATCATCAAGAACCACGCGGGCTTCATCGGGGTCGAGAGCGAGATGGGAAAAGGCACGACCTTCACTCTTCTTCTGCCGGCGACCGAGCGTCAGGTCGCGGAGGACAAGACCCCCGTGGCGGTCATTCAGCAGGGTACCGGGACCATCCTGGTCGTCGACGACGAAGCGCAGATCGTGAAGGTCTGCGCACGCCTTCTGCAGAAGTTCGGCTACGAGGTCATGACCGCACCGGGGGGCAGGCAAGCCATCGAGCTGGTCCGGCGGTACGGAGCCAAAATCTCACTCGTGCTTCTCGACATGACCATGCCCGAGATGAGCGGACGTCAGACCTATGAGACCCTGCGGAAGATCATGCCGGGCATCAAGGTGCTTCTTTCCAGTGGCTGCAGCATTGAGGGACAAGCACAAGAACTCCTGAACGGCGGTTGCAACGGCTTCATCCAGAAGCCCTTCGATGCCGTGGTGCTCTCGGCGAAGGTGCGGGAGATCCTCCAACCAACCTCGGACCAGCCACGTGTGTGACTACTCGATCGTCGTGTAGTCCTTGGCTTGACCCAAGCGCCAAGTTCCGTCGCCCACGACTTCCAGCACGTGCTTGTGATGCTTGAGCAGGGTGGAACGGTGGGCGACGCTGACGATGGTGCTGGAGGTTGCCTTTAGTTGCGCGTACAGCCTCTCCTCGTTTTCCACATCCAGGGCACTCGTGGCTTCGTCGAGCACCGCATAGTGCGGCTTGGTCAGAAGCACCCGAGCCACGGCCAGGCGCTGCTGCTCGCCGACAGAGAGCACCTTGGCAAAGTCCAGCTCTGCATCGAATCCGCCACACCGATCGACGATATCCGGAAGGTTCACTTGCGCTAGGACTTGGCTGAGCTCTTCGTTCGAGATGTCTCGATCGATCATGGGATAGAGAAGTTGGCTGCGTAGAGTTCCCAAAATCATATAGGGACGTTGCGGCAAGAACAGCATCTGTTCTAGTTTCGGACGCATAATGGTCCCCGAGCCGGAGTTCCAAAGGCCGGCAATCGCACGCAGCAGCGAGCTCTTTCCCCCACCGCTCGCGCCAGCGATCAGCAGACCCTCGCCTTGGTCGACAGCCAGCGAGACATTGGTGATCAGAGTTCTCTGATAGTTCGGTGTCTGCAAAGTCACGCGGTCGAGCTCCAGGCGGGGATGCTCGCGCCGTTCAATCGTGTCGCCCAGCTTCGCCTGTCCGGCCTGCTGTCCCGCCAAGGACTTCGAAAATGTGTGTAGGCGCTCGATCCCAGCCGCGAAGGCGCTGAGGGCTTCAAAATTTTCAACGAATACAGTGAGCGCGCTCAGCATCGCCGCAAAAGCCCCCACCGCCTGAACGACACGCCCGACTTCGAGTTCACCCGAAAGCACCCTAGGAGCAATGATGATGCATGGAAAGATCAGTGTTACGAAACTGTATCCGTACTGATAGAGATTCAGACCCAAGGTGCGCCTGATGAGCTTCTTGTAGTTGCCGAAGGCCTCCGCAAAGCGCTGTTTCACGTGGGACGCTTCGCGCGCTTCCCCCTGGTAGAACGCAATGGCCTCGGCATTCTCACGAATGCGGATTAGGCTAAAACGAAAGTCAGCCTCTCGTCTCAATTGCTGGAAATTGAGTTCGATAAGTGGCTTGCCAAATACGCCAAAAGTGACCAGCGTGCCCAGGATGGCATAGAGACCGAGGAACAGGACCAGCGTCTTGGAGATCGCCCAGAGAATGCCGCTGAAGGCGACGAGCTGCAGAACGGCGCCCACGACCTCCAAGAGAAAGGTCAGCGATTGCCGCGTGAACGTATTGACATCATCGGAGATACGCTGGTCGGGATTGTCGATGGTTTGATTGAAGGTGAGTTCGTAGAACGCCCGATTCTTGAAGTACTGGCCCAGGAAGTGGTGCGTGAGCCAACGCCTCCAGGAGACAGCGAGCCGGTCTCGAACGTAGTAGTAGAAGGCATAGATTGGAACGGCCGCGATGAGCACGATGCCGAAGACGCGCATCGAGTGCCAAAAGCGCGCTCCGTTCCTGGCCGCAAGAGCGGACGTGAATTCTCCGGATTGCTGATTGAAAAGGACGGTGAACTCAGTCCGTCCCAAAAGAAGCAGAATCAGAAGGGCGAGCAAGCCGCGCGATGTCCACTTCTCACCCAGAAACCAATAGGGTTTGGCGATGTTCCAGAAGCGACGCCAGAGGCGCCTGTCGAAATTCTTCGGCCGTTTCGGTTTCTTCTTCGACACCAGTGACCCAGGTTGGCTCGCCCGTCCGCGCGATGGGTACTACGAGGCGTGCTGGCTCGGGCTAAGACTGGGGCTCGGATCCAAATGCCTGAATGTCTCGGCGACAAGTTCGCGGCTGGCGGCTGTCCAATCCTCCCGATCAAAACCATGGACACGGCCGCGCGACTCGTATTTTTCGTACGCTCGCCTGGCGATGTCGGCATCCGAGGCGGACCCTACAGCTGTGCGCGGCGCGGGAGCCGCCGTAGAACTATTGGGGCGCCGGCCTTGAGGGGAGAAATGCGATGTGTGATGTGCCATGATCGGACTCCTTGTGATGGATGACTGTGGTTGAGCGGTGAAAGATGTGTTGGGCCGTGGCGCTCATCACCGGTTGCGTCGATAGCCATGCCACTCGCTGGCGGACTCGCCGGCCGTGCCTTGCTCTTCATGCGAGGCGCTGGCTTCGGACCTCGCCGTGGGCGCGGAGGCGACGACGACGCTGGCCGGACGAAGCAGACGCCCGCCCATCCAATAGCCCTTTTGGATTTCGTGCAACACTGTTCCGGGCGTCGTGTCGGTGCTGGGTGCCTGCGCGACCGCGTGATGCACGCGCGGATCGAATGGTTTGCCTTTGGTTTCGATGGCGGTCACGGCATAGCGTTCAAGCTTTGACCTGAAGAGGCGCAAGACCAAGTCGACGCCATCCTGTACCGATTTGGCATCCTTCTTGTCGCCTTCTTTCCACGAGGCGATGGCACGTTCCAAATTGTCCGCTACCTCCAGAAAGTCAGCCAGAATCGTCGCGCGCACCTTCAGCTCGTGGTCTTCGATTTCCTTGCGCACGCGCTGCCGGTACTTTTCGAAATCGGTCTTTTGGGCTTCCAAGCCGTTCGCTTGTTGTTCCGGACCGGGTAGCGCAAGCACCGCCTCCTCTTCCGCGCAGGCCGAGCCGTCAGCCCCAGGCGGTGCGGCGTCCAGGGCGCGGTCAACATTGAGCTGCGGCTCGTGAGTTTCAATCATGGGAAAGATACTTTGCGCTATTGTTTGAGGGCCTTGAATGCATTCTCGAGATCATGCCAGGCGATCTCAACGCCACTCTTGAAGTTGTCCCATTTCTCCCCATTCGCGGCCCTGAACGCGGTTAGTTTGGTCTGCACCAGGGCGTGCTTGTCCTTGATGCAATCAATCTGCTTGCGATACTCGGTCTTGGCCTCGGTACCAGCTTCGTCGGCCTTCGCCACCAGCTTGTCGAGCCTCGTGCCCAGCTGTCGGAGACGCGTTTCGATCTTTCCTACCTCTTGTCCTACTGTTTCCATGAAATCTCCTCTTCGTTGCGCGGTACCTGGTGTTGCAGCATTCGGGCCAGCGGCTAAACACATGAGTTCAACCCCTTGCGCTCGTGATTGGCCCGAAAGACCGATACCTTCAATCAGGATGAAGCTCCTTCTCATTCAATTCGATGGACCCAACGTGCCGGTTAAGACCTCTCAGAAGTCAGACGGAGACAGTCTTCCAGCCCGAGGCGCGAAGGGTTGGTTTTGAAAGTCAGCTGTGTGAGGCTGGCCCCTCGTGGACCCTCCATGGGAGACGTGCTTTGAAGGATGTGGGGTGGCTGTCCGGAACGAAGTCGGCGTCGGCTCAAGTTGACCAATGGCTTGCAGACTTTCGCCGTCGGCAACCGAATCGCTGGGCTGGTCAGCGGCGACGGCTGGCAAGGGAGCCGGGCTGGGGACGCTTGGCAGTGGCGTCACCACCGGTTCACGCTCCGTGACCGTAATCTCCGAAGAACTCGAGGCTTGCCCTTGTTCCACGCCACTGCCTCTCGACGATGCGGGAGCGGACACCCACGCCGTGACAATCAAGAAGGCGACGAGTGCGGCGCCGATCGCGACTCGCCGGTTAGGGAAGCGCCGAGAGCCGGCAAGCGAGACGTGCTTCCGCTGAGTCTGCCTGTTTGCGTTCGCCGGGGATGACTTCCTTCTTTGGGCAAGACCCGCCTCGTTGGCCGCGTGTAAGGGTTCACTCGCCATCGAATAGAGCGCCCTGGTCTCACTCGACTTCGCGCCAGCCGATGGCTCCTCCTCGAACACTGCTTGCACGATGGGGATCGATAGTTCGGAGTTCGATTTGGCAAGTGGAAGCGAAAAGATGCCCGAAATTGGAGTCAGCGAGCTCGGCGTTGGCAGCAGCGGTAGCAGACGGTCCTCGGTAGCATGGATGAAGTGTTCCATGTCTGGAAAACGGTCATTGGGATCCTTGGCCAAGGCGCAAGCAACAAGGTTCACGACGTCGGACGACAAGTCGGGCCGGTACAGAGTCACCATGGGAGCTGGTTCGGTCAGGATGCGCTTGAGTAGGTCCAATCCCGGCGGACCCATGAACGGCAGCTTGCCGGTCAGAGCCTCGAAGAATAGGACGCCAAAGCCGTAGACGTCCGCGCGTCCGTCGATGTTGGGGGAAAACTCGATGGCTTCGGGCGCCATGTAGGCTGGCGTGCCAAACATTGCCAAGAGCTCGGTCACAAGCGCTGTCTCTCCAACCTGCCGCATGATCACGGAGATGCCAAAATCGAGCACCTTGGTGGTCAGCAGGTGTCCGTCGGGACCGCTGCACAGGAAGATATTCGCGGGCTTCAAATCTCGATGGACCACACCCTGGGCGTTGGCGGCTGCTACACCCCGCATGGCAGGCAACAACAAAGCCATCGTCGCCTCCAAACTGATGGCGCCGTTTCTTGCCAAGTAGCCGCCGAGAGTTTCCCCGTCGAGCAATTCCATCACGATGCACGTCATGCCCTCGTGGTCGATGACGTCGAAGATATTGACCACGCTGGGGTGATTGACCTTGCTAGCGGCCAATGCCTCACGCCGAAATAGCTCAGCGACCTCTCCGTTGGAGACGAACGACTGAAGAATGACCTTAAGTGCTACGCGTTTTCCCGTGTGCTCGTTGACCCCCGACCAAACCGCCGCCATTCCACCCTTTCCGATAAGCCTATCGACGCGATACTGGCCCGCTACAATTTGGCCAGTCCGTAGGATCGTTTCGAGGTTGGCTTGCCCAGGCATTTCTTGCCCATCATCGCAATAAGAGTGCCGAGGAGAACTCCCGGCGGCGTGGGCTCGATGCCCGCCGCATCCCTCGAAGTGAATGAAGGAACCTGTCATCTTGATTGAGTCAAGCACCGGCCAAAGGATCGAAGGCGATTGCGCGCCTGAATTCGCCAGTGGACCGTTTCTTGCGTATCGCCGGGTTGAATAGGAGCCCAACCATGCATTGCAAAGAGATCATGAGTCATAACGTACAGTGGATCCCGCCTGGCGAAACCATTGCGGGTGCCGCCAAGCTGATGGCTTTTCACAACTTGGGATTGCTGCCGATCTGTAGCCCTGATGGCAGGCCGATTGGCGTGATTACCGATCGAGACATTACTCTTCGCGTGGTCGGAAAGGATCGGCTCGCGGCCCAGACCGTTGTGGAGGACGTCATGACAACGCCGGTGCAATCCGTGGCGCTCGACTGTCCAGTGGATCGCCTCGGGGAACTGATGACCAAGGCGGGGGTGTCCCGGCTGCTCGTGGTCGGCGAAAACGGTCGTCTTGCTGGACTCGTCAGCGTAGCCGATTTGCTGGTCCACGTGCCCGGACACTACGCCTTGGAAACAGCTCGCGGTCTCTACGCCCGGGAAACCAGCGATCGCTCGGTTGGCCACCCGCACCGCGCATCCAAACCGACCCCCGAGTATTTCCGTGGTGCCCGCGACCTCACGCCCGATGCCGACTCGACCGTGGAGAATCCCGCCCGCGTCGAGGCCAACAGCGTGGTCCACGGCGGCACCAACGACCTCAAGGAATTCCCCGCCTGACCCGCTTGCCTGCCCATCGTGCACTTCTCGCCGCGCTCCGCCGTAACCTTTGCTCGCGACCATCATCGAAGAATCCGCTCCGGAGTGTGTGTTGGCGATGGACGTTCGAGGAAAGTGGGACGTCCAACCCGACGGGGAAAAGTCCGGGGCAAAGAAATAGCCAATCCCATTCCCTGATTCGAGCGCCATCGATCCGGCGGGAAGCTTGCGCTTCGGGTAGAGCCGTATCTCTGCGCAGCTCTGCGCATCGTCGCGGGGGCGATGTTCGCGTTTCATGGGGCACAGAAGATTTTCGGGTGGCACAGTCAGTTCATGCCGCCGATGGGATCGCAGCTTTGGGTTGGAGGGCTCATCGAATTGGTGGGCGGCACGTTGATCGCGCTCGGTGTGCTCACACGCCCCATGGCATTCCTGGTCGCTGGCGAGATGGCAGTCGCCTATATCCAGTTCCATTGGAAGCTTGCGATGGGGAACGGCATGTGGCTGCCGGGGGTCAACAAGGGCGAGCTGGCGGCGCTTTATTGCTTCCTGTTCCTGTTCGTTGCTGCCCACGGCAACGGCGGCGTCGCCGCTCTGAGTGGGCGAATGCGGAAAACGTCGGACGAGTAAATCTTGCGTCGTCGGGGCTGATGCCTGATCTTGCCCCTGGCCAAGATTGGTCAGAAGATCTCCGGCCTGCTGGCGTACCGCGGCCGGGGATGCGCGCCCCATTGCCAATTCCGGATCTCGGACAGACCTTCGCCGTGCTTTTCGATGTATTGCCGGTGCTCGATCAGCTTGTCCTTGAGTTGCTGCTTGACGTAGGTGCCCTTGGTTCCGGTTTACGGCAGGCGGTCGATGGCATCCATCACGAGGTGGAAGCGATCCATCTCGTTGAGCACCGTCTATCTTCGCTCGACCTCAGCGCAACAAGAGTCCCGCGGCCGCCCAGCCACCCCCGATGAGAAGCACCACCCAAACGAAGTCGCCTCCCCATCCCCAGGCGCGGTGTCTGGCCGCTATAGAGCTGGCAGAATACGTCGCGCGCAGTGCGCGCCGCCGCTGGACGTACCTCGGATAGGGCGGTCCCCAGCCCCGGTAGCCCCAGCCGTAGCCAATCGGGGACACGAGAAACAGAAAAATGAACCCCATCCAAAGGAACCACAATGTACTGGTCATCGATATCTCGCTTTCGCTTGCAGAACCAAGCAACGCCGGTGCCAGTCTTCCGCGCGGTCCACGAAAGAATCGCAAATGGGGCATTCCGGCTTGCTCGCCGCAGTTTCTCCGGCCGGCGCGAGACGAGTTCGAGGATGTGTTCAATCAGGATGAAGTCGCTGCTCGGTCAATTCGAAGGAGAAGGATGAGTGAAAGTCGCGCCTACTTGAGCAAATCGCCGATCCGCCGGACGCTCATGTCCGCGTCTGGGTACCTTGCCAATATTTGCCGATCCATCGCGTAGTGGCCCTGGCGCACGAAAACTGTCGTCACGCGCGAGCCCCAGACCTTCTTGATGGCGGCAAGGATAGCCAGCTTGTCGTCCACAACCACATAGTGTGCCGCTCGGTACCGGGCTTCCACGTCGGCCAGGTCGTTCTCCTTGTGGACGTAGATCAGCACGTGCCCATCGACTGCTTTGTGCAGACCAGAGCGGTCCACTTTGCGCGGCTGGAATACGACATCGCCGTCGGAAAGAAGGACCACCTGCGCCGAATGCCTGAAATGCTTGATGACATCGAGGGACTTCGGGTAGAGCCGCTTGGCAAACGGATAGTCGATGAGAAAGCGAGAAACGGCCAAGAGCCCCACGTCGTGGGGATGGTCGCGGCGGGCCTGTTGTAGGGCGCCCAAATAGTCGGCGTAGCCCAACTGGGCGCGCAACTTTTCGAAGATGGTCCAATAGCTGCGCGCCCGTTTGGGGCCGACTTCGCGTTTGAGATACAGGTTCAGGTCAGCAATGATGCGGTCATTGTCAAGGAGGGTGTTGTCGACATCGAACAGGAAGACGACTCTTGCTCGAGTGGAATCTTTCCGGGTCATTCGCATGGTTGCAAGCTATGTCACAAGTGCGTAAAGAATTCGTTCAATGCGGCCACGACCTCGGCTGGGATCTCGTGCCCGCCGTCGAATGGGAACCACGTCACTAGCATTCCGGCGGCCGCCATTTCGCTTCGCAGGCGCTCGGCAATCTCGAAGGACAGGGTGGGATCGGAGCGGCCGTGCGAAATGAAGACATGCAATCCTTTGCGCCGGGCGAAGTTGGCTTTCCATAGCTCCTCGTCGACAAGGGTGCCCGAAAGCAGCACCAGCGCACGCAGTGGCTCGTCCGACTGAAACGCCACCTGAGCAGCGACCATCGCTCCCTGCGAAAATCCGCCGAGGATGAAGGGCTGTGCCGCGCGGTTGCCCCGCTGGGCAAGCAGCGCGCGCACGGCCTGGGCGGCGCTCTCGATTTCCGTCGGCTTCTCCGCGGAGAGATCCGCGCCCAGGGCTCCGTCGCGCATGCGCGGCGCCAGATCCAAATGCCACCAGGCACGCCCAGTGGGCGACCCGTCCGAACGTCTTGCCGATTCCGGTCCCCGCGGAAATAGAAAGCGAGTGCTCGGCGACAGGCGAATCGATTTTGCGAACGGCAGCCAATCCTTTTCCGAGGAGCAGAATCCGTGCAGGAGGACAACCGTGGGCGGCCCTTTGCCGCCCCTGGTGATCGCGGACAGATGCGGAACGCGGGGAGGCCGCGACAGCGCGCTTGCGGCCACCAAGATCGCTGCGAACACGAGCAGAGCCCTCCACCGCTCCATGGGACTCTGCCTCACCCGGTGAGTGGGTTGCACCTTCTCGCCAGGCTTGGCCCGCTATGCCGCTACTCTCTCTTTTGCGGTCAGGGGCAGCAGGCTGGTCCAGCAGTGACCGCAGCGCGTGGCCCCGAGCGTGCATGAATGCTTGCATGTCGGGCAGGTGCGCATTTCAGGCTCGGTGCCAAGATCAAGCATCTCGACCAGGCGCGACCAAGTCGTGTTCAGAGCAGACTTCGAAGTCTGGCCGTCAGCGGCCGTGGACGACCCCGAATCGTGAACAACTTCGTTGTCCACCGCCGCGACAAGGGTACGCAGCCGAGACAGATCCGCTCCGGAAAACGAAAGCATTAGATTGTTCATGAACCATCTCCTGGCTGGGATCCACAGCACGTTCCGGGCCACCCGGATGATGTGAATCATTCTCGGTACCTGCGGCAGTATCGCCAGTGTAACGGCGTCGGATCCCATCAGGATGGTGGTCTCGCTCCTTCAATTCGAAGGAGCCGTCGAGCGCGCCCAGCAGGAATCGAACCTGCAACCCCCGGCTTAGAAGGCCGGTGCTCTATCCAATTGAGCTATGGGCGCAAGGAATGGTGAAGGGATACCACACCACCCTCGGGTGGGGAAAGGTCCACCGGTAGTAGTCATCCCTAGAGGTAAGCCACTCGCCTCATGGGAATCCTCCTGGCGCTTCCCGAACCGCGGCTGAGAGACAGGTCACAGTTCTCGTGTGCCAGGCGATACTGGGTCGAGGTTGGGGCGGCAGAGTCGTGATAGCTTTCTGTGGATGAAGACGCGCCTGGGGATTCGCAAGCGGAGCAGTTCCTGTGCGGTTGCAGCGGCGTTTTTTTGTTCGGCCATTTCCGCGGTAGCGCTCGCCGCTCCTGCTGTGCCTGATGCCCCAGCGCCCGTTCCACCCGCGATCACGCCGGAGGCGGCTGTGCTTGTCCCGCTTGCGCCCGCGCAGGCATCAGCGCCGCCTTTGCCCGTGGCGCCTTCGGCTGTTTCGTCAACCGCTGTACCGGAGTCTTGCGCGTCACTGCCGGGCTATCCGAGCCGCCTGCCTCGCTCTCACGACGGGTTCTACCTGCGTCTCACGCAAGGGTTTGGCGCAGGATCAGCCAGTGGGGAGGGGACGAAGTATTCGGGCGGATCGGTTGGTTTCAGCGCGGCCTTCGGCGGCGCGCTCACGCCGCACCTGATTCTCTACGGCGAGTTTCTCTTCCATGTCATTCCCAACCCCAAAGGCGATACCCAAGTGGACAAGCCGACCTTGGCTGGGAACCCGGTGGCCAGCTTGGGATTGGGACCTGGTATTGCGTACTACTTCATGCCGTTGAATCTTTACCTATCAGGCTCCTTGCTGCTGCAGCAGACACTGCTGGTCAAGTCTTACAGCGACGGCAGCGATGGGCAGCTCGCCACGGGACTAGGCTTGAGCTTCATGGTGGGTAAGGAGTGGTGGGTTTCGAGTGATTGGGGCCTTGGCCTTGCCGCTCAACTCTTCGTCGCTTCGGCCCGAGATCAAAGCGGAACCACATGGAACACGGGAACTCTGGCCATCCTGTTTTCGGCTACCTGGAACTGACCTGATCGTTCCCATTGACCTGAGAGTGCGCGTTCACGCGCGCCTACTGATGGACTAGAACTGGATTCGCCCAGGCATGTGCCCTATGGTTCGGGGCACATGCCCCAGTCAGACATTCACCAGCACGAGGTGGGCGCGGAATCGCCGCGCAAGACGCTGATCCTGCTCGCGGCGTTCGCCTTTGCCGGCGTGATCTTCGCCGGGGTTTCGTCCTACGACTTCATTGCCCATCTCGACCGGCAGGTTCACGCCATCACCTGCTCCATCGTGCCGGGCATCGGGGCCAAGGATGCAAGCGGCGCCTCCGGGTGCCACACCGTGCTCATGAGCCCGTATTCGTCGGTGCTGCGCGATCTGACCTGGGGCGGGATCCCCATTGCGCTGCCGGCCCTTGGCGTGTTCGCCTTCTTGCTCTTTCGTGCCGTCGACCTGCTGCTGCGCAAGCGCATGGTGCGCGGCGAGACCGGGTTCATGGTGGCCGCCACTGCCTTGCCGGTGGTGACGTCGATCGTCTACGGCATCATCTCGGCTACGCAGATCGGGACTTTCTGCAAGGTGTGTGTGGGCATCTATGCCTCGTCGCTCGGCGTGTTCGTTGCCGCGATTGCGGCCCATGTGCTGACGCGTCCGTCAGGCGAGAGCAAGAGCGGCATCGTGAGCCAATGGGCTTTCTACTTCGTCGAGGGCCTGGCCATGGTCGCCTTACCCTTGCTGCTCTACCTGGCGTTCAAGCCAGCCTATTCGGATTCGCTGCTGCACACTTCGGGGCTGCGCCATCCCGAGGACAAGTACGGCGTGATGCTGGACATGCACAGCCGCGGTCAGGTGCCGGCGGTCGAGGTGCTGGATCCCTTATGCCCGGCGTGCAAGGGCTTTTCTGAGCGCTTGGCGGCGAGTGGTCTCGGCGAGCAGCTGCAAATCAAATTCGTGCTCTTCCCCCTCGACAAGGAATGCAACTGGATGGTCGGTGAATCGCTTCATGCGGGCGCCTGCGCGGTCAGCGAGGCGCTTTTGTGCGCCGGCGAGCGCGCGAGCCGCGTGCTGAACTGGGCGTTCGCGAATCAAGAGGACTTGCGTGCCCGGGGTGCCGTGGGACAGTCTGCGATCTACGCGCGCATCAAGCAGGAATTTCCGGATCTCGCAAACTGCGTGGGTCAGCCGGCGGTGCGGGCACGGGTCAACAGGGGACTGCGCTGGATCGTGGCCAATTCGCTGCCCGTGCTGACGCCGCAGCTTTTCGTTCGCAATCAGAAACTTCCCGACGAGGACACGGATCTGGGGCTCGACTACGTGCTGTCGCGCGTGCTGGCCCAAGGCGCGGGTGAGGTGCGACGATGAATACTGGCAGGTCGCATCTGGCGTTGCTTCTTGTCGCCGTCGCTGGCGTCGGGATTTCGGTGTCGTGGTGGACGCACGCCGCCTCGGTTCGTTTGGCCGAAACCCAAGGCAAGGGGCCCGAGGTGGCCACGGCCAGCGCCTCGGACATGGGCTACTGCTCAGGCGATCTCAAGGTGATCCTCAAACGCGTGCTGACCTCATGCGGCCTCGTGGCCGGGGGAACCTCGCGCGGCTGCCAGCCCTTGCAAGCGCGCCAGGTGGCGTCCATGTCGGGCGGCGATTTCAACGCGCTCTTTTCGCCGCTGGCCGAACGCGCCGCCATCATCCAGTTCGACAAGGACAGCGCCGATATCGACGCGGGCGCCGCTGAATTGCTGGAGAAGGTGTTCTCAGATCGGCGAGGTGCCTCGTACTTCTTCGTGGTGTCGCGCGCATCGCCCGAGGGCTCGACCGAGCACAATCGCGATCTCAGCCACCGCCGCGGCAGCGCCGTGCTCGACCACATCCGCTCGAAATTCCAGGATCCCGACATCGAGCAAGAGGTCGGGCTTTTGTGGCTGGGCGAGGAGTTCGCCCAGCTCGACCAACAGTTCTGCCAGTGGAAGCGCTCGCGCGGCGGCGACGCGTGCGGCACGGCCGAGCTGAATCGTTCGTCGTTCATCGCCTGGATCGATTGCCGGCTATGAAGTACGCGCTGCTGTCCTTGGCACTACTGGCAGTCGCCGGCTGCAACGAGAAGAGCACCCAGCCCGTGGCTTCGTCGCGCTACGAGGCGGTCAAGGCCATCTCCGATCCGGCCGCGCGCTGGTGCGACACTTCGTTCACCGGAGTTGCTCCCCGCTTGACCCTGCCACCGCTGGCCGCCGCAAAGCCCGGCGCCATTCCGGCGGCGCTGCCCAAGGGCAAGCGCGTATGGGTGAATCTGTGGGCAACGTGGTGCCAGCCGTGCCTGCGCGAGATGCCGCTCTTGCTCAAATGGCGGGACGATCTGCGCAAAGATGGCGTCGACGTGGACCTGCTGTTCTTGTCGCTCGACGAAGATGCGGACGCGTTCGACACCTTCCTGGCCCAGCGCAAAGATCTCGCGACCGCCAAGGTCGCGCGCGTGGCCTCCCAGCGCGACTACGAACAATGGGCCAAGGCCTTCATCAAAGATCCATCTACGCCCATTCCCATCCACATGCTCGCCACCGCCGACGGCAGCCTGCGCTGTATCCGGACCGGCTCGCTGCGCGAAGGCGACTATCCCGCGGCGAAGTCGGTCCTACGCTAGCGCCAGTCGGAAGTGTTCCCACGCTGCAAGTCAGGGTTGTGCCTATCGTCTTTGGCTGGCGATCACATCGACTGCGCCCAAGCCGAGGGAAGCGATCTGGTTTCTGATTGCCGCTGCATTGCCTTCAACCAGGATGCGCACACGATCGGGCGCAAGGTACTTCGAGGCCACTAGACGGATGTCTTCTTTGGATACCGCCAGAACGCGAGATAGACGTCGCGACGATTCATCGGCGGGAAAATCGTGGACCGCTATGCCGATAAGTTCGTGCAAGGAAGCATCGAAGGAGTCGCAGGAAGCAAGTGCAAGGCCCAAGTATCGAGCCTTGGCGGTTTCCATCTCGTCGTCGGAAACCAACTCGGTGCGCATCCGTTCGATTTGAGCGAGCGCCTCGCGCAAGGAATCGCCGGTTTTCTCCTGTGAAACCGAGGTTCCCGCAAGAAAAGGAGCTGGCCCTCGCCGTGCCTCGATCATCGATCCTGCCCGATAGGTGTAGCCGAGATCCTCGCGCAATCTACTATTGAGACGGCTGGTGACCATTCCGCCCAAAAGCAGATTCATCAACGCCATCGAGTCGAAATCGGCATCCGTGACTGCCGGGCCGATAGCGGCGATGGTGAGTAGGGACTGTGTTAACGCGGGTCGGTCGATAAGGGTAATCGTGGCGGATGGGGTGGGTGCCGAAGGCGCGGTAGGTGCAGGCGCGCGTGAGCGGGCTGGAGCGCTCTTCTTGGCAAGAGTCGCCTGGACCAAGGCGGACAACTGACCTAGCGCCAGGTCGCCCACCGCAACGACGACAATTTGGTCAGGAGTCACTTGCTCGGCGAGAAACTTCTTGATCTCCTCAGGTCGGATTGCTTCCAGTTCGGGTCGGCTGCCGAAAATCGTAGCGCGATAAGGATGTCCGGGCGGGAAGAGCAGTCTGCCTTGCATGCGATCATTCTCATCCTCGCTTCGCCCCAAGTCCTCGGATACCATCTTGACTAGTCGCTGTCGCTCACGAAGGAAGGCCGTTTCCGTGATGGCGGGCTCCTGGATGATATCCGCCATCACGGGGAATACTTCGGACAGAAGACCAACGGGTACCTTGCTGCCGATCTCGATTGCATCGTACGAGACCCACGTGTGCCACGCAGTCTGGTCAAGCGTGCGCCTGATTTCCTGCTCGACTCGATTCTCGGCCCCCGCCGGCCCTAGCCGGCTGGCCAAGAACGCTACGCCCGGTGGCGCGTCGCCGGCACCGCGACGGACCACGATAGAAACAGCCACAAGGGGAATGTCATGCCGGGGGATGAACAGTATGCGGATCCCATTGGGCAGGCGAGCTTCCTCCACAGCCCGCGACGGCAACTCAGCGCTTGATTGGGGGCTGGGGGCCTGGTTCCGAAAGGATTCGTTATCGCTCCGCCGATCCCAGGGCAGGACCGGATAGCTTGCACGATGCGATGCTGGTGCGAGGCACCCAGAAACCAACACGAGTGCGAGCCCGAAGAGCGGAGTCCTCATCGAACCTCCAGCAGGCGGCCGCCCGGGGGTGCCTTGGGATCCGCCGAAATGAAGGCCACCACCCGGGGATGGCGTGGCAGCTGCCAATTCATGGTGGCCTGAAGATCTTCCGGTCGTATGAATCGATATCGGTCGATCTCTTCAGAGAAGTATCCCGGATTGTGCACAAGCAGATTGTAGCTGTTGAGCTTGGCGGCTCTTCCCGAGGTCGTATCGGTACGCAGAAAAACATCCGTGAGAAACTTGCTGCTCGCAGCTTCGGTCCAAGCGTACCCGAGCCGACCTGTTCTGAGGCGCTGCAACTCGGTGTCGATTACGCCCAATGCGGATTCGTGGCTGATTCCCTTGCGCAATTTTGCCACCACCAGGAAAACGCTGGCCTCTTTTTGGGAGTATTGCCGCGCCCACACCCAAGATGCCAGAGGCTCCACGGACATCATTGCGTGCGGAAGCGTGGCCTGGCGAAGGGTGTAGGCAATCACATCGAGGTCGGCGTCTCCAGCTTCGCCAAAAGCAGGCGTGGGCCAAGCGATCATTACGGCGTTCAGCGGGACGGCTGCGGCTATTCGCAGGAACTTGTCTCCGCCGAGTGCTACGGCCGGAGCAGGTTGGGAGGAGGGCGGTTTCCCAGGTCTGATCGACCCGAAGTAGCGATCGACAAGCGCCACAGTCTTGGCCAAGTCGAAATCGCCGGACAACGTCAGGCTGGCGTTGTTCGGGATGTAGTAGGTCTGCCCAAATTGCCTGATATCGTCGAGGGTGATGGTGTTGATTTCGCTTCGGTCCCGACCGCCGTGGTAGGGATGGCTAGCCGGAAAGAGCTGGGCGGAAACGAAATCAGTCACGCCGCCGTAATCGGCATCCTCAAAACGCTGTACCACCTCGTTCGCGACCGCAGAGCGGGCCTGATCGAGCTTGTGCTGGTTCAAGGAATCGGCCAGGAATCCCATACGGTCGCTCTCCAGCCACAGCGCGACTTCGAGTTGATTGGCCGGCACGGTTTCCCAATACACCGTGCTATCCGCCGCAGTTCGTGCGTTGAAGCTGAATGCCCCCGCTTTCTCCAGCGTGCGAGACACTGTTCCTTCGGCCACATGGGCGGATCCCAAATACATAAGGTGTTCATAGAGGTGGGCAAGAGACGTCTTGCCCGGCGGATCATCTTTCCAGCCAACACGATAGGCCAGGTTGATGGCCACGATGGGAGTGCGGTGATCTTCGTTCAGCACGATCTCCAGGCCATTGTCGAGCCGCACGGTCTGATAGGGAACGTGGATGGAAAAAAGATCCTCCGGCCCTGAGATCAAATAGCGCCCTTGGCCCGAGCAGGTGCTTCCCGCCAGCGCAAGGATGAGCAACGCGAACTGCGTCCGCGCGGCGGGCGAGGAACGAACCGGCTTTTCTCCGGGCGCGCCTGGATGTCTGAGAGAAAACAAGTTCCATTCTATAGGATTGCCGGCATCGTGAATAGGTGGGCATCCAGGGGTGGGCATCAAGAGGGCAGGGTGAGTGCCTGCCGCAAACAAACCCAGTTGCGGCTCGGCACTGGTCTTTACGAATGGAGTAAAGATCCTTTGCGCCGAATGCATCTTGGCTACTGAAGTCCGCTGGAAAAGAACGCAATTCCGTCCCATTGGGTTGGCATCGATGATGCAGTTCCTTGGGTCATGAGCAGAATCACCACCTTCCTCGCAGCATGCTTCCTGGTTGGGTCCATCTCCACAACTACGCGAGCCGAAAGCTACGCTCGGCAGGCGGCGGCCTTGCGCGCATCTCCGACCGTGGCGGCAAAAATCGTCGACCGGGTGGACGCCAACCAAACACTACTGGTCGAGGAATCGAAGAACGGCTGGACTCGCGTGCGCATGGGGGTCGATGTGAGGGGGTGGCTCCCCAGCGAACTCATCTCGGACACCTGGATCAAGGTCTGGAAACGCGAGCGCAAGCTGTTCTTGATGAAAGGCGATGCGGTGGAACGCACCTTCCGCGTGGCCCTGGGCAGCCAGAATCCAACCGGCCAGAAGGTGAAGCGCGGCGACGGTGCGACGCCCGAGGGTCGCTATTTCATCGCCGAGGTGGATGAAGCGCCCGAATCCGGCCGCTACGGCGCTCGATCCATGCGTTTGTCCTACCCGTCGGTCGACGACGCGCGCCGGGGCCTGCACGATCACCTCATCGACAAGGCCACCTACCTCAGCATCGTGCGCGCCGTACGCGCTGGCGATGTGCCGCCGCAACACACGGCGCTTGGCGGCTCCATTCGTATCCACGGCGGCGGGTCGAAGCACGACTGGACGCTCGGTTGCATCGCCCTCGACGACGAGGATGTGATCGCGCTTTTTGCCGAGGCTGGCAAGGGCACGCGCGTGGACGTCTTTGCCTCGGCCGAGGACGAGGCCCGGCTGGGCAAAACCGATTTCGTGCCCAGCACTGTTCTTGCCGCGGCCAAGAGCCTGACGCTGAAACCGGCGCTCTACACGACGGCGGCCATGAATGTCATCCCCATGGATTTTCCCGGCGGCGACATATCCGCCGATCAGGCCGTGTGCACGGACATCGTGGTGCGTGCCCTACGCCCGGCTGGTCTCGACCTGCAGGCTCTTGTTTTCGAAGATCGCAACCTCCATCCCGAGCGCTACCCAGGCAAGCGCGAGGCTCCGCGGCCCTCCATCGACCACCGCCGCGTGGGCAACCTGGTCGCGCTCTTGCGTCGCCTGGCCGTCGCTGGCGCCGTCGGAACGCGGGACGGTCTCGCACCGGGCGATGTCGTGGTGTTCGACACCGGCATCGCCAACGGATCGCCTTTCGATCACATCGGCATCGTCGACGACGTGCGGGACGCCGACGGCAACCTGCGCGCCATCAATATCTGGACCGTGGGCCAGCGCACCTCGTCCATGGCTCTCATCGGCAAGGCCTACCCCACCGTGGCCGCGTGGTTCAGGCTGGGACATCCCTACGCGTACCGGTAAGAGGAACGCATCGACGCGACCGGCGCGCGGGCGATGATCGAAGGCTTGGGCAGCCAGAACGGCGCCTTCGCAGACACACGCCCATCGCCGAGGGGACGAGATCATGGTCGGCGACACCTTGCTGCCGACATTGTCTCCTACTTCGACAGCTTGGATCGCACCGAGTTGATGAAGCGCAGTGGCGTCTTATTTGTAAGCATTGAAGCTGCAAGCAACTTCCATGACCCGCTTCGATTCGCCTATGCATAAACTTCCGAAGGGTCGCCTCGCTTATCGGCCAGCGCACTCGGGAACCAGGGTGACGACTTCGTACTGAGAGGCGACGACCAGGACACCCGGCATCTCCGCGATCGCCAATGGGTAGTAGGAGAACGGGATCGTGGGTACGTTGGCGAGGCCGCCATCGACCGCATCCGTATGGACCGCGCGATCGAAGGAAACGGCCGCCAGGGCGTTGGCCCGCGAAAGATAGAAAGTACTCCCGTCGAAGGCCAAAATGGCGCCAGCAGCAGGATCGAGTGGGAGCCGCTTGATCGTAGCGTTACCAGACTCTGCCCCGCGTTCGACCAGAATCATCTCATCGCCGGTCAAGCACACTGTTCGCAAGCCAGATACGCGGCAATCCGTGAATACAGACGTCAGCGAACTCAATGAAACCTGGTCGATGACCCTCATGGACGTGGTGGACCGGTCGATCCAAAGGAAGTCCGCGGCGTAGACGTCGTACTCAACGGTGTGATGCGCTACGATGAGACCAACGTCGCTATGCTCGGGAAAATCCATCGTTAGCCCGATTCCGACATCGGCAGGCAGATCGGCGAGCACAAATACGCGATCTTCGCGTGGCGAGACCGGCAGGCCCGACGGTACAAGAAGCGCGCGATCCCAGCGACGCATTCTTATCTGCTGCGCCTGCCAGGATTCCATAGCGAACAGAGATTCGGACGACCACTGCAAGGTGCTCCACTCGTTGCCGTCCAGTAAGAGCGTTCCCAGGTCTGTGCTCTGACTCCAGGATTTGCCGTCGCGCAAGGCGAGGCCGAGCGGGCCAGTGGATTGCTGAGAGGAACCGACACCCACACGGCCGAGCTGGGGAGGCATTGGCCAGTAGAGGTCACTTGGATCGTCCACCAGGACAGGCGCGGCCGATCCGATGTCGAGACCAATGCCACGCGATCTTCCAATGACTGGACCTCCCGGTTGCATCCAGGCCGGGTGGGCAGGGTCAGACACGTCGATGGAGCGCCACGCGGTTGGACTCCAAGCTCCCAGCGAATGGGCGTCAGGGGCAAAGACAGCGTTGCCCCCGAGCATGGGCAGGCTCAAACGCTTGAGCTTGCCGTTGCTCACCCGAAAAGCGGCCTTGCTGCGCACGTCGAATACGATATCGTCGTTACTGGGTATCCGCCCTGCCGCGATGGAGGAGGTGTCGAGCAGCACTTCGTCGAGCACAGCCCCCTCACCCGAGGGACTGGCATCGCGAAGCTGAAGCCGACGCTGGTAGGTGCCATTCGTCTGCTCATATTTCATGAGCACCAGGGCCTGCTGGGAAGGGATATAGGCCGCACCAAGCAGACCAGATTGATCGATCTCGAGCCATTTCGTCTGATCCGACTCGTTGTAGAGGACAACGGACGAGGCCCCTCTGGCCACGAGGGTCGAACCGACCATGGTCAGGCCAGAATTGGCGCCGAAGGGTCCATTGTTGACGACATAGCCATAGGTATTGGTCACGCTTGGGTCGAACCAGTAGATGCCATCGCCCGTGTTGAAGTAGACGCGCTTGCCGTCGGCGCTGACGGCCAGGCTGCCGCACGTCAGGCCGTTCTTCATGATGGTTTGGACAAGCGTTGGGGCGTCCGGATCCGACAGGTCGTAGAGGAAGATCGATCCGGCCCCCGTGCCGCCAAACGGCGGCCCCGTGCCTGGCAAGTTTTCGCAGACCCAAAGTGTCTTTTGATACCCGGCCAACCCGTTGAGGTTGCCGTCGAAGGGAAGGTGAAAGCTCGGGTGCAGGGATGGTTTGCCACTTTCGTCGACCGTGGCCAGGCTCACCGTCCAGTCGTCGTCACCACCTGCGGAAGCGACATAGCCCGGCCAGCCCGTGTTCAACGCCTTGCTGACCATGCCAGCCAAGGGCTGGTCAACACGCGGATAGTCCGCGCCCAGCACGGTGAGCACATCGTTGGCGATGCTGACGGTATGTATCACGGTCATGGGCGACGCCGGATCGACGAACACGATGCGGCCGTCCCGGGTGGGGACCACGATTCCAGCCTCGGTGCCAAATGAGTCGAGGCGAGCAAGCTCGGTCAAGGAACCATGGCTGGTCGCTCCCGCGATGCAAACCCCGGACTGGCACCTGTCCCCGAGCGTGCACAGATTGCCGTCGCTGCAAGGTGTCCCGTCGGCCACGGAAATATGCGTGCAGGCTATTCCGTCGAAACGGTCGACGGTGCAAGGATCGTTGTCCGAGCATTCCGGAGGCACCGAGGAGCCCGCCTCGTTGCTCGCCGCTTCGGCCGCGTTTGCGTCCACCAAAATCGCAGGCACGACGTCCAGAGGTGCGTCCCTGGCACCATCGTCACCATCGACTGGCGTGTCGTCGACCGCATCAGCCACCTGTTCACGACCAACGTCGGCCGCCGTATCAACGACGGCACGGGCGCCATCTCGAAGCTCGCCTAGGCCATCCTGGCCTGCGGCTTCGGGGCCATGATCCCCGCCTTCGAGAGCGGCCGGCCCGTCGAGCACCGCGTGCACCTCGTAGACTGTCGCAGGATTGTCCGCACCCGAATCCCGAGGTCGAGCCGCGTGCGTGCCACCACAGCCGAGGAAACCAATGACGGTCAGCAGTTGGCATACCACCCGTCGAAACGGCGGAAACACGTCGGTCCGTGAGGGCCAAGGACGGTGCTCGCGGCTATTGGTTGGCATAGGTCAATTGGAGAAAGGCGGCGGCGGCGGAAGCGGCATGCATATTGGGCACCCAGCGTGCGAGGTGCCAAAGACGAAGGTTCCGGCCGGGCAGGTTGTCTGCGTGCACACACAGCTCATACCTGAACACACCACTTCGGCCACGTTGCCTGCATCATAGGACGATCCGGCATCGATCCCCTGGGCATCAAGAGCCCGCGCCTCTGTCCCACCGTCATCCGAAGTGGGAGGTGCGTCGTCTGCACAAGAATCCGAATCCACCTGGAAGCCAATGGAGCTGTCCAGAGGCGTGCGACAGTCCAGTGGACCGCACTCCCCGGAATCGCCACCACCAATCTGTATCCCGCCCGTTTCACTTTGACCACCTCCGCTTCCCGTCACACCGCCTGAGCTGCCGCCGTCGGCGGCAGTCGAGGCCCCGGCACCACCCGCCGACCTAACGCCGCCGTCCTCGCCACCGCTTGCCCCGCCCTCGGGGCCAGGGGCACCGGCGTCCACCTTGCCTGCATCTGGACTCGATCGCAGACCAGATTGTTGGGAACAGGCGAGGACCACCAGACTGCCCAATCCCAGTGCTCGCAAGTCTGCGAAAGCTTTGCGCATCGTAGCCTCTTTGTTGCAATCGTATCACCAAGCGACCCTCGTACAGGCGTCAGCTTGGACACCGACGAGCACGCGCCGATTGCTTCCGGCGACGGCGAAGAGCGACGAGCGCTACGAGACCCGCGAGTGTGAAAGCAGCGCTGCTGTCCGAGGTACCGCCGTTCAGATTGCACGAGCAGCCAGACGACCCCGCTGAACTCGTGCCACCACCGCTGCCCGCAGCGCCGCCGGCTCCACTCATGCCTCCGCTGCCCGACCCGCCTGAGCTGTTCGCACCGCCCGTATTGCTTGCGCCGCCGCTGCCCGCCGCGCTTACGCCGCCAATCGCGCCGCCGGAGCCGGTGGTACCGCCGGTTTCGCTCATGCCACCGCTCCCGGTCGCGCCGCCGGAGCCGGTCGCACCGCCGGAGCCGGTCGCACCGCCGGAGCCGCTGTCGGCGCCTGCGTCGGTAGCCGGCACCTGCGATTCGAAATAATTGCCACTGACCAGGGTCGTGATCGAACTCGGAGGCAGCGTGATGCTGCCCGCAGTGACGGTGCCCAGATCGACCGCGTTCTCGCTTGCCGAAGTGCGAATCGCCTTGTACGACGACGGCAAATTGTTGCCCGCGAGGGTCAGCGGCGTCGCAATTGTTCCCGTGTTGATGGCGACAATGGTGAAAGCCCCCATTTGCGTGTTGTCAAAGGCCACGGCCAGGACGTTGGCGTCGCTGCTCTTGGCATCCACCATCTGCGCGCCCGGGCGGATGTAACGATAATATTGCTTCGAAACATAGTAGTTCTTCCCGGGGTTGTCGGGACCTGCCATGAGATCATTTTCATTCAAGTCCGCGGGCGTGGTGCCGCCGCTTCCCTGCGAGTAGAGCCACGCCGTCATGTGCCCGTAGTACAGGCCGGCGTAGATCGCTTGCGCCAGATCGAAGGCTCCGGAGCAAGTGCTGATCGCATTCGACGTGCAGGGGCCGCCCGTCCAGGTGTGGTTGTAGCCTGATGTTTCGGTCACCCAGAGCGACTTGTTCGTGGATGCCGTCGCAGCTCGATAGGAAGTCGAGTACGCTGCGAGGTTGCTCGTGGTCATCGGCGTGAAGCCGTCCACGTAGCTATGCACGGCGAATTTGTCGATCGCCGAGAGTGCCCCCGAATTGTTCATAATCGCCGCAGTATAGGAGGAGTCCGGATCGAAGTCGGTGCCACTGCTGCCCGCATTGCACTCCATACCGAGCATGTTCTCCGGGCCAAAGAGCCTCACGCCCGGGAACGACGCCTTGACCATCGGCCCGACCTCGGAGAGGTGCTGCGCGTACTGCTCTGGCCCGTAGTAACAGGAATTCCCCTGCCAAAGCATCGGCTCGTTCTGCATGCTAAGGCCGTACACATCGACGCCGATGTCCTTGTACATCTGCAAACCGGCGACCAGCCAGCCCGCGAAGGAATTGACCATCGAGGGATCGAGGATGTTGCCGCCCGTGGTGTCAGTCGGTCGTATCAACGGCGTATAGCAGGTGCCCCAGTCCGGCTTGCCGTTGGTGGCGACAACGCACTTGTAGTCGGCCGGCGGCGACCAAACACCGAGCAACGTCTTGAGCGGCACTTTGCTCGCGTTCGCAGCGGCGTAGAGCGACTGCACCACGGTTTTTTGCACGTTCCACTGCGTGTCCTGAGGCGCGTCCGCCGTCGCCGTCGGGTAGTACTGGTTGCGCCACATGGTGATGCCCAAGTCGTCAATCACCATCTGGCTCCACGTCGTATTGAGCACTGTGGCTTGCTTCTGCCACGCGTCGGCCGCTCCGAAGAATCCAAAGCCTTCGATGCTCTGGTACTTCGTGGCGCGATCGATGGTGACATCCGCCGATGCGACGGGAGCGATCAAACAGATGGCGAGGCCCGCTGTGACACCGAGATGGTATACCTTCTTCATGGGGCTTCCTTTCGCAATCGAGTCCACCAAAGCCCAGCGCCATGGTGAACGGATTCAAAGACGAGATGCGTTCGCAGTTGAATCTCCTAGTGTACTCCGAACCGCTGGTACGTGATCAGGGTTTGCAGGTAGGAGCCCACCCATGAAGATCGTCGACCCTCGCACCGTCCACGTCCTCAAGAACCCAGTCGCCTTCGCGCTCCAGGTTCTGAAAGCCTTCCAGGCAAACCAGGGCCTGCTCCTCGCCGGTGCAGTCGCGTACTACGCGCTCCTCTCCATCTCGCCGCTACTCATCCTCATGGTTATCGCGCTGTCGCAAGTGATCGACCAGAACGTGCTCTTGGCAACGTTGCGCCAGGCACTGGAATACGTGGTGCCGGGCGAAGGCAAGGCGGTGGTGACGGAGCTGCGGAGGTTCCTCCAGCACCGCGAGGTGATCGGCTGGGTGCTGCTCATCACGATGTTGTTCTTCAGCTCGCTTGGCTTCAAGGTGCTGGAGAGCGCGATTTCGGTGATTTTCCTGCACCGCGTGACCAAGCGCAGGCGGCATTTCCTGGTTTCCCTGTTGCTGCTGCCTTTCGGCTACATCGTTTTCATCGGCGCGGCGCTGTTCGTGGGCACGTTCGTGATCGCCGACCTGGTGACGATAGGCGGTGCAAATCTCGCCATCCTGGGGCATAGCTGGTCGTTAAGCGGCTTCTCACGCTTGCTGATCTACGTCGGCGGCGTGACCGTGGAAGTTCTGCTCATCTCAGCGGTCTACTACTTCATGCCGGTAGGCAGGCTGTCGGCGCAGCACGCGCTGATCGGCGGCGCCACGGCGGGCCTGCTTTGGGAATTCATCCGCCATGGGCTGCGCTGGTATTTCGGCACGCTGTCACAGGTGAGCGTGGTGTACGGCTCGCTCGCCACGGGCATCATCGTGCTGCTCAGCCTGGAAGTGGCCGCCACGCTGCTGCTGCTGGGCGCGCAGGTGATTGCGGAATACGAAAGGATCGAGACGGGAGAAGCCGAGAAGCCGCGGGGGCCGATGTTCACTGAAGGCGTCTAAGCGGGCGTCTGAAAGGGCTCAGAGCATGTCCGGATTGGCCGCGTGATGTGTCAAGCAAATGATCGTTGGGGGCAAAGGCGACGGACAAGGACTGGAAAGGGAAGGCATGGGCAACAGCGACGACCGGAGAATTGCAACCTCACCCCCCAGCCCCTCTCCGCAACGGAGAGGGGAGTCGGAAGATGCGG
>Ga0265342_10001070_pt1 | contig 26603 bp, 12 predicted proteins | sample 4CB327metaG_FD_203125 | JGI IMG/M metagenome (GOLD analysis project Ga0265342, IMG submission 203125) | Rhizosphere microbial communities from Carex aquatilis grown in University of Washington, Seatle, WA, United States - 4-CB3-27 metaG | ecosystem: Host-associated > Plants > Roots >... | reverse complement strand
CTTCGAGCGTCGCGACAAGACCAAGGCCATCGGACGACTCATTCGCCGTCTCGGTCACCTCGGCTGCCAGGTCGAGATCAAGGCCGTCGCCGCTTAACCCAGAAAGGGTCGGCTTCCTAGTAGAAATGTCCGGGTTTCTGCCAAGTAGAAATGTCCGGTTTGACAGGGCCTGAGCCCGTGCTTCGCGACGCTTGGCCGCGCGGAGATTCTGGGCCTTTGTTCGTTCCTTCTGGTCCTTCTCGAACTGCTCGAGGAAGGCGGCGACAGCTCCCGTGCCAGCGCCGCTCGACGGAATTGGCGTTCGGCTGGCCTCACCAGCAGCTCTGATCCGGTCCTTCTGTCGGATCGTCAGTTTCTTCGAGGCTAGTCGGACCTGGTCCCGTCCGTCCTGGGCGGCCTGGATGACCGCAAGCATGGCGCCCAAGCGCTTGTTCTCGACGATCGCACCGGCAGCGACGTGGGGGTTCTGGTCGAAGACCGAGAAGGGGAGCGTCCGGCCCGCCCACTGGATTTCGACGCGGCCGTCTGCCCACTCGCGAACCTGCACGCGCTTGCCGCCGCGCGGCAGCGTCTCGGGTCCAGGGTCGATCAGGTACGTGACGCGCTTGAAGTGCACCGTTAGGTTGCGCGACGCCAGCCGCGCGACATATTCGGGGTCTGCGCCAACAGGCACCCGCAGCCGCATGCCAGCGACGCGGAGCTCGAGTCGAGCCGGAACGGTCGGCCGCGCTTTAACTGTCACCGGCACGATGCGGACCTCCGCCACCCGCGTCTTTCGCGTCGCCACCGTCTGGCGCACGCGCCGAAACTTGTACAGCCAGTACTGAAAGATTGCGAGGCCGACGCCTGCCTCGGCCGCGAACTCTTTCCGCGACCTCCCGCTCCCCTCGAAGCGGGCAATCAACCCCGACCAAAACCGTTGCCTCTCCTCTCGGTGCTTCATGCGCGCGAGACTGCATTACCGCGGCCACCCCGGAAAGACGTCGGCAGTCGGACGGTTACCCAACTACCCCCTCGTGGACGGGTTACCGACCTAACGGGTTGATTTCTCGTCCCGAGCCGTTCGAACCTGGGACGCTGGCCGTCCAGACGGACGGGCATCTCGCACGCTGGCGTCGCGCATCAACCTGGGAGCGGGTATCGGCAGATCAACGTCGGTCCGGTACTTCGAAATACGGGTCATTGTTCAGACTGCCCCTCTTCGGGTACTGGATCTTGGCAACGACAAAAAGCATGTAGAGAACAATTAGCGCCATTCCGCCGAATAGAACCACGAGGGTACGATTGCGAAATCGCCGCCCCTCTGCCGTCTTTGGAAACGCCCATTTTGTTCCGGTCCAATCCCTCCTTTGCCCTTCACTCAACTCGGCCTTCTCCGCTCGCTTTCGCAGGTACGAGTATGCCATCCCCCATACAAATACCAGCGCAATAAACCCCAATACTTCAATCGGTAGCGTCGAGATATTCATCGCAGTTGAAGCACAAATGTCCACCCAATCTCGGTCCCCAAAAAGAAATTCTCACCTAATGAGGGTAGTCGCATCGACTTTAGTCCGCCTTCGGTGGGAGCAACACCCGCGCCTCCGCCGGACATACTTGCACTCGCTCCATACGAACCAGCCGCTCCCAGGTCAGTCACCAAGCCGAGACTCGGGCCCCTCAACCCGACGACACCGCCGTCAACCGCCTGGATCAGGATTGCTGGACCCAAGGCTGCGCCAAATCCGATCCCACCCCTGAAGGCCGGCGTGAGTACGAGTCCGACGCCGCCATTTGTGTCGACTGCGAGCATCCCCGTGACAGATCCACCCCAGAAAATGACTTGCGCAGCCGCCTCCGCGCCAATCCCTATCACGATTGAGACCCCTCCCCTCTTGATGAGCGTGGAAGGTCTCGTGATATCTGGGAATCCTTCTGGTTTGAAGTCGGTGATGTCTATCGGTTTTTTAGGAGCAAATAAATCATTGGTGGCCAGCGTGATGCCGGTGTTTGCCGATTCCTCTTCAATCAGGGTCACTATTGGATTCTGTAGATTGAAGTCACCCAGGCTCAGACCACCCGCCAAGAAGCGCGCCTCCAACCGAGCTTCACCGGTCCCCCCGCCGTCCCCGGCCTTGGTGGCGAGGTCAGCCTTGCTGACCTGAGCCGGACCTGAGGCAGCCCAGGAGAACGCCGCCATCATGCCCCCCATGGCCGCCGACTCCTCCAGGTCCGTCCACGACATCTTCCCGTTGGCCGCGTAGCTTTGGAACACACTGAACGCGCTAGCCGAGACCATACCCGAGATGATTTGACTGGCAGCGTCCTGGCCCAACACCCCGCCCAGTTCGGCCCCGAGGCCGGCGCTAATGCCTCCCGCAGCCACACTGAGCATGAATGTATTGGCTGCTTGGTCGAACCCCGCCCCATTCACCACAACCACCGTCGCATTGAACCCCGCGGTCGCAAACGCAAACGCAAGACCGCACCCTAGTCCGTCCGACCCGGCGCAGACCACGATGGCCGCCACGCCGATCATGAAGTCTCCGACCGTTACGGCCCCGGGATCTATAGAAAAGTAGCCGGTCGGGTCCGTGTACCGCAGGGGGTTGTTGAGTACGTAGGTGTAGCGGTTGTAGCTTTGCAGGTCTCCCAGAGACTGAATGTTGGGGTCGGGCGATAGGAACCGTCCCAGCGTCGGATCGTAGACGCGGCCGTTCATGTTGACCAGTCCGACCTCGGGAATGGTTTCATGCCCCGTGAACTCGCGATGGCCGGGTTGCAGGTTGAACGTGGCCGGATTGGCCGGCGTGCCGTCCGGATTCCTGCGGGCTCCCCAGGCATCGTAACCAAGGACACCGGCACCTGCGCCGGCGGTCGCTACGCTGGCGACGTGTCCAATATCATCGCTGATCGTGGTTGTCGATCCGAGATGATCGAAGTTGAAGTACCGATTGGACGTCACGCTCCCGTCGTCCGCCAGTACGCGCACGGCAAAGGCGTTTCCGCCATGAGCTCCGTTTGCGTAAATGAAATGGACGTGCTCCGCAACGCCGTTGCGGATGGTTCTCTCGTAGAGACTCTTGCCGGTGCCGCCCAGCCCCACGTACACCGTCCGGGCGGTGGTCGCACCGGCGGTGACGTTTTGAACGACACGGTTTCCGTCAGCGCCGTAGACAAACTCCACCTGCGATCCGGCGGGCTCACTCACGATGGTGAGGGCCTTGTTCATCGAGTTGTAGCTCACCGTCCGGTTTGCGTTGCTCGTCAGATTCCCATTTCCGTCGTAAGCGAACTGTGGCCCACCGCCGACGGTGCACACGGCGTGCGGTCCCGCGGTCCGCGTCCCCGCGAGACATCCCGCCCCGTACGTGTAGGTCGTGCCCGCTTTGCTGGTCAGGTTTCCGAGACCGAGAGCGTCGTAGCCGTAGGACTGCAAGGCCAGCGATGGGGTGGTGACCTGCGACGTCTTCATTCGCTGGAGCAGGTCGTAAGTAAACGTCTCGCTCCACGCACCGCTGTTGACGGAATCGAGCCTCTGTCGTGACAGGAGGTTTCCCGCCTCGTCATAACCGTAGAGCTGGCTCTGGATGAGGGTGTCTCCATTGCTATGGGCGGTACTCGTCGAGCCGAGGAGCCATCCAGTATTGGGGTTGCGGTTGGCGACGGTCTCGACACCGTTTCGCATCACTTCGTCAGTGACCTGGCCAAGCGCATTCACGGTCTTGGCCTGCCAGAGGACCGAGTAGTCCGTGGATTCATCGGTGAGGTACTGCAGATATCCGAGGCTGGTGTAGTGGTAGCCGACTGCGAGCTGGCTGGTATGGACGGCCGGGTAACGGACTAGGATTTCGCGGCCCAGGGGGTCGTAGCCGTACGACGTCACGAAGTTGTTGCCGTCCACGCACTCAGTCACATCCTGCGTGTCCCCGAAGGCCGTATATGTGTACGAGCGGCCAGTGCGATTGCCGCCCGTCACCGAGACGCGAGGGATCGAGCACTGCCCGGTCAGGTTCTGATCGGGCGCGCTCACCACGGCCGCCAACTGGCCAATGCCCGCTCCCGGCGCGACGTCGTACACCCACTGAGCCGTCCCCGTGGCGTCGGTCTGGCTGATCATTCGCGAAAGGGTGTCGTAGAGCATGGCATGAGTGCAGGTGGATGAGTCCGTCGCGCACGTCATTGCTGCCGCTTGGTGTATGGCGTCCACGTCGCCCACCACATCGCCAAAGCCATCTACGACGTACGTCGCGGTCCCGAGGTCGGGATCCGTAGTCGACACCTTTCGTCCACGGGTGTCATAGACCGCTACGACCTGGTTGCCGGCAGGATCCGTCGTCGACAGGAGGTTACCGTCAGCATCGTAGTTGTATGACATCGTAGCGTTGTTCGCGTCTGTTACGGATACCGGCTTCCCGATGGCATTCTTCGCTTCACTACGCGTGACGGTCTGGCCCTTCACGGTACGAGTTGACGTTAGACTCGATCCGTTGAAGGTCGTCGTGAGGGTGCTGATGGTGTCCGTGCCAGATGCGTCGATGACGCCCAGATCTTCCTGGATCTTATACTTGCGGTTGAACCCGTCGTAGAAGCTGGTTGTCCAGACCGGTGCGGCCGGCGCCTCGAAGGGCTTCGAGGTACGCGTTTGCCGTCCCAGGGCGTCGTACTCCGTCAGGGTCTTGATGAACCCGCCATCGAAGCTGCGCGTCAGAGTCTGGACAACCTTGTCTTGGTCGTCGGTGGACGTCCATGAGGTCGCTCCGGTGGGCGGTCGCGAGATGGTGGTCACGCGCGCGGTCAGGGGCGCCTCGACGTTGCTGAGGTGGTACTCCTTCGTCGTCACATACTGGCCAGACGTACCGCACCGCGACGTCTCCGACGTCTGCCTGGACATGTCGTCGTAGCCGTAGCATGTGTGGATTCCGTTCGGTCCCGTTTGCTGCACGATGACACCCTTGATGGGGTCGTATGCCGTGTACTCGGTGTGCCCCGCGGCGTTGGTTCTTTTGACCGGAAACCGCCCGTCCGAATAGCTCAGGCTGTTGATCAATCCGGGCTCGGTCGGGGCGTTGAAGTCAGTTTTTCGATAACTGGTGCGCGTCGTGCGAAACAATGGGTGGCGCATGGGATCGGTGGGGCTCCCCGGGCCGCGAACTCCCGGGCCACAGAGCGAGAAGTCGCTCGCGCAACTCGTCGTGGTGACGGTGTTGCCGAACATGTCGTATTCGTACGCCACGTCCGCCTCGAGCGGCCAGCCCGCGCCGGGTTCAGTCCTCGTCATCGTGAGCGCTAGCGCTGAGCCGGACGCACCGCCGAAGGTACTGACGGGCTTGTACTGAAAGTCGGTCTTATGAATTCGCGTTGGCTTCGCGATCATGGGGGTGTTCATGGATACCTGGGCGCTGGCGTTCGCCGTTACGGTGGTCAGGGAGGGTTTGCCCTGCAATTGATACTGGCTGTTGACCGTGCCATAGGTATTTTCCGTCGTCCGAACGAACGTCTCGAGCGCGAAGGCTTCGGTTTTCGTCGTCGTGGCGGTCGACTTGACGACGTTACCGAGCGCATCGTAACGGGTCTCGATGGTTGTACTGACACCGTTCGCTTCGTCACCAATGTCGGGGTTCAAGAAGTTCGAATCGGTTACGGAGCTTGGGTATACGAACAGCGAAGTGCCTGGGGCGTATGTCGTCCCAGGAGGGGAACAGATCAGATTTCCGCCGGAATCCTGAGCGATCGAGTCGCAATACGAGGTTTCCGTCCTGGTTAGCGTGAAGAGGTTGAAGGGCACGCCTTGCAACCGCTCGACGGTCTTCACCAGGCCGGTGTACGGGGAGCCCTGAAAGTACGTGGTGCGGATGGAAACCTTCGACGCTGAGTCGCTGGAGATGATCCGGCGGAACCCCTGCGGCCCGCGAAAGTCTTTGCTGTTTCTCAGGGAGTGATATCCGTAGGTGGTGGTGTTCGTAGTACCGTTCCCCGTACCGTCCTCGGGCTGAACGTTCGCAACGACGCGGACCGGAACCGCCAGGTATCGGCTCGACCCTTCGAGCGGGTCATCGTCTGTATACGTGCCAGCGTTGTGCGCATCTGCGGTGGTGATTGTCGTGTAATTCACATGGGTGTTCACGCCCAGGCCATTAGGAAAATCCGTGATGGCTGGAGGCTGGTAAGTGTTCAGCCAGGCGCCGTGAGATCCCGACGCACCGCTGTTAGCGGCGCCGCTCGAGAGGAGGTCCGTGACTCCGTCGCCATTGAGATCCACGGCCTGCGAAACAAAGTTCGAATTCGACACTGGTACGAGAGGGATTGTCGGGAGCTGGGGCGCCTCCGCCCAGGTCGTACCCGTGTTGATGTAGGTCTTGTTTGTTCCGAGAGTAGGTACGTCGGCAGCGCTCACGGGTTCGGCGATGAGATCGGCCAAGCCGTCCTGATTGATGTCGATCATGCCTAGGATCGCACTGAACCCGTTTTGTGGAAACGCGTTCAGGGCCGTGAAATACATTGATTCATAATTGTCGGCACCTCCCTTGGTGCAACCACAGCCTGTCGAGAAGGCATGGGTGGCCCCGCCCCCAACGACAGTGCCGTCGAGGAGCCCGTCTCCGTCGATGTCGGCCACACCGGGAGTGCACGGCGTGGTGAAGAGCTGCCAGACGTTTCCGGTTGCTGGGTTTATCTTGCCCGTATTTATGTAAATATTGTTCGAGGGCGAGGTGAGGGAGACGAGCGCGGCTGGTTTCATCAGGTCGGGAAGCCCGTCCCGGTTCACATCCACGAGCTGGTAGTCTTGGATATTTCCGTTTGTGCCCCCGTACGCGGTCGTCGCCTGCCAGCCGCTCCCGGTGTTGAGCAGTACCACCAGCTGGGTGGCATTCTTCCCGAAGTGAACCACGTCGGCGCGGCCGTCACCGTCCATATCCGCCAGAGTGTCCCCGGCCGCGAGGTCGAACCCGTGCCACCCGACCGCGGTCTGAGCGTCCGAGAACTGACGAATCGAGTACGGTGTGTTGTCAGTCTCCGGCAGGAGCTGCCATCCGCCCCCCGTCCTGAGGCGATTCAAGGATATCCAGGGCCCCGAAATACAGTCGTGGTTGTCAGGGCAGGCAAAAGTCGACTCGGTGATGAGGTCCGGAAGGCCGTCGCCATCGATGTCCGCAAAAAATCCATCCGGCCTCCCTTCGGGCCCGGCCAGCGTCGTCGAGGGCACCCACGCATCGTTGGGTGTCCAGCCGTGGCCGTTGTTCAGCCAGACGTGGTTCGTGGTCCCCGGAATGACGTCGCCGACGGCCTGCACCAGGTCGAGGCGGCCGTCGCCGTCGAGGTCCACCAGTTGGACGCCCGAGGCGATGGGATTACCGGAGCCGTCGATCTTGACCAGCGGCGTGGGCAGGTCATAGGTGTTCGCCTGGCCAACGGCTGCCGCGGTGCCTTGCTGCTGCCACCCGTATCCCCCTCCGATCCCCCACGTGAAGTGCAAAGGCGCCGGGCAGGTTCCACCCACAGTGCAGTAGGCGATATTGTCGAGCTGAGTCGGCAAGGTTGGGTCGCTGTGGGGAAGGTAGTTGAGCGTATAGGTCCCGAGCTGCGTGGAGATCGTCGCCAGCCTGTGATCTGTCTTCAGCTGGGAATTTGCAAAACGGAGATGGCGGATGTCCGGCCGAGGAATTGGGTCGTAAACGAACTTTACCCAGGCGAACGTGTCTTTGTTCGAATCTCCGTTGCTATCGAGGTGCCCCGTATAATCGATCTCTGTAAGCAGCAGGCCCTGCGTCGTCACCAGACTGCCGATATTGGAGTTGTAATGGAGGTCGTAGTAGTTGCCCCAGGAATCGACGACGCGATCCAGGGCCCACATCGCGATCGCGCTCGTGTAGCTCGACATCGCGTCGCCCGGCAATTCGGCGCGGGAATAGTCGTGGAACCCGTAATAGCGCGTCTGGCCGCTCTTGGTCGCGATCGTGAACCGGTCCTTGCCCGTCGAATCTTGCGACCTCGTGACGACGCTCAGGTCATTCAACTCCGCGCGATATGTTCCGTCGCCCTGTAGAAAGAGCCGCTTGCCGTCCAGACAAAGGGCGTCGTCGTTTGCAGATCCCGCGAACGGCGTCATCTCGACAGCCATCGCCATGCCATCCTGCGCCCGCGTCTTTGGACATCGGTAGATCATCGACTGGCCGGTCAGTCCCCACCCCTGACCGGCGATCCCGTCGCCACCTTGACTGCTGTACTGGAGGGTGAGATTCGGGGTCATCCCGGCGATTCCGGGAGGAACGACGATGGGTAGCGTGTAGAGCGCTGCTCCCGAGGGACCGACGGTCAACGTCCCCTTGATGCTGCCCGCGAAGACCGCCCCTGGGGTTGGCTCGTTTTGTTGCGTCGGATCGGCCGGAGGGCCAGAATCCAGATTGACCTTGCTTCCGTCCGGCAGCATGGCGACCCGCGTTCCGTCGGGTAGCGTGGTGGTCGGAAGGTGGTTCGACTGGGGCGTGGCCGTTGCGCTCAGAGCTCCCAAGGACCACTTGAGCTGCGTGCCGGTCAACGTCGCCACGAACGGAGCGTGCATCTCGGAAACGAACGTCTGGGGCGGTTTCTCCAGAGGTGATGCGATGAAGCCGTTCTGGTCAGAAAGCGCGTTTTCCATCCCGCCGTTTGGGGGCCCATAGGGAATGGTGATAGTGGGCGCGGCTGTGGTGTAGGTGAAGATCGCCTTCGTCCCTGTGGGGCCGCCCGTCGCGATTCCCTGCAACACGGGCGTCAGGTCGGTGGGCAGCGACGACGGAATGCTCAGCTTGTACCCCCGGCGGGTGGTGTTGTCCCTATGCCACGAGATCCCCACCACCTCGTCGTTGTCATTGATCTGCTTGGCGTCGCGCAGTGTGACCGGCTGAGCGGGATCGATCAGGTCGTCGAGCGGGAACATCCCCGTCTCGTCGGTATAGATGAAGGCGTACTGGGACCAGAAGTTACTCTGATCCATCAGCGCTCCGGCGACGTGGCCTTTGGAGTTGATGCTCCTCGGGATGATGGGGAGCTGAAAGTCGGGATAGGAGTAAGGGAAGGGCAGATTGCCGAGGTTGATGACGTCGCCGGTCAGCGAATCGAATCGCCAGGCGGCTGACAGCCCGTAGTAGCGCCCGGAACCGACGAAGAAGCGGCCAGTCTCATCGACGGCCGTGGCGACTTGCAAGTTCCAGTTGCTGTCGGGCGGAATGAGGCTGTTGAGATCGGTCCAGCCCTTTTGCGGGTCGTAAACGACGGCGCTTGTCCCCCCGCCGGCCAGGAATGCAGCGCCGACGATCATACCCAGATCGTTGGTTTTGTAGGGGTCGACCGACCCTGTGTAGATGGGGTCCGAGGGACCCAACACGATGTCGAAGAATCCGTCCTTGAAGCGCGCCACATCGTGATACTGCGCGGAGGCTCGATAGTCGGTCGTCCCGTTCATGTAGAGATTGATCTGGTCGGCGCCCATCGGAACGTCGAACGTCGAAATTTCGTCCAGGGCACCGACGAAGTTCATCGCCGGAGCGCCCGTGAGGCATCCGACGGACACGGTCTGCTGATAGGAGCCGACCGCGGTGCCGGCCGCGGTCAGCTCGCTCACGAGCGCGCCGTTCACGAAGGCGCGCATCGTGTGGTAGTCCCAGGTGATCGCGACGTGGGACCACTGGCCGAAGGGGACGGTCCCCGCGGGCGTGGGAGCCCAGAAGGAGCCGATCCACGTCTGCCCGGTCAGCGCGGCGGCGCTGTTGTCGGCATTGCAGGCGAGCGACATCGCGTAGTCGGTCGTCCGGGCCAAGATCGTGCGCGGTCCGCCCGGACACATCGCCGCGTCGGGCTTCACCCAGGCCATCATCGTGATTCCGGGCTGGACGTAGGGCAGCGTCCCGGCCACGACCGGCGTCGACAGACACACGCTGCCGTTCATGTGCAGGGCCGCGCCGGTGTGACCGGTCGTCCACTCGGGGCTGGCGGGCAGACCGGACAGCGAATGGGGGCCCACGGCGGCGGCCACGCTGTTGTCCAGGTGCCAGACGTCTTTGGTGCCGCCGAACGTGTACGTCGAATACCCGGTGATCGTCGGAAGACCGGCGCTGCCGAGCACGTTGTCGATCGCCTGGGCCCAGAAGCGGATGGGAGATCCCAGCCAGACGGGAACAGGAAGCGGAGGAGCTTGAGGCTGTGGCGAGGCGCCAGGGGGATAAATCACGATGCGGGACCAGTCTTGCGCGGTGGTGCTCTGCGCGATCGGCCCGCCGATGCCTGCGATCCAACCGGCCTGGTTGATCGCCGTGGGATAGGTGGGGCCGCTCGGCCAGTAGGGGGTCAAGAGGCGTTCGCCCGCGCTGTCCGCGATGAACGGGTAGACCATCTGTCCCCCGATCCCCTCGTTTTCGGCTCCCTGGCTGTAACCGACGGTGGTGCCGGCGTCGTTGATTGCCCACGCCTGTGTATAGGATTGAGGGCTCGTCGGATCATACGGGGCGGTGCCCATCGGCTGGAAGAGCGTCGGTGTCAGGTAGGTGCCCGGCAACAGGCCCGCCTGTTTGTCAGCCGCGATCTCCGTCAGGCTCAACGCCCCGGGCGGCACACAGGCCGGGCTCGGCGAGCCGGTGCAAACGCCCGCGTGACAGGAGTCGTTAAGAGTACAGACCTTGTTGTCGTTACAGGTCGTGCCATCGGCGACGGGCGCGTGCACGGCGCCCGTGTTGGAATCGCACGAGTCGGTCGTGCAGATGTTGCTGTCGTCGACGCTGAGGGCGGTCGTCCCGGGCTGGCACAGGCCCGTGCGACAGCTGTCGCCGACCGTGCAGACGTTGCCGTCCGTGCAGGTGGCACCGTCGGCCTGGCCGACACACTGGCCCAGGGCCACGAAGCCCTGACTGAAATGGGTGACGCTCGCCGAGATCTGGCCGTTCGCGTACGTGCCGCCGATCTCGTCCCAACCTCCGCCCGGGTCGGACCAGACGATCACTGGGTTGGTGAGCGCGGTGCCCACGACGAAGGTCACGGTCGCCGCCGTGCTGAACTGCGCACCGTCGGGGTCGAACCGATAGATCGGCGTGTAAGCGGTCATTCCGGCCGGCGGAGCGTTCGTCGTCGACGTGATGGTCACGTTGGTCGCGCTCGTGAACACGCTGGACGGGAACTGGACGGTGACGCCCTCGAGGGTCACGCTTCCGCCGCCGGACCCGACGGCCACCGTGCTGGTGTTGCCCGAGCCGCTGCACGTCTGGGCATGCCCGCCGCTGCACACGCCCGTCTGGCACGTTTCGGAGCTGGTACAGGCGTTGCCGTCGTTGCAGACCGTCCCGTTCGTCTTCGCCACCGCGGCCGGACATCCCGTCGCCGGCACGCACGCCCCGATCGTGTGGCACTGGTCCGTCGTGCACGTCACCGCCACCGCCGCCGGACATCCCGTCGCCGGCACGCACACTCCGATCGTGTGGCAGTGGTCCGTCGTGCACGTCACCGCCGTCCCCCCCGTGCACGCCCCCGACTGGCACGTCTCCCCCGTCGTGCACGCGTTGCTGTCGTTGCACGTGGTCCCGTTCACCTTCGCCACCGCAGTCGGACATCCCGTCGCCGGCACGCACGCCCCGATCGTGTGGCACTGGTCCGTCGTGCACGTCACCGCCGCCCCCCCCGTGCACGCCCCCGACTGGCACGTCTCCCCCGCCGTGCACAAGTTGCTGTCGTTACACGTGGTCCCGTTCGTCTTCGCCACCGCCGCCGGACATCCCGTCGCTGGCACGCACGCCCCGATCGTGTGGCACTGGTCCGTCGTGCACGTCACCGCCGTGCCCCCCGTGCACGTCCCCGACTGGCACGTCTCCCCCGTCGTGCACAGGTTGCCGTCGGTGCACGTGGTCCCGTTCGTCTTGGGCGAGCACGTCCCCACGGAGCCAGTCAGGTTGCACGCCGAGCACTGGTTGGTGCAGGCGGTGTTGCAGCACACGCCGCTCGCGCAGAAGCCGGTCACGCACTGGCTGTTCGTCGTGCACGACTGGCCGAAGGAGGGATCGTAGAGCTGCGACGACGCCACGGCCATTCCCGAGGTGTTCGAACCGCCCGCCACCAGCACGGCGCCACTGGAGAGCAGGCTCGCCGTGTGCAACTGCACCGCGGTGGCCATCGCCGTCGCCGTGGCCGTCCAGGTCGTCCCCCCGTTCCACAGCTCCGCGGTGCCGGCCAGCGTCGTGCCGCCGGAGTTGCTGGCTCCGCCGGACACCAGCACGTTCGTCCCCGAAAGCAACGTCGCCGTGTGCCGCCAGCGCACCGAGTTCATCGTGCCGGCGCTCGCCCAGGTCGCCGACGTGCCCGACGACGGAATGGTGAACACCAGCGCCGTCCCGATCGGCGTACCGTTGGTCCTGCCGCCCGTGATGAGCACATTGCCGCCCGTGAGGGCGGTGGCCGTCTGGCTGTCGCGCGCGGTCGAGAGCGCGGTCGTGGTCGACCACGCGCTCGTCGAGGCGTTGAACAGCTGCACGCTGGTGGTGCTGGTGGTGCCGGTACCGGTGGTGCCGCCCACGATGAGGACGCGGTTGCTGAAATTGCTGTTGCTACTCGTGAGCAACGTTGCTGTGTGGAATCGGCGCGCCGTGGCCATGTTCGTCGAGACGGCCGTCCAGCTCCCCGCACCCGACGAAGGGTTGTAGACGGCGGCCGTGTTCAGCACCGTCGTCGTCGAGCCCGACACGCTCTCGCCACCCGTCACCAGCACGTTGCCGGTCGACAGCAGCGTCGCCGTATGCCCGTCGCGCGCCGCGTTCAGGCCCGCCGCCGCGGTCCAGGTCCCCGCGGACGTCGAATAAAGCTGCGCGGTCGTCACGGTCGCCGTCCCGTTGATGCCGCCCGCAATCAAGGCCTTGCCGCTCGTCGTGGAGCTGGAGGTCGTCCCCAACTGTGTCGCCGTGTGGAACCACCGGCCGCCCGTTATGCTGGTAGTCGGGCTCCAGGTCCCCGTCGCCGGATCGAACAGCTCGGCGATGGTGATGCCGGTCGTGCTGGTCGCGCTACTGCGACCCCCGACCACCAGCACTTTGCCCGTGGACAGCACCGTCGCCGTATGGTCCTGGCGCGCGGTGACCAACGCCCCTGTTGTCGTCGTCCAGCGCGGGTCGAGCACCGCTGGGTAGACCACCGCCTCGTCATTCCAGCTCACGCGCACGGTACACGTCGCCGCCCCCGGCGGCGACGGGGCCCGGCCCCACGGCCCGGCCGGGTTGATGTCGACCGCGCACCCATCCACCGCCAGCGTCGCATCGGTCTGCGCCCCGTCCGCGCCGACGATATAAGGAGGCGACACGCGCAACCGAGGCGCGCCCGCCCCGTCTAGCACCTCCAGCGTATTGGCGACCAGGCGCAACCCCTTCACGCCGGGCCCGACGGTCATCTCGTACTCGATGGCTGGCACCCGCGGACGCTCGGCGAAGCTCACGAAGTCCTCGGTCCCGATCGGCAGCGGTCTTTGCACGACGGTCGCCCCCGACACGTGCCCGCGCGGATAGGCTACATAGCCGGCACCCGCCTGCCCCACGACCTCGCGCGCGCCGCGCAGGGACACGTCGACGCCTATGCCGCTGCTCGCATCCTCGACATGCAGCGGGTCGGTCGATCTCGCTGGGAGCACGACGCGCGCCTCCGTCTTGGCCTCACTCGTCCCGAAACGCGGTCGGAAACCACCCGGAACCGCGTCGAATCCCGTCGCCAGCCCGACCGGCAGGCGGTCACGCAGAACGGCGAGAACGTCGCCGGTTTGCGATGCGCTCGATTGCGGCTGATCGCTGCGCTGGCAACCAACGGCGACAACGGCCACAGCGATCGGCACCGCCGCGAACACGACCCGAGCACGGATCCTCGAAACCATCAGACTATCCCAAGTTGGTGGTGGACTGTGGCGACGGCATGCGATCGCGAGCCGCCCAGGCTCCTATTCGGCGGGCGCCGCGGTTTTGGCTTTGGCGTTTGCGGCACCGACGACGCTTCGTACACGAACATCGGGGTCGTGAGCGCGCTCCGCTCCACCTGGAGCTTCTCGGGTGTTGGTGCAGAGGGTTGGCACGCTGGCAGAGCGAGAAACACGAACGTTACAATTGAGCAACGTGCGACGACGGTCGCCGACCGCCGTGAACAGCTCACACGAGGCAACGAAATCGCGATAGGTCGGTCATGACTAATGAGCGACGGTCGCCAAGTCATATGAGCATCCAGACGCGTAGCAGCCATTTGCTCCTCTTTTTCAAGCGGACCGGTGCGCGTTCCGCCCGCCTTGCAAGCCTCGAGCCCGAGGCGGTTCGATTTCGAGTTTCGGGCGCAATGCTCGCGCACCGCAAAATTCAAAAAAGATCGGGAAGAAGAGAAAGCCTTCCCGTTCCCGTGTCCATCGGCAAACCCGGTCGTCGACACACGTCCCCTCTCTTCCGCCCGCGTCCCCCCGGACAACTTCACACGAACGAGAATTTGCCTTGTATCGAGGTCGCAATGGTTGAGTCAAGCCAGAAGATGCGACGCGAAATGATTGCAACGCCGACCGAGTCTGCTGAGGCTGCGCGCGACGTTGCCGGGCTGCTACCCGCGCCCGAGGTCGCTCAGATCGAAGTCGGGCTGCTGCAGAACTTCTGCGAGATCCTGTTCTGCCCGGAGACGGGTGCGGCGGCGATCGCCGACCTGGATTGAGAGGCTGACCGGTCGCTGCGCGAATGCGACGCGCGCGAATTGCGGCTGGACGCCGCTCCGTATTGGCTTCTCTCACGCGTGGTCCCCGCTCCCGCGGATGGCGAGCTACTGAGCGTTGACATGATTCGGACGGACACGTACGCCCAGGTGCCAGCGCACCCCGAGATCCTGACTATCGAGAGAATGAAAGCTCCTATTGCCGAGAGCCGTTGCAGGACGGCAGGAGCGCAACGAGCCAAGCTCAGTCGCAGCCGCACCGCTCCTCGCCCTCGTAGCGGGCGACCGCGATGCGCTCCACGTCGCTCGACAGGTCCGACCCTCCGACGACGACGACCTTTCCGTCGGGCTGGATGGCGAGGGCATGCGCAACGTCGAGAAATCCTCCGAAGTCCGTCGTGGCCAGGCCGCTCGCGCCGAACGCCGGGTCCAGGCTGCCGTCGGTCTCGTAGCGCACGACCGCGAACGCGCCGTGACCAATGGCGCTCGAGTCTATGTCCCCGACGAGGACCGCACGCCCGCAGCGATCGAGGCGCACGGCGGTCGCCCCCGCGGAGCCGACGGGAAACACACTGATCACCTGACCGCCGACGCCGAAGGTCGGATCGAGCGCGCCGAGCGAATCGTATCGGGCGAGCGCGAAACCGAGTGGATCCCCGACGGCGGCGGCGCCGCTGCCGACGACCAGGATCTTTCCGTCACGTTGCACCGCGATCCCGCCGGCGCCGCTCCCGCCACCGAAGCTCGTCGCGGCGATGCCTCCGGAGGCGAACGTCGGGTCGAGCGCCCCCTCGCGGTCGTAACGCGCGACCACGAATGACAGCTGACCGGTCGAAGTGGTCTGTCCGGCCGCGACGATCTTTCCGTCGTGCTGGATGGCTACGGCCTGGAATTGTTGCTTGAAGCTTCCGCCGAGATCGGTGAACGCGTGGCCGCCGGTGCCGAAGCTCGCGTCCAGCGCTCCGTCGCTCTCGTACCGGGCGAGCGCGGCGTTCGCGCCGCTCGGGCTGGTCGGCAAGAACACCGCGCCGGCGACGACGATGCGTCCGTCGTGCTGGATGGCGATGGCGGACACGGCCTTGATCTGGGCACCGAAGTCACTCAGGACGATCCCGCCCGTGCCAAACGTCGGATCGAGCGTGCCGTTGCGCCGATAGCGCACGAGCACGAACTGTTCTTTCGCGGCGACCGAATCGACATAGACGCCCAGCTGAACGAGACGTCCCTGGTGGTCGGCGGCGAGCGCCGCGCCGGACGCGGTGACGGTGCTGCCAAACTGCGTGATGACGATGCCGCCCGTGCCGAACGTCGGATCGAGCGTACCGTCGTGACGGTACGCGACCAGCGCGAGGCCCGAACCGGGGATGAACTCGTTCGTGGTTCCGCCGACGACGATCCGCCCGTCTTCCTCGACGACGACGCCGGTCCCGTCCGCCCTCCCCAGACCGAGATCGGTCAGGACCTCGCCCGATGCGCCGAAGCGCGGGTCCGGCGCGCCGGGCGGCGGCGCTCGATCGTGGCCGCCGGCCGCCGTCGGCGCAAACACCACCGCCACCATTGCCGCAACAATTGCGCGCCCCGTCAATACGCGCGCGCATTGTCGATTGCGCGCGTGCTTCGCGTGACTCTGGTCCGCCTCCATCGCGTCCTCCTCGCAGAACCTGAACGAGCCAACTTGGCGCTCTTCCCCGGTTGTGAGATCGCGCAACATGGCCGGCGGAGTCGGGTCGAGCCGCTCGGCGACTCCGGGCCCAGACCTTCGTCGACGGCAAGCGCGCGCCGACGCTGCTGGCTACGGCGCGGAAGTAGCGCTTGGGACCAAAACGTAACTTGAAATAAACGCCGCCCGAGTCGTTACTTGCTGGGGTTCGAGCACGTCAGCCCGCTACCGCGGTCACATGAGCGCAGGCCATCTCTCTACAAACCGGCGCCGTCTCCTGGGGACCGCTCGCGCTGCCGAGCACGGTTTCGCTCGCCTACGACTCCGGCAACCTGTTCGGTCTCGATCAGAACGGAAACGGGCGCGCCGCGCTGGACGACCGACTACTATGCCGGTGACGCGCGCCCACCATCGGCGACGGCCTGCTCTACGAGGTCGGCGGCTGCCAGTACGTGTCGCAAATGAACGCGGCGACGGGGCAGCTGCTCAAAACACTCTACTCGACGAGTTGCACGGGCGGAGGCGGAGGACTGTCGGTCTACAACCAGGGCCTCCTGTGGATTGTCGATCCGTTCCTCGGCAACCTCATCGTCACGCGAGATGGAACCGCGGTGCGCAAGTCCCCGGGGCGGCCCCCGGCCGCGTACGCGGGGACGGCGTTCCATCTCTCCGGCGGCGTCACCGCGATCGACGTCGCGACCGGCGCTACCAAGTGGGTCACCGCGATCGACGGCGCCTGCACGTTGCCCGTCGTCGCCGGGCGCGGAGGCCAGGTGTTCGTCGGCACCGTGTCCGGCGTGGTTCACGAGCTCGACGCTGCGACCGGCAAGGACGTATCACAGGACACCACCGGCTTCCTGAGCTACATGAGCTGCTGGCCGATGGCGCTGGCAGAGGGGCGGCTTGCCTATGCGACCGGCACCGGCGTCGCGGTCTACTGAGCGCGAGCGCGGCAGCTGGCGAGCAGCCCGGCGCCACCGCGCCGCCCGTCGTTGATTCGGCTTGATCCGCGGTCTCGCGCTCCGAATCGCGGGATTCTATCCGAGCAGCTTGAGAACCACTGACGACATCTGGTTGGCCTGGGACAGGACGGCGACCCCGGCCTGCATCAGGATCTGCAAGCGGCTGAGGTTGGAGATCTCCTCGGCGACATCGACGTCGCGAATCCGACTCTGCGCCGCCGTGAGGCTGACCGAAGATTGGGTCGCGGTCCGGATCACCCGATCCATGCGATTGGCGGCTGCGCCCAGGATCGCGCGCGCCGAGGAGACCGATTGGAGGGCCGCGTCGATCATGGTCAGCGCGCCCGCCGCGCTGGTCAGCGCCGACAACGACAGCCCCCCTATCGACAGCGCGGCCGCGGTGGCGCTGGCTGTGGTCACGACGATCTGATCGTTGGGACCGACGTTGCGAATGCCAACCTGGAAGGTCAGGGCATGTGTGCCGTTGATGAGCGAGACGCCGTTGTACTCGGTCGCATTGGCGATCCGATCGACCTCGCTCACCAGGCCGTCGACCTCTCTCTGTATGTAGCCGCGCTCGGTGTTGCTGACGCCGGACGAAGCGGCCTGCGAGGCCAGCTCCCGAAGACGGGTCAGGATATTTTGCGTTTCATTGAGTGACGCATCGGCGGTGTCGGTGATGTTGATCGCGTCCTGGGCGTTGCGCGCGGCTTGCTTGTAGCTCTTGATCTGCGCGCCCAGGTTCACGGAGATCGCCAGGCCGGCGGGGTCGTCCGACGCCTGGGTGATCCGGAACCCCGACGAAAGCTTGGCCAGCGACCGACTGATTTCCAGCGACGTTCGGCTCAAGTCGGCCTGGGCCATCAGCGAGCTGATGTTGGTCCTGAGTGACATTGCCATGGTGCTGCTTCGGTTCTTTCGGTCCAGGACCCGCCGGACCCATAGGGCCTTCTCCGGCTCGTCGGAGATTTCGACACGCGGAACCTTTTCGATAAGACCGACAGGTGCATCCCGGGCCTGTCACGTCATCGCTCGACCCACATCGAGTGAAAAGAACCTGAGGTTGACCGCGGCGCTCGAGCACCCACGTTATCGTCGCTTCGGCAGTCGGGTCACCGTCATGGAGCGCGGACCCCACCCTCTTTGCACCAACCACGGTCGTACGCCAGGCGGCAACCTCCGGCGAGGTCGGCGGTTGTCCCTTTAGAAGAGGCTCGCTCTTCCTCGTTGGGCTGGGAAGCGCGAGCAAGGCGCAGCGAATCTTCAGTCGTTCGACGGGTGCGCCGCAAGCCGCCGCGCCGACATCAGGGGGTCGGAACCCCCTTGTGCGGAGAAGGACGTCTCACTGGGTCACGACGAGGGTGTATGGCTTGAGCACGTAGGACGCAGGCGTCGACCCGGCTCCGTACGCCTGCGGGTTGAAAACGGCTTCAACCAAGACGTAATGCGGGCCCGCGTTGAAAGGCTGGTCGGTCGTGAGCATGACGGGCGCACCAGCAGCCCCGCCCGACCCATACCCGATGATCGAAGCCTCGCCGTCGCTGTAGTTGCCGTAGACGTAGGCCTGCATGATGAGCTCGGACGGTACGTCAGTGATCTGCACTGTGGCCGGCATCGCGGCGAGGTTGACCTGGTAAAAGGATTGCCACCCGCCGTCGGCAAAATTGCTGAAGCTCGTGTACCCGTGGAATTCATACGATTTCACCGGCGAGCCCAGGGTGATCATCGTGGCGGTGGATTCGCTGTCGTTCGGCTTGGTGGGGTCGAGGACGGGGATGAACGTGGCACTGAAGGTGTAAGGAGCTTGGAAGGTCATTCCAAACAGGTCGACCACGCGGAGTACGTAGGCCGTCGACGGCGCCGCGGCAAACCAATAGGTGAGACTGTCGCCGGGGTGCGCGGCGCTCATCTCGAAGGCGTCATACGCGATCATCGTGTTGTTCGCGAGGTAGAGGTACGAATCGACGGTCAATGCCGATTCGTAGAGTCCCGGAGCGGTGAACGACGCGACGACGTAGCCGCCGGCCGGATTGGACGGCGTGGTGAAGGTGATGTAGTCGGTGTCCGATCCACTGCGGATGCAGCCGTTGAACGTGGCACCCAGAACATACGGCGACGCCGTGGACGGGTCGGAGTTGCCGGGGTCGGCGGAGCTGCAGGGGTCATCGCCTGGCGCCGTACCCGCCTCGCCGCCTCCATCGGCGCGGGGCGCGTCTTCGATGTTCGAATCGAGCGAGGCGTCGGCGGCATCGCGAGGGCGCGTATCGCCGGCGACGTCGGCGGCGGCGTCAGCGTCGTGGCCAGGAGCAACTTCCGGGGCCGCGGCGTCGGCGGTCTCCTTCGAAAGACCGGCGTCCGCAACGGGACCGAGCGGCGTGCTCGGCGCCGAGCCGCTGCCGCAGGCGAGAGGCGCCACGGTGGCCACGAGCCAGGTGACCGCCCACAACGAGCCGCGGACGCCGCGCTTGCTCCAGTCGCCCCTCCCCATAGAGACGTGGAGCGTACCGAATAGCCGTCCGAACGGCAAACGCTATAGCCATCCGCCCGGGGCAGGCTACGACCAACGCCGTGACCTTCGAGTCTGTCCGCGCGATCAATTAGAGTACGGCGATGTTTTTCGCCGAAGTTCTTGCGGCCGCCGTAGTCGCGGCGACCACCACCGCCGCCGCTCCCGCTCCTCCAGACGCCGAGGTCATCAAGCCGCCCGAGAGCCTCGCCATTGACGGCGTGCCGGCCGTTCCCGCTTCGCTGGTCGCGATGCTCCGCCCTTACACCGAATACCGCGGAGCCTCGTTCCTGTCGTTTCATCCGGCGCGGCGCGAGATGCTGATCGGAACGCGGTTCGCCGACACCGTCCAGATCCATCGCGTGGCGGCGGCCGGTGGGGCGCGCACGCAGCTCACGTTTTTTCCTGATCGGATATCGGGCGCCGCCTATCCCCGCGCGCCGCTCGGCGAGCATCCGTTCTTCGTGTTCGCGAAGGACACCGGCGGCAGCGAGTTCTGGCAGATCTACCGCTTCGACCTCGAGACCAGCGCGGTGACGTTGCTCACCGACGGGCGCTCGCGCAACACGCTCGGGGTCTTCTCGCGCCGCGGTCACCGGCTGGCCTACACCTCGACGCGCCGGAACGGCGCCGACAATGACCTTTATGTCGTCGACCCCGCTGACCCCACGAGCGACCACCGCGTGGCCGAGGTGAAGGGGGGCGGCTGGGAGGTCGTCGACTGGTCACCCGACGACGACCGCCTGCTGGTGCGCGAGGAGCTCTCGATCAACGAGAGCTACCTCTGGTCGTTCGACGTCGCAACCGGCCAGCGCGCGCCGCTGACCCCACGGCCCGCGGGCAAAAAGGTCGCGTACCGCGCGGCGCGCTGGGCCGCCGACGGGCGCTCGCTGTTCGTCGCCACCGATCGCGACAACGAGTTCTTCCGGCTGGCGCGTCTCGAGCCGGCGACGGGAAAACACACCTACTTCAGCGACCACATTCACTGGGACGCCGAGGAGATCGATCTCTCCGACGACGGGCGCAACCTGGCCGTCGTGATCAACGAGAACGGCGTCGGGCGCGTGCATCTCTTCGACGCGCGCTCGGGCCAGGAGAGGCGCGCGCCCGCGCTGCCGCCCGGCGCCGTCTACGGCGTCGCCTGGCATCACGACAGCCGCGCCCTGGCGGTGACCATGGCGTCGGCCCGCATGCAGTCCGACGTGTTCGTCGCCGACACGCGCAGCGGACGCGTCGCGCGCTGGACCGAGAGCGAGCTCGGTGGCGTCGACCTGCACGACCAGCCCGAACCGCAGCTGGTGAGCTGGAAATCCTTCGACGGCCGCGAGCTGTCCGGCCTGCTCTATCGACCGCCCGCGCGCTTCGCCGGCCGCCGCCCCGTGATGGTCAACATCCACGGCGGCCCCGAAGGTCAAGCGCGCCCCGGGTTTCCTGGGCGCAGCAACTACATCCTGCGCGAGCTGGGCGTCGCGATCCTGTATCCGAACGTGCGTGGCTCGACCGGCTACGGCAAGAGCTTCACCCAGCTGGACGACGGGCTTCTGCGCGAGGACTCGGTCAAGGACATCGGCGCGCTGCTCGACTGGATCGCGGCCAGCCCCGAGCTGGACGCGAGCCGCGTGATGGTGATCGGCGGCAGCTACGGCGGCTACATGAGCCTGGCGGTGTCGGCCCGTTACTCGAGCCGCATCCGCTGCTCGATCGACGTCGTCGGCATCTCGAACTTCGTCACGTTTCTGGAGCACACCGAGGCCTACCGGCGCGATCTGCGGCGCGTGGAGTACGGCGACGAGCGCGATCCGGCGACGCGCGCGTTCATGGAGACGATCGCCCCGGTCAACAATGCCAGCCAGATCAAGAAGCCGATCCTGATCGCGCAGGGAAAGAACGATCCGCGCGTGCCGGCGTCGGAAGCGGAGCAGATGGTGGCGACACTGCGCAAGGGTGGAACCCCGGTGTGGTACCTGCTGGCGCGCGACGAGGGTCATGGTTTCGTCAAGAAGCGCAACGCCGACTTTCTCTTCTATGCGCAGGTGGCCTTCATGAAGAAGTACTTGCTGGGCTCGGAGCCATGACGCGTGGCGGGCGAGGCGATCGGCGGCGTACGTGATAAGAAGCCCTGGCCATGATCTCGCCGACCAGCCCGAAGAAGCGCTCATTGATGCCGTCCAGCAAGCTGCGCCGCGCCCTGCGCGGGCACGGACACCGGCTGTCGCCCATCGTCCAGATCGGGAAGGCTGGCGTGACGAAGGGCGTCGTGAAGCAGGTCGAGCAGGCGCTCGCGGATCACGAGCTCATCAAGCTGCGCGTCGACGCGGACTGCCCCGCGGATCGCTTCGCGGTCGCCGACGATCTCGCCGAGCGGCCGGGCGTCAACGTGGTGCAGATCATTGGTGGCGCGATCTTGCTCTACAAGCGCGACCCCCATCGGCCGCGCTACGAAGGCAAGCGCGCGGAGGCTCGCGAAGTGACGGGCACCGACGCGAGCGCGGGTCGGACGCGGGCGCGGGCCCGTCGCTGAACCGCCGCTCTCTCCAAAACACCTCGACGCGGATACGTCGGTTTTTCGAACGGGACGAGGCGAAATGACCGGCTGGTTGCTCGGGCTCCATCTGCCTACACTGATGTGATGGAACCAATTCAAAAAATGACGGCCCAGGGCGTCCGGGACCTGAACCATACAGGCCCGAAACGCAAGCCGACGCCAGCCGACGACGAAGCAGCTCCGGCGCCGGTGAGCACAGACGAGTCACTTGTCGGGTCAGTCACCGCTCCCGATGTGGCCGCGCCGGCACCGGCGGTTTCCAATGGCTGACCCAATCGGCCCGAAGGACAGCGCCAATCGACGCGCGCAGATAATCGCGGATCAAGCCCTGCGCGAGGCTGCGGCGGCCCCCACCAACTGGCGGGCCGCGCGCAAGCGGCGCTCCTGGAACACGCCCAAGTATTCGACTGAGCCGCTGGCGCAGCCCGCGAGCCCGGCCGCTGGTTCGAGCGTCGGACCCGCCGCGAAGATGTGAGCTCGAAGGTGTAGCACGAAGGTGTAGGATCGTCCGCGGACCGCGTCAGTGCCGGACGCGGCGTCGTCGGTTCAAGGTCCCCAGGTCGTACCCATCGGGCTCGTCGGTGAAGGGAAGTCGACGAAGGCCCAGGTGCAATCAACGACCTTCGAGGGATCCACCGCCTGAGTCGGTGTCCCCTTCACGACGACTCTGCTGTCGCCGGAAGGCAGGATGGGCAGGTTGACGGCGTTCACGGTGATGATCGCATCCGAGGAGATGAGGTTGATCGCCTGCGGATCATCGGCGACGACGTCGTCCAACGTGATCACCAGGGGGTGAGCTGGGTTGGTGTAACCGCCGCTCGCGGCCTCCAACCCTTGCAGCTTCACGCCGCTGGTCCCGAGGATCCGGACGTTCGAGAGGAAGATGTCGTGGAAGTTGGGGAAGAGCGGCGCCGGATCCATGGTGTCGCTGTTCACGGGGACCGCTTTGGTGCTGTAGTAGGGCGTGTAGAGCAGCGCGTTCAAAGCGTCGCGGATGCAGATGTGGTCGTAGTAAATGTTGCTGACCTCTCCGCCGCGCGCGTAGTCCGACTTGATTCGCAGGGCCTCTTCGGAGTTGTCGAAGCTGTTGTCGTAAACGTGCACGTTGGTGACGCCGGCGTTGGTCTCGCTGCCGATGGAGATGCCGTGGCCCCAGTAAATGTGGTTGTGGGCGATCATGATTCCCCACTTGCGGTCGGAACGGGCATCGCGGTTGCCGTCGACGCCGAACAACCCGGAGCCGGCGGGGCTCGGATTGGCGGAGCCCTTGAGCACGATGTCATCATCGCCGGTGCTCACGTAGTTGTAGGCGAAGACCACGTTCTTGAGGTAACCGTCGAACGAGATCGCATCGGCCGACGTCGTGGCGCTGCCGGTGGTGAGCTTCGCGGTCGCTGGCTTTGACGCCGACGCCGGGTCGAACGCATCGGTGTTCTTGACGTTGTCCTCGCCGAACAGAGCGCCGGTATAGAGCGGATTGAGGTTGCCGACCGGATTGGCGTACGCCGCCGTCGACGGTGTCTGCAGCTTCACGCCCCAGACGGTGAGCCCGTCGACGGCCGCGGGCACGAAGTGGAAGTTGGCGCTGTTGTTCATGGTGATGCGGTACAAGGTCAAGTTCTTGACGTAGTTGAACACCATCATGCGGAAGTTCGATTGCGAAGCCGCGCCGGTCCTGCCGTTCTCGACCAGGTTGCCGAGATATGCGAGATCCCACCAGGTCATGTTTCGCACCGACGACTTGGAGTTGACGACCGTGCCTCCGTCGTCGCACGCGGTGCCATCGGGCGCCTGCGTGCCGGCGGCGTAGGCAACGTAGGTGTTGGAACAGGTCAGATCGACCTTCATCAGCGGATAGAGCTTGTTAGTGGCGACAATCTCGGCATAGGCGCGGCTGTCGATGCTGCCGTCGCCGACGATGGCCGAATTGACCAGGTTGTTGCCGCTGAAGAACGCTGTGCAGTTGCTCGAGCTCCCGCCCTTGGTGGCGCTCACGGCGGTGTTCGCGCAGTACGGGCCTCCGGCCTTCGGCGAGTACGCCACCGCGTCGCGCGTCGCGAACAATGTGACACCGGTGTCGAGCCACAGCGTGACCCCCGAGGGCAGCGTGAGCGGACCGCTGATGAACGAGTCGCCCGCGCCCGTGCTGTTGACCCTGAGACGAACCGCGAACTTCGAGGCGCGGTATTGCGGCTTGGCGAGCTCCTCGCCCGACGCACCAGAGACGTTGATGTTCGGAAGGGCGGCGGCCATCTGCGCCGCGGTCGCGTCCGCGTCGGCCTGCGCGATGGCGGCACCGACCTCGGTGTCGACGGCGGCGCCGCAGGCGTCCAGCGCCGCCTGAATCCGCGCCTGGTCAGGATTGACGACGGCCGGATCGGCCGCCACGCCCACCCCTGAGGGGGACGGGTCGGCCTCGGGCGCCAATGCGCCGTCTGGCCGCTTGACGTACTGGTTGCTGGCCTCGAGCGTGCTGCACACTTGATTCTCGTTGGGCAGCGCCGGCTCTGGAGGCAAGTCGGGGTCGAAGGTCACCGTGCCGACCCGGAACGGCTGGGGCGAGAGCGCCATCGCGCCGTCGCAGGCGATGGCGGCGCACAGCGCGAGGCCCAGAAAGACACCGGGGCCAGCGCCGAGCCCGCGCAGCATCGACAGGGTGGAAGTTGATTTCATGTTGTTCCTCCGCACTCGACTGCACTCGATGCAAAAAGCTAGAACCTCACCAGCGCGCCGAAGCCTATGCTCCGCGGCTTGTCACCCGGCGCCAGATAGGCCTGCGCCGTTCCCAGGTTGTTGCTGTAGATGGGCGCCCCCAGGTTGACGTCCTGCTGGGATCTGTTCTGAATGCCCGTGAAGACGACGTAGGCTCCAAAGCGATCCGTGAATGCGTATTTCGCACCCAGCGAGAATTGCGCCGTTCGGTAGTCCGAGCCCGAGCCGTAAAATGCGTTGCTGAGATCCGACAGCAATCCCGCCGATGCCATCAATGTCGCGCGGCCAATGGGCTGTGCGATCGACGCCATGGCGCCGGTCTGCCGCATGACTCCGCGATTGAAGCCGGCGTAAAAACCGCTCGTGGGGGGCACCAGCAGCAAGAAGCCGTAGTTGCTCCGCTCGACGCCGGCGCCCAGGTAAGTTCCGAACGGGAAACGATAGGACGCCAGCACCTCGTAGTAATAGGTGGCCACCCCGTTGAGCGCGTCCGTCCGCAGGCCGAAGCCCTGCTCCAGGGTATCGACGTCGACGCCGGTGTTCGCCTGGCGATCGAAGGCCGCCCCCAGCGAAAACGCTCCGATCCGGTAGAGCCCCGCAACCGAGAAGCGGTCCCGTCTGGCCGACTGAACCAGCGCCTGGTCAGTTTCAAAGGAAGCCGCCACTTGAATCGAAGAGCACCGGTGCGAGACCGGGAACGCCGGGGACACGTAGTGAATCGAGTTGTGATATCGCTCCTCGCCGCGCCCAAAGATGCTCTTGCCGTTGCCGCTGAACTGGGCAGAGGTGTTGTTCCACAGGTCGAGACCGAGCACCGTCAGGCCGAGGTTGCCGCCCATGTCGCCGCCCGAGCCCACGAGCCGCCGATACGCCGAGTCGTTGTTGCCGGCCACCAAGCGGCCGAATCGCCGGTTCTCGACGCCGACGAAGCTGTTGCGAGAGACGATGCTGGTGTGAGCGCCCTGGTCGGTCAGGCCGCCTTGCTCGAAGCCAGCGAGCGCGCCCTCGAGCTGCCAGAGCGCGCTGGTGTCCGTCGCGACCGCGACGGCGCCCGCGTACCCGATGCGCGACCCACCGTCGACGACCCGAAAGCGCGGGTCGTAGGGAGTGGCGCCACCTTTGGCCCACGAACGCTCGAGCTGGACATTGAGAAAACCGTACACCCGCGATTGCACGAGGCCTGGCGAAAGCGCAACGCCCACGACCATCGGCGCCGGTGGCGCAGCCGGAAGCGCCAGGTCCGACGGACCGCGAGCGCCTGCGGCGGAAGTGGCCGGAGGCGGCGGGAAAGGCGGCGGTGCGGGCGGGCTCGCGGCGGCAGGCGCCGCCGGCGGTACCGGATTCGACGGGGAGCTCGAAGGCGAGGCGCCGAGCGGCGGGGACGGCGCAGCGCCGGCCGCCGCCGGAGCATCGCCCGAGCCTGTGGGCGCCGGCCCAGGCGGCGTCGCAAGCTCAGGGGCGGGGGTCACAGCGGCCGGTGGTGCCGCGACGGGGCCGTACTCCGTCCCCGGCGGCGGCGCATCCGCGTCGGGCTGGGAGCTCGAGCCGGCGGCGGGGCGG
>Ga0265342_10001069_pt1 | contig 26603 bp, 20 predicted proteins | sample 4CB327metaG_FD_203125 | JGI IMG/M metagenome (GOLD analysis project Ga0265342, IMG submission 203125) | Rhizosphere microbial communities from Carex aquatilis grown in University of Washington, Seatle, WA, United States - 4-CB3-27 metaG | ecosystem: Host-associated > Plants > Roots >... | reverse complement strand
TGTAGTCTGCGGTGTTGGTTGAGCCGTCCAGGATAGCGCCGCCCGCCAGATACAGGGTCATGTTGCTCTTCAGCGAGAGCTCGCCAACCTTGTACCGGCCCGGAGGGAAGTAGAGAATATTCTGCGCGGCCCCGGAGGCGGCATTGATCGCGGGCTGAACCTTCGACGTCACGAGCGTCGCACCCGTGTTGTCCACGCCGTAATCTGCGATGTTCTTCACATTGGAATCGCCCAGTCGAGGTGGAGCCGATTCTTGGTCGTCGATGAGAATGAACAGCAGCTCCTTGGCGTCGACCTGGAGGATAAAATAGTTGGGGCCGCTCGTGAACGTGATGGTGTTACCGTTCTTGGTCGTGGAAATGTTTCGGCTCTTGGGGCTCAACGTGGAGGCGGAAAAACTCTCACTGAGAGTGACCGAGATGGTCGCCGTGCATCCGCTCGCCAGCCCGAAGTAGGCGTAGTGCACCTGCATCTCCGGCGAGAACCTGGTCAATTTCTCCACGAACTGCGACGTGCCATTGGCGGTCACCGTGTAGAGCGGACTTTTCACCGCATTGGGCAAGGTCGGAAAGGTTATGACGGCACCACTCGAGGAACAGTCCACGGTGGTCGGAGAGCCGCCACTCCCGCCGGCGCCCCCGCCTCCGACCCCTGCACCGGCCACACCGCCGATACCTCCGCCAGAGCCGCCGGAGTTACCCGTGCCCGCTGCACCGCCCGTAGCAGACGTCGTGCCGCCTGTTCCGCCCGTGCTGCCGCCGGACCCGGTGTTGCTGCCGCCGCTCGCGGCAGCTCCAGCCGTGCCGGCGTTCCCGCCCGTATGGGTCGTCGCGCCGCCATTTCCCCCGCTGCCTCCAGCGTCGGACCCAGAAGAGCACCCGATCCCGCCTGCGAGCCCAATCGCCGTGGCAAGACCGAGTGACACAACCCATGACTCTTTCATCTTCGCTCCTTGAACCGCGGTCGTTGAGCTGGAGAGCCGCGTCCAGGGAATTCCCAGGTGCGACGAATTGGATCACGGTCCACGAGCGCCCGCGCCGATGGTGCGCCACCCTCGCGGCGCGTTTTGCGGCACGGCTACTTGCCGACGAACGTCGTAACGGTCTTTGCGGCGAGCGCCGCCGTGAAGCTGCCGCCGCTCACGGTGACCGCAGCCTTCGATGCCAGGTTGTCGGTCGCCGACGTCACCCACGGCGTCAGCGACGCTGGCGCCGTCCCGCCAGAAATGGAGATCGGCACGCTGACCGATGCGGTGCCCTGATTGATGGCCACGACCGCGACCGTGCCGTCCGTTCCCTTGTAGCCCGAGAGAAGGACGCCGGCGGGAACGGCGCCCCCGATGTCCACCCGGGTGGAGCCTGGCCGTACGAACTTGCTGTAGTTCCCGAGCACGTAGTGGCGCTTGGTATCGTTCCCGTTCTTGAGGATCAAACCCTCGTTGTCGTCGGTGTTGTTCGCCTGGTACCACCACCAGAGCCAGGCCGACACCTGTCCGTTCACGAGGGCGTCGTGAATCCACCCTCCCACCACGACGCCGTTGTTGATGTCATTGCTCGGCCCCTGTTCCGCCCACCACTTCACGCCGGACATCTCGGTTTGCCAGACCGGCTTCCTGGCCGGAACATCGCTCGGCCACGGTTGCGCAGCCTGGGAGTCGTACTCGTGCACGCCCAGAATGTCGAAGGCCGCCCACGCCGCCGAATCCTTGTAGAGGTAGTGGCCGTAGTCGTACCCGCCCCCCGTGGCGCAGGCGGCGCTGGTCGGCGGGAACCCGCATTTGAGCGGGTCCGAGCTGTTGCGGCCCGACGGCACCGAGCAGCAGGCCGACGTGTTGGACCAGGTGTGGTTCCACTCCGAGGCCTCCGGCGCCATGACCTTGATCCCCGCCGCCTGGAGCATCGGTCCCACCACCTTGACGAAGGTGACCATCTCGTTGGCCGTGTACAGCGTCGTCGGGTAGCTCCCGTTGCACGGCTCGGTGGTGCCGCACGAGGCAAAATCAGGCTCGTTCGCAATCGACATGGCGTAGAGACCCTGATTGACCGCGAAGTTCTTTATTGAAGTGGCCCACGACGTGTAACAGCTCATGAGCACGTGTCCGCCGTTATTGTCAGGGTTGGCGGAGTCGAGAGGGGTCTGGCCCGACTTGCAGGCAGCGCCGGGCGGGCTCCATGTCGACCCGATGATCTTGGTGGCGCCGGCGTTCTTCGCCAACGTGATGTCGCCGGGAATGTTGGCGCTGATCGGCATGCCGTTCGACCCCATGCCGACACGCAGGATCGTGAGGCCAATCCCGCTGGTCGCGCTGAAGAGCGCGGTCGCCTGCGCGGACGTCATCGCGGGCGCCCATGAATCGTTGATGCCGAACCCGTCGATGGTTTGCTCGGTCCTGTCGAGCTGCACCGTGACGGCGCCCGAGCTCCCGGCTGCACCGCCGCCCACGCCACCCGTCGCCGCTCCACCGGTCCCGGCGCCACCGGCGCCGACACCGCCCGCGCCGCTGCCGCCAGTGCCGACGCCGCCACCGCTGCTGCCACCGCTGCTCGAACCCGCAGTCCCACCATTTCCACCGCCACTCGTTCCGCCCGTGGTTCCCGAGCCCGGCGAGCCGCCCGAGCTTCCCGAGCTCGGTGAGCCGCCCGAGCCGGTACTCTGTCCGCTGGAGCTACCTGCGCCGCAGCCCCACAATGCGCCGCAGCCCCAGGAAGAGATGAAGAGAACGGTCGCCAGAGCTGTGTCACGAAGTCTTGTGTTACCCACGGGGGCCTCCGATCGATTGTGCGGGGCCATCACGGCACGTAATTGACGGTCGCCCATCCGTTAGCGGGCATCGAGAACTGCAGCTTCTTGCCGCCGACGGCGACAATGGAGGTCTTGGCAGCGCCGGAGTTGTAAATGACCGCGATGATCGAGCCGTCGGGATTCTTGAAGGCGACCGCGTCGCCGCCGGTGGTGGCGACGACCTGGGCGCCCGGGACGACGAACTGGCCGAAGTGGCGAAAGACGTAGAAGGCCGGCGTCAGGATCAGCGTCTTCGACGTCGTGTTCACCACCAGCAGCGAGTCCTGCGACCACTGCCGGACCATGTCGTTCCCCTTGCCGACCGTATCGAGCACCATGTTCCAGGCGTTGTAGGCGGTGACGCCCCCCTTGGTGATCGCGTTGCGGATGTAATCCCAGGTTTCGACGCCGTACGCCTGATCGTTGGGCGCCGGTTCCACGTACGCCACGAAGGGCAAGCCGGTCCCCGAGTTGGTCCCCGTCGGGTTCCACGGGTAGTTGCCGCACTTGTGCTCGGTCGCCCAGACCGGGAGGCCGCCCGTCATGAAGTTCGACTTGCTGGCGCCGCTGACCAGGCCCTCGTAGATGTCCAGCATGCTCCACTGCAGACCCACGACCTTGACGAGGTTCTTCGCGGTCGCGTCGGCCATGACGGCCTGGACGACCATCAGGTCCTTGCTGGTGGAGCCGTTGTCGCCGTTGGACATCGTGCCGAGCATGATCTTCGTGCTCAGGTTCGCTGTGCCGAGCGCGGGAGCGAGATACGTCCCGATGAACTTCGTGTAGAGCGCCGGCGTCCAGAGCGTCGATGGGTAGCCCTGGGGGTAGTTGGGCTCGTTCTGGGGGGCGAGCGTGTCGATCGCGATCCTCGGACTGAGCGCGCCGTACGCCTGGATCCACTTCACGAAGTACTGCGCGAGCGCTTTCAGGTTCGCGTCGATGTCCTGCATGCACCCGCCGTCGAAAGCGCTCGTGTCGGTTTTTCCGTTCCCCGTCACGTTGCCGCACGAGGCGCCGGCGACGGAGCCGCTCCTCGTCTTCATCCAGGTCGGCGGCGTCCACGGGCTCGCCCAGAAGCGCATGTTCGGGTTGACCTTGATCGCCGCCGTGACGTACGGGATGAGGTACATCATGTCCCGGCTGATCGAGAAGCTGCTCAGGCTGGTGTCGTTCGCGGTCTCGTCATCGGTGTAGCGCTGAAGGGCGTAGTCGCTGGCGCCGATCGGGATGCGGCCCATGGTGAAGTGGGCGCCGTTGACGCCGAACAGGAGCTGGAGGGCGTTGTCCCGGTCGCTCTGGCTGAGCATCGACAGGTCGCTCCAGCCCATCTCGTTGAAGGCGCCGCCGAAGCCCTCCCAGGTCTGCGCCGCCTGGCTGTCGTTCACGGTCACGTCCGCCGTGCCGTTGGCGACCACGGTCCAGGTCGCGCTCGTGTTCCAGTAGGCCCCCTGCGCGGAGGTGACCAGGGCCGGCTGGGTCACGGTCCCACCGCCGGCCCCGCCGTCCGTCGTGCTGCCGCCGGTGCCGCCGCTTCCCGTGCCGGCGCCCGCGGCGCCGCCGCTTCCCGTGCCGCCGCTTCCCGTGCCGCCCGCGCTGCCGCCGCCCACGCAAACGCCGTTGGTGCAGCTCTGTCCCGCGGAGCACACGGCGCAACTCGAGCCGCAGTGGGCAGAGTCGGTGCTGGAGCTGCACGTGCCGTCGCTGCACTTCGTGCTGGTCGACGGGCAGGACGACACGCACTGCCCGTTGTCGCAGACGCCTCCGCTCGGACACACGGTGCAGCTCGAGCCGCAGTGAGCGGTGTTCGACGAGACGCACGCGCTGCTGCACTCGACCAGTCCGCCAGCGCACGCGCACGCGCCGGCCTGGCAGGTGGTCCCCGTGCCGCACGCGACCCCGCAAGCACCGCAGTTCTGGCCGTCGCTCATGACGTCGACGCAGGCGCCCTTGCACTCGTCCTGGCCGGAGGCGCACGTCGACGAGGGCCCGCCTCCGCCCTTCGTACAGCCGACGGCGAGGAACGACACAACGAGCATGATGACCGTTCGCTGCACTGTGTTCATTTGCGTGGCAATTCCCGGCAGGAACGAACTCGATCTCTGTCAAGTTGGCGCTGCGCGCCCAATCAGCGATGCCAGCGGCACTATTCTTTGAGAAAAGCTGGCTCGCCGTGATCGCCCCTCGTTTGTCGGGAATTAGTACGTGCGCACGGCGAGCCGCGGGCGTCGTGACGCGTGTGCTCGTACCCGGTCTCCGCGCGGCGCACGCCGATGGTGCGCGGTCAAACGAGTATCTGTCTCTGCAGAAGGAGCTGTGCATGTTCGCAAAGAGGCTTCCCCTCGGTTTCGTCGTGATGGCGTCTTTGGCGTGCGCGTGCGCAAGCCAGAACAATGAGCCGGGCGGGTCAGGTTCGGGCGGCAACGTGGGTCCGACCGGCCTCGGCGGCGCGGGCGGGACGAGCACGGCCAGCGGCGGCGCGGGCGGGACGGGCACGGCCAGCGGCGGCGCGGGCGGAATGGGTACCGCCGGTGTCTCCGGGACGGGCGGCGCGGCCGGTCGCGGAGGAACCGGGGGTGGCACGGGCGGAGCCGGCGCGGGCGGCGCGATCGGCACCGGCGGCAGCGGTGGTGCCACCACCGTCGGGGGGAGTGAGAACAGCGGGACCGGATGCACGATCCCGGCGATGCCTTCCTACGCGGCGCTCGCAACCAACGCGAAGTTGCCCGACCCGTTCCTGTCGATGTCCGGGACGCGCATTGCCACGAAGGCCGACTGGACCTGCCGCCGAGCGGAGATCGCCGCGCAGCTGCAGAACTGGGAGCTCGGGACCAAGCCGGCGAAGCCGAGCCAGGTGAGCGGGAGCGTCACCACGACCGCCGTGAATGTGACCGCGGGCGACGGAACCAAATCCATCTCTTTCACCGCTTCGATCTCGCTGCCCGCCGGTAACGGTCCCTTCCCGGCCATCATCGGCTACATCGGCGGTTCGTTGAACTCGACCGCCGTCAAGAACCTGGGCGTCGCCATCATCAACTTCAACAACGACGACATTGCGGTCCAGAACAGCGCGAGCTCGCGCGGTCAAGGCAAGTTCTACACACTCTACGGCAGCACGCATAACGCAGGCTCGATGATGGCGTGGGCCTGGGGCGTGAGTCGCATCATCGACGTGCTCGAGCAGAACGCCGCCACGTCGAAGATCGACGCGAAGCACATCGGCGTCACGGGTTGCTCGCGCGACGGCAAGGGCGCGCTGGTCGCCGGGGCCTTCGACGAACGCATCGCGCTCACCATTCCCCAGGAGTCGGGGTCGGGGGGCACCGCGACCTGGCGCATCTCGGATTCGCAGAAGGCGGCTGGAATGAACGTGCAGACGCTGAGCGAGATCACCGGCGAGAACGACTGGTTTACGAATTCGTTCAGCCAGTTCAACAACACCGCGACCAAGCTGCCCTACGATCACCACATGCTGCTCGGCATGGTGGCGCCGCGCGCGGTGCTGGCCATCGACAACACCGGCATCGACTGGCTCACGGCGCCGAGCTCCTGGGGTGCCGAACAGGCGGGGCGCATGATCTTCCAGGCGCTGGGCGTTCCGGACAACCTCGGCGCGTCGCAGGTCAGCCACGGCGACCACTGCACGTTCCAGGCGTCGCAGGAGCCGGAGGTGGACGCCTATATCAAGAAGTTCCTCCTCGGGCAGAACGTCACGGCCAGCGTCAACAAGACCGATGGCCCGGCGTTCAACCCGGCGATGTGGGTCGCCTGGACCACCCCGACCTTGCCCTGACCCGTCGGTTGGGCCGAGGGGGGCGCGGCTTCAAACGCGCCGGTTATTCACAGCTCGGACAGCGCGCCCCCCGAGATCGTGCCGTCGAATTGCCGGCCGTACCGGTCGATCTGGACTCCGAACGCCCGCGCGATTGAAACGAGGAGCCAGTTGTTCGGCACGGTCCGATAGTCGCGGCCCTTGGTGTCGCAGTCGGTTCCGAGGGGACAATCGTTGCGATACGTGATGCGACGGCCCATCCGGATCCGGCCGTTCATGCCACCCGCCAGCACCGTCGGCACGTTGCGCGTGCTGTGCGCGGCCGGGTTGCCCATGTCGCTGGAAGCGTAAATGAGCGTGCTGTCGAGGACGCCGGCTTCGTGGAGCCGCCGCATCAGGCGCGCGATCTTGCCGTAGCTGTACCGGTTGAGCTTGGCGAGCTGCCGCCAGGTCTCGGGCTTCCCGTCTGCGACGGGGCGCCCGCCGTAGCCAAGCGCGGACGCCGCGTACGTATGCGCGACGCCGCCGTGGTTGTCCGCCGGCAGCCCGAGGGGGTTCGCGGCGAACGAGAGGTCGCTGGTCACCAGCGTCGCAAACCGAGTGATGTCGCAGCCCATGGCCAGCGCCAGCAAGTCGATGTGGCGATCGGTGATGGCGTCGAAGTACGGCTCTCCGCCGTTGTGGCGCACGAGCGCGGGGAATGCGCCCGGCCGGCTGGGCAGCGAGCACCCGGCGCGCGGCCGAAACCCGTGGAGCTTCTTCTCGAGCTCGCGCAGCGATTCCAGGTGTTGGTCGAGCTTGAGCCGCTCGAGCGGCGCCACGCGGGCGCGGAGGCGCTTCACGTCGCCGTTCACGAAATCGATGAGGCTCTGTCCGAGACGGCGCCGTCGCGCGGCCTGCGCCCGCGCCGCCGCATCGGTGCCGACGATCGCGTTGCCGAACAGATAGTCGAACGCCAGCGCCGGATCGATGATCTTCGAGATCGGCACGCCGCCGGCCCCGAACGACAGGGTCTCGCGCGCGCTGAGCTCGCTGCTGCCGACGGCGAGGGCGACGCTCGTGACGGGCGTCGCCGCTCCGAGCCCGTTCTCGACCGCCAGGAACTGATCGAGCGAGCTGTTTTGCGGCAGCTCGTCGGTTATCTGGCTCCCGGTCAGGATCGTTGCGGCCGATTCGTGACCATTGGTGCTCGACAGGAGGTCGAGACCCTCGATGACGATGATCTGGTCCTTGAAGCTGCGACCGTAGATCGTCGCGTCGTCGAAGGGCTGGAGCGGGCTGTCCGGGTAGCCGAGATCGAACCTCGTATCGGTGTCGGCGGGCCGCCTGGTGAAGAGCTCGGCGGCGATTCCGTGCGGATGATAGACGCCGACAAAGCGCTGTGGCAGGGCCTCGCCCATCGAACGGGCGTACGCGTCCGACACCACGCGGAAGAAGGGCAGCGTGGCGCAGCCGGCCCCGACGGCTCGCAGAAACGCGCGCCGGTGCACGCTCTGCATCACTCCGGCCTCCGGCGCGCGAACGTCGGCCTCTTCACGAAGGCGATCAGCGTCTCGACGATGTTGCCCTCGGCGGCCGCCGGCGTCGCCCGCCAGAAGCTCAAGAACTCCTCCTCGGCCAGGCGGCCCGCGGGTTTTCCCGTCGCCGCCCCGGCGCGGAACGTGAAGCGCGCGAAGCAGGCCCGCACCGATTCGCTCCGCGCCAGCGCCGCCGCGAGCTGGTTGCTGTCGGCGTACGGGCCGTCGAACGCGGTGCGCTCACTCACGACGACCGCGCTGTCGACGGGGCGTCCGTTCTCGCGACTGCGAAACCCGCCCATCCCGTCGAGATGCTCGAACGAGAAGCCCAGCGGATCGATGATCGAATGACAGAGCTGGCAGAGCGAATCCCGCGAGTGAACCGCGAATCGTTCGCGCGTGGTCTTTCCGGGATCGGGCACCGGCGGCACCACGATGATGTCGAACGAGGTGGGCGAATCCAGCGGCAGGCAGGCCACCCGGCGCGCGGTGGCCACGCCGCGGAACACCGGATGGCTCTCGTGAGCGTTGGCGTACCGGGCGAGGAACGCCGCCTGGTTCAGGATCCCGACGCGATCGATGAGCGTCGAGCCCGCGACCGGTCCGTCGCCGCGCGTCCGGTAGAGCGCCAGCGGCCCCGTGTCGACGGTCCACGTCGCGCCGAGCAGCTCGGAGACCGTGCCGCTCGCGCGAAACGCCACCGCGCGGACGAAGTCCTTGCTCTCGGCCACGATCCGCGGCTTTTGCTCCGCGAAGTCGGGATACACGAACGAGTCCTTCTCGCTCTCGTCGATGCGATCGATCCCCAGCCACTCGCGCACGAGACGGACGACGTTGTCCTGGGCGAGCGCGTCGATCTCGAGCAGCCGGCGAGCTTGCGCCTCCCGCTCGGCCGGATTCGAGAGGCCGCCCGCGGCGGCCCTCGCGAGCAGCTCGTCGTCGGGGGGCGCCGACGTCAGCAGATAGGACAGCGACGACGCGATCTCGTATGGCGTGAGCGCGATGGTGCCGTCGCTCGAAGACGTGTCGCCGAGCTCGGTGAGGTACAGCAACCCCGCGGACTGGAGCAGCCCGCGAAGGACGTGAGCGATTCCATCCTCGTACGTCGCGCCCGCCGCGCCGGCCGCGTACAGCGCCAGCAGCGCGGTCACCTCCTCGTGGATCAGCGGCCGCCGGTAGACCCTGGGCCCGAACGCCGCGATGAAGGCGCGTGCGCACCGCCGCGCCCGTGAGCGGTCCCCGCACGGGGCCACTCGCGCGAGCGTCCCGTTCGCCCGCGCTTCGGTAGCCAGCGCATCGGCCGCCTTCGCCAGGCGTTCGACGAGGACCGCGTCGATCCGCTGCGCGTCGTTCACCGTGAAGCCGCCCTGGCGAAAGTCGGGGGGAAACTCGGTGCCGGCAGCGGGGCTCGCGCGCGTCGCCAGGAGCCTCTGCACGGTCGCGTCGTATTCCGCGTTCGCGAGCCGCCGGATGCGCGCGGTGAGCAGAGAGGCTGGCTCCCGTCGGCCCGCGCTGCCGCTCGCCCTGGCCGCACCGTCCGTCTGTCCACGCGCCGGCGTCGTGCGCGCCGCGCCGCCGCCGCCCGTCGAGGGCCGCTCGCGCTCCGGGCGCTCGCACGCGGCCCCCACGACGATCGCCAGACAGAGAAGCGCTGACGCCGAGTCGGAACCACGCATTGCTCGCCTCCCCGTTGATAGTGCCGGATCGGCGGCACGCTGAACGACGTTGCGGCGAGGGCACGCCAACGGCAATCGCGTGGTGTCGCTGGCATGACGGCGCGCGCGCCCCATCGCGGCCGGCGGCCACGGCTAGAACAGGTACATGAAGCGGACCCGGCCGCTCAGCAGCTTGTTGTGGTAATCGGCGATGGGGGGCGGGCTGGCCAGCGGCGCGAATCGGGCATCCGCGTAGGACACCACGGCCTTGATGTAGAAGCGCTGCCACAGCACGTATTGCAGCGCGCCGAACGTCTGTAGTTGCGTGCGCAGGTCGTGCTCGCCGGTGTCGACGTTCGACTTGGTGTCGGTCTCCTTGGTGTAGTTGACCCCACCGCCGACGAGCAGCGGCCCGATGATGCGCGCGTTCGCGAACGCGCCGACGCTATAAGTGGTCGTGCTCTTCGCCGGGTCGATGACACCTTGCGCGTTCTTGAGATCGACGATGGCGCGCGCGGCGTTGATACCGGCCTCGAAGCGCGGGTCGAGCACCAGCTGGACGGCGGCGCCGAGACCGCGGTTGAGCACCTCGTCCATGCGATCCGGTGACTGCTGCCGCGGCGTTTGCCGCTCGTATTCGGCGCCGGCCTTCACCTTGATGATGCCGAGATCCAGGATGCCCACCGGGCGCACGCCGACCTGGTTGACCGACGAGCTACCGACCTCGCCCAGCAGCTCGAAGCGCAGGTAGTCGGTCGGGTAGACGTGCGTCGCCACGTAGCCGGGACCGTTGGGACGGTCCCAGAGGAAGGTCAGTCCGTAGATCCCGACCGGGGTGTTGTTCTCCGTGATGGCGCCGTTGCGCTCGACGGTGTTGAGATCGAGCCCCATGCCGAAGTGATAGAGCTCCCAGCCCTGGAAGCGTCCGACGGTCACGTCGAAGACGTTCCATTTGCCGACGCGCACGAACAGATCGTCGGCGTTGATGAACTCGGTCGACAGCGTCGGCGCCGCGCCGATGAGCGCGAGCTCGCCCTGGCCCTGGACGAACCAGTTGTCGTCGGCGTTGAAGGTGGGCGTCGCGCGCAATACCAGGCGCGATTGCTGGCGCAGCTCGCGCACGCTGGGGTCGGTGGCCGCGATGCCGGAGTCGACCTTGCGATAGCTGGTGTCCGACCAGACCATGCCCGAGAACGCGAGGCGCGTCGCCGACGTGCCGGCGATGCGCGGCATGTACGGGAACTGCCAGCCCTGCATCGTCAGCCACAGCGAGCCGCCCTCGATGCCGCGCACCCGCGGCGCCGGGTAGCCCGTGGCGGGCAGCAGCTCGAGGCCGACGCTGGTCACCTCCGGCTGCCGCGCGGCGCTCTCTTGCTCCTGCGTCAGCGGCGCCTTGGGCGGCGCCGCCTGGGTTTCGCCGGCGCCACCGGCGTCGCCCTCGCGCGCCGGCGCGTCATCCGCGCGCGCGGCCGCGCCGGCCGCCAGCCATGCCACCGCCGCGCACGCGGCGACGCGCGCGCGGCCCCGATATCGAAGATTCATCAGTGTCGATGCCCTAGTGAACCATCACGGTGTCTTGCAGCGGCAGGTTCCCGGCGTCGGGGCCAACCATGATCTTCACCGGGCCATTTTCGATCACCCACTTGTTGGACGTCATGTCGAAGTAGTCCAGATCCGACACGCGCACCGGGATGGTGATGCGCTTGGCCTGATTGCCGTCCAGTGAGACGCGGAAGAAGCCTTTCAGCTCCTTGACCGAGCGCCGCACGGTGGTGCTTGGAAACGAGACGAAGACGAACGCGATCTCGTCGCCGGCCACGGCGGTGTTGTTCGTGATGTCGACCTGGACGTTGATGACGCCGCCGTGGGTGACGTCGCTGCACGGCACCTGCAGGTTCGAGTACGTGAACGTGGTGTAGCTGAGCCCGTGCCCGTACGGGAAGATCGGCGTGATGTTGTTCTTGTCGAAGTAGCGATAGCCGAGATAGTAGTCCATCACCGTCGTCGTGCCGCTGCCCTTGAACGGGGGCAGGTCGGTCTCGCGCGGCCACGCGACATTCATCTTGCCGCCGAAGTTGGCCTGACCGAACAGCAACTGGGCCAGAGCCTCGCCGCCGCGCTCGCCTGAATACCAGGCCATCACCACCGCCGGCACGGTGCTGAGCCAGGGCATGTTCACCACCGTGCCCGACTCGATCACCACCACCATCGGCTTGCCCAGCGCGGCCACCGAGGTCACCAGGTTGTCCTGCGAGGCCGGCAGGGTCAGCGACGAGCGGTCGCCGCCCGCCGGAATGGCGTACTGCTCGCCCTCGTCACCCGGCGTCAGTCCGACCAGCACGACGACGAAGTCCGCGTTCTGCGCCTGCGCGGCCGCGGCGGTCGCGCCGCTGGTCACTGTGATGCTCTTGGTCTGGGCGATCGTGGTCAAGCCGGCGGTCGGGCCGATGACCAGCGCCGGATCGGGGTTGACGCGGCTGCTGCCGCGATCGCCGATCGCCATCTCGGTCGAGAAGTGCAGCGTGCCGCTGGTCGGCGTGGTGCTCTGCAGCGTGTAGGGAACGTCGGCGCCGACGACCGCGATGCGTTTCACGCTGCCGTCGGTCTTGATGGGCAGCGTGTTGTTCGCGTTCTTCAGCAGCACCATCGACCTGCGCGCGGCCTCGCTGGCCAACGCCAGGTGGTCGGCGTTGTTGGTGATCGATCCGTTGGTCATGGTCGTGGTGGCCGCGAGCAATCCGTACCCTCCGCTACTGAGCGCGCTGCCGAAGCGGAACTTCTGCTCGAGGACTCGCCCCGCGGACGTGTTGATGTCGGCAGCGCTGAGCCGGCCGGCCGAGATCGCGGCCTGAAGCGTCGTGGTACCGAAGTTCAGCGTCCACGGCACCTCGATGTCCAACCCCGCCTTCAGGGCGCCGACGGCGTTGTCCTGCGCGGTCTGCGCGCTCGGGAAGTCCTGGTAGCCGGGCATCGCCCACCAGTCGGAGATCACCACGCCGCGGAAACCGAAGTCGTTGCGCAGGATGTCGGTCAGCAGATGCGCGTTCTGCGTCGACTTGGTGCCGTTGACCGAGTTGTACGCCGCCATGACGCAGCCGATGCCGCCATCCTTCACCACCATCCGGAAGTGACGCCCGTAGATCTCGCGCAGCGTCTGCTCGTCCATCTGGGCGTTGGCGGTCTGCCGGCCGTTCTCGATGTTGTTGCCGGCGAAGTGCTTCGCGCACCCGGTGACGTGGGTCTGCAAGCCGGCGGTGAAGGCGGAGGCCATGCGTCCCAGGTGATACGAGTCCTCGCCGTAGGTCTCCTGCGATCGACCCCAGTAGGGGTGGCGGAGGATGTTCATGCACGGGGCCAGCAGCATCGTGTTCTGCGAGGCCACGACCTCGTCGCCCATGGCCGCGCCGACACGGGACTCGAGATCGAGGTCGAAGGAGGCGCCGCGCGCTGACTCGACCGGAAACACCGTGCTGTAGTTGTTGACGTACGCGCGACCCTGCTGGCGGGCGTCCAGGTTCACGCCGCGGCCCGCGTCGCGGTAGAAATAGCCGCGGATGCCGTTCGCGGTGTCGTCCGGGCTGCGCTGGATGTCGTTGTAGTTCTTCGCCGCCGCGGTACCGGGGTCGGTGCCCTGGATCTGCGCCATCTTCTGCACGACGCTCATCGCGTTCAGGGTGGACTGCACCGCGGGAGCGGGCGCAGCCGTGTACCCCGGGGTGTACGGGTCGCTGTACGTCGTATCGGTGCACGACATCTTCACCACAGTCCCCGCGTCGGTGCTGCCGCCGTCGGTGCCGCCGGTCGGCGTGATGATCACACCGTCTCCGCCGCTTCCCGTGCCTGCCCCCGAGCCGCCGAGACCGGCGCCCGAACCGCCCTGGCCAGGCCCCGGGCCCGAACCGCCCTGCCCTGCGCCCGAGCCGCCACCGCCGGTCTTGGGGGTCGAGTCGGAGAGGTGCGAGCAAGCCCCGGCCAGCGCGACCGCGGCGAGCGGGACCAGAGCGGTTGCGAGAATGCGAGAAGGTGAAGACATGTCGGGGCTAGATTCCCCGCCACGCCGGTCCTGATCACGCCGAAGCACCGTGGCGGCTCGAGACAGGGGTTCCCGAGCGGCCGGGACCGCACGCCGAGTCCCAAACGAGCCTAGGGCGTCACCCTCGTTGTCCAGCGCGCGTCGGTCAGGACCCGACCAGGGAGCCGCTCTTCGCCGTCGCGCGCGACGCCGCCGTCATCGTGCCCGCTGCTGCCGCTTGCGCAAAGGCCGCGCCCGCTGAAGCTGTCTGCGCACCTCGCCAACGATGTCGATCAGCGGTCGCAGCAGAGGGGACCGCGCGGCGTCGGCGCGCCACACCGCGATGTCGCACACCTCGACGCCGAGATCGCTCAGCGGCCTCCACACCGCGGACCCGAAATCGGAAGAGCCCGCGCGACTGATCGCCGCGCCGGCATCGAGAAACCGAGCCCCGTTCTCCGCTGCGAACGTCATGCCGAGTCCACTCGAGACGAGAGCCCACACGGCTTCTCCGTCGACGACCTCCGGCGCGAGCGTCAACACCACGCCCTGTGCGCGGACCGCCGCGATGATGTCGTCGTACAGTCGCGGTCGCAGTCGCCGCGGCCCCATCAGTATCGATTCGTTCGCGAGATCCCTGACTTTGAGCTTCGCCTTCCTCGCGAGGGGATGTTCCTTCGGCAGCCGGATCCCGATTCTCGTTCGCGACAGCACGACGCTCCGTAGCGACGAATCGTCCGGAAGCTCGTTGCCGTAGGCGAGCGCGATCTCGCCGAGCCGCAGCGCCTCCCATTGTTCGGTGCTGATCATGGGCACGAGCTTCACGCTCACGCGCGGTTGCCGCCTGCGCATCTCGGCGACGATCGTCGAAAGACATCCGAGGTATACCGCTCCCGGCTCGAAGCCGATCCCGATCGTCCCGATCCTTCCGTCCGTCGCCTCTCGCGCCTCGCCCACAGCCGCGTCCACGGCCGCCAGGATCCCCTTCGCCCGCGCCAGGAACATGCGTCCGGCCAGCGTCAACTTCACGCCCCGTCCCGAGGGCTCGAAGAGGTCGACGCCGATCTCTTCTCTCAGCTGCTGCATCTGGCGGCTGAGGGGCGACTGCGAGACGTGCACCCTCTCGGCTGCGCGGTGAAAGTTCTCTTCCTCGGCGACCGCGACGAAGTAGCGCAGGTGACGAAGCTCCACTCGTTCGACCTCCTGACCGCGAGAGAAAGAACCAAGACCTATCAGGTCTCAAATGGGACTTCAACAATGTCTTGGACGAGCCAGGACCCGAAGCGCATGAATACGAGCGACCCTTCCGCCGACGAGAACCCTTCACCCTGATCGAAATCCGGAGCTTCACGATGCGCAGACCCCTCGTGGTCATCTTCGCGACGATCGCGCTCGACGCCGTGGGCATCGGGCTCGTGTTCCCGATTCTTCCGCGCCTTCTCGAGGAGGTGACGCACACCCGGAACATCGCGCCCCTCATCGGGATCATGACGGCGCTTTATGCCGTCGTGCAGTTCATCTTCGCACCCGTGCTCGGCGCTTTGAGCGACAAGCTCGGAAGGCGTCCCGTACTACTCATTTCGCTGGCGGGTGCTGCGATCAACTATGTCGTCATGGCGTTCGCGCCGCAGCTGTGGATGCTGCTGGTCGGCCGCGCCGTTGCTGGCTTGACCAGCGCCAATGTCTCGGTGGCGACAGCCTATATCACCGACATCTCCCCCGAGAACGAGCGAGCCAGGCGCTTCGGCCTATCCAACGCCATGTTCGGCATCGGCTTCATCATCGGGCCGGTCCTCGGCGGACTGCTCGGCGACTACTGGCTGCGGCTCCCGTTCATCGCCGCCGCCGCGCTGAACGCCTGCAATCTCCTGCTGGCATTGTTCATTCTGCCGGAGTCCCGCACGCCCGACCGCCAGGAGATCAACCTGGCCGCGCTCAACCCGCTTCGGCCGCTGCGCTGGATTTTCTCGATGAAGGCCCTCATGCCCATCGTCCTCGTGTTCTTCATCTTGAGCGGGACCGGAGAGGCCTACGGCACGTGCTGGGCATTGTGGGGCTTCGACGCGTTCCACTGGAATGGTCGCTGGATCGGCCTTTCGCTCGGCACGTTCGGGGTCTGTCAAACGCTCGTGCAGGCCCTCTTGCCCGGCCCGGCGACCAAACGGCTCGGCGAAATGGGCGCCGTTCTCGTCGGACTCGCCTGCGCCTGTATAGCGCTGGTTGCCATGGCCTTCGCGCGGCAAGGCTGGGTCGTCTTCGCCGTCATGCCCATCTTCGCGCTCGGTGGCATCGGCACGCCGGCGCTTCAGTCACGAGCCGCCCGGTTGGTCGACCCGGCCCGCCAAGGGCAGTTCCAGGGAGTGTTGGCATCGGCGGTGAGCTTGGCGTCCATCGTCGCACCGCTCGGTTTCTCGGCCTGCTACTTCGTGGTCCAGAAGAAATGGCCTGGAGCCATCTGGCTTTCGGTGGTCCTGGTCAACGCAATCGCGGTCCCGCTGGTTGTTCTCGGCACCCGGACCGCTCGCCCAGCGCAGCGCGCGAGCGCGTAGTGCCGCGTAGTGCAAAGATCTCGAGGAACACGAAACGCTGGCGGCCCATCGGGCAAGGTCATCCACACAGGTTTTTTGCTTCGTCGCAGATGATGACCTACATTGCCTCCGTGGCGGTTTGATCGCGATCGAGGAGGCACCATGGCGTCCGGGGATGAGCGCGTGAAAGAAGGCCAACCGTCCGAGCGGCGCCATCGCCGCAGCGGGTGCCTCGCCGATGCGCTGCGGTTGCAACTGGAGGTTTGCCGCGAAGACGGAGGGCTCACCGCCATCGTCGTGTCCGACGAGCACGGGTTCTGCGTGGCCCATGCGGGCGGCGACGGCGACCACGACGAGCTCGCCGCGTGGCTGCCGATGCTCGCCGCTCCGGCGCGGCGCGGGTCATTCGACGGTGACGACGGCGGGCTAACACCGCGGCGCGCGGCCTTGGCGGTCGTGACATTCTCGATCGCAGGCGCCAGCCTGCATGCCTGCGCCGTGAAGGAGCCCGACGCGGGCACAGAGACGAGCGCAGGTGGCGCCGAGGTCCTCGCTCGCGTGGCCAGCGGCTTCACCAGGCTGCTGACCTAGCTGGGCAGCGATCATCACCTGGTCAAGCCTTGTGGAGTTCGAGCGGCTCCGGGACCTGCTCAGCAGCGCCGCGCGGTGAGCGCCGGGGCCGCGCGGTGGACGAACCGGAGCCGGTCCGCGTCTACTGCGGCGCGGGCGGCGGGAAGTTCTTGAACGCCTTGTCGACAGCGGTCTGGATCGTGGCCGGGGCGTCGACCTCCGACAGCTTGTTCTTGTCGGCCACGGCGACCGAACGCCAGACCATCTTCTTGGTGCGGGCGTCGATGAGGTCGATCACCAGCGTTCCGTGCTCGTACTCGGTGGCCCACACGTCGCCGGGCCCCCAGTAGCCGGGATAGGGTCCGAGCACGGGATCGTACGGCCCGACGACCTGCAGATCCTCGCGCCGCTGCGCGCCGGCCACGAAGCCGACCAGCAGGTCGGGGTTGCTGTCGCTCGGGGTCAGCCCCTTCGCCGTGAGCTCGGTCTTGATGGTGTCGCGGATGCGATCCGCGACCAGCGTGTTGGGCGGCGCCCCGTCGCTGGACGGCAACATCTTGCCCTCCATCATCTTGAACGTTCGGAACTGGGCGAAGCCCACCGCGTGGTCGTAGTCGGTCGTGGCGTGGACGGTCGAGCAGCCCGCGGCCAGCAGCACGACCGCTCCGATCCACGCCCTCGCGCGACCGCGTCTCACCTTGCGCACCTCAGTCGATCGATGCTTCACGCAGCACCTCCACGCAGCACTTAGATGACGGTTTCGAGACCAAACCTGATCACCAGGCGGAGGTGGGCAATCGATTGGATGGCGGATTGACCCGGGTGAGAAGCGCACCAGCGCAGCGGCACGGTCGCAACATCGGCGCCCCCTGGTCGCCGGCGAACGGGCGTCCTCCCGCGCGGATCCGGGCGCGCTCGACCGGGCGGTTCAAGGAATCCCGGCAAGCGTCGACTGGCGGGAGGGATGGACCCCAGCCCGTGACCTTTTTTTGACGAGGACCGCATGGCGAAGACCATCATGACGATCGACGATTCACCATCGGTGCGGCACCTGCTGAACCTGGTGCTCAAGGGCGCGGGCTTCGAGGTCGTGCAAGCCGCGGACGGCCGGGAGGCGCTCGGGCTGTTCACCGGCCAGAAGGTGCACCTCATCATCTGCGACGTGAACATGCCGAACATGGACGGCATCACGTTCGTCAAAAGGCTCAAGCAGCTGCCCGAGTACAAGTTCACGCCGGTCATCATGCTGACGACCGAGTCGCAGGAAGAGATCAAGCGCGAGGCGAAGGCCGCAGGCGCAAAGGCGTGGGTCATCAAGCCTTTCAAACCGGAGCAGCTGTTGAACGCGGTGGAGAGGTTGGTGATGCCGTGAGCGCCGCCGACGCCGCGGCCCAGGATTCTTGCGACGATAGCCCACCGAGTGGCCCCCCACATTCTCCGGCGCCGATCCTGGCCATCGAAGGAGAGATGACGATCTATCGCGCCGCTGATCTCAAGAAGGCGCTGATCGGCGCGCTCGCGGCCGATGCTCCGATCCGCGTCGATCTCTCCCGCGTCACCGAGCTCGACACGGCGGGCGTCCAGTTGCTCGTGCTGGCACGGCACATCGCTGACGACCGGAAAAAGGAGCTCGTCTTCCTCGCGCCGAGCGAGGCCGTGCGCGCGGTGTTGCAACTCCTGAACCTCGACCGGCAGCTGGGGACGCGATGAACCTCGACAGCGTCCTCCTGACCTTCATCGCCGAGAGCCGCGAGGTGCTCCACGAGATGGAGAACCGCCTGCTCGCCGTCGAGTCCAGCCCCGGCGACAGCGAGACCCTGAACGCGATCTTTCGCGCCGCCCATACCGTCAAGGGCTCGGCCGGCCTCTTCGACCTCGACCACATCGTTACCTTCACCCACGTCGTCGAGACCGTGCTGGACGGCTTGCGCAAGGGCGAGCTCACCGTGTCGAAGGACCTGGTCGCGCTCCTGCTCGAATCGTGCGACCACGTGAGGTCGCTGATCGACGCGGTGGCCGAGGGACGTCGCGAAGAGGACGCCGACAGCCGTGCAGCGGCTGCGGGCCTGCTGGAGCGGCTGAGGCGCTACGCCGCTGCGCCGGAGGCGGCGACGCGTGTGCGAAGCGCGGTCGATCGCCCGCCCGGTGGCGCCGGACCCGCGGGCGTCGTCGACGGGTCTCATTGGCACATCTCGGTGCGCTTCGGACGCGACCTGCTTCGCAATGGAATGGACCCGCTGTCGCTGATCGGCTACCTCGGGCGGCTGGGGACGATCAAGCGGATCGAGACGCTCTTCGACGCCGGTGGCCTGGTCGAGGAGATGGACCCCGAGTCTTGCTACCTCGGGGTGGAGATCGCCTTCGAGAGCGGCGCGGACAAGAGCACGATCGAGCGAGCGTTCGAGTTCGTTCGCGACGAGTGTCGAATCTCGATCTTGCCGCCCCACAGCCGCGTGATCGAATACGTTCGCCTCATCGAGGACCTGCCCGAGGAGCCGTCGCGGCTCGGACAGATTCTCACCCGCTGCGGCAGCGTGACCGCGCACGAGCTCGAGACCGCGTTGCGGATGCAGTCGAGCGCGTCCGCCGCGCCGATCGGTACGATCCTGGTCCAGCAAGGAGCTGTGGCGCCGGCCGTGGTCGAGGCCGCGCTGGCGCGGCAAGCGCGGCTGCGGGACGCGAAGGCGCAGGAGGGGCGCTCGATCCGGATCGACGCCGACAAGCTCGATCGCCTGATCAATCTGGTCGGCGAGCTGATCATCTCGGCCGCGCGCGCCGACCTCGTGGGCCGCCGCACCCGAAACGTCGAGCTACAGGAGTGCACGTCGAGCCTGTCCGGGCTGGTTCAGGAGGTGCGCGACACCGCGTTGCAGCTGCGCATGGTCAAGATCGCGGCGACGTTCAACCGCTTTCAGCGCGTCGTGCACGACGTCGCACGTGAGCTGGGCAAGGACATCGCGCTCGAGATCGCCGGCGAGGAAACCGAGCTCGACAAGACCGTCGTGGAAAAGATCTCGGACCCGCTCATGCACCTGGTGCGGAACGCGATCGATCACGGCATCGAATCGGCGGAGCGGCGCGTGGCCGCCGGAAAGTCCGCTCGCGGTACCGTGTCGCTCAACGCGTATCACGACTCGGGCAGCATCATCATCGAGGTCAGCGACGACGGCGGCGGAATCAACCGCGACAGGATCGTAGCCAAGGCGGTGGAGCGTGGCCTGATCGAGCCCGGCCGCACGTTGAGCGACCGCGACGTCTTCGCGCTGGTATTCGAGCCCGGGTTGTCGACCGTGGAGCAGGTCACGAACCTGTCGGGGCGCGGAGTCGGTATGGATGTCGTCAAGCGCAACATCGAGGCGCTGCGCGGGGCCGTCGAGATCGCGAGCGAGGAGGGGGTCGGCACGGCGGTGACCGTGCGGCTGCCGCTCACGCTGGCCATCATCAACGGGTTCCTCGTCGGCCTCGGGGACTCCGTCTTCGTGATCCCGCTCGAGACGATCGACGAATGCCTCGAGTTCACCGCCGAGCCCGGTCACGACTACACCAACGTGCGCGGCCAGGCGCTGCCGTTCGTTCGACTGCGGGAGGTGTTCGGCTTGCCTCCGACGACGGCGCGGCGCGAGAGCATCGTGGTCGTCAACTCCCTGGGCCGCCGCGCCGGCATCGTCGTCGATACGTTGCTGGGCGAGTTCCAGACGGTGATCAAGCCGCTTGGGACGATCTTCAGCCACCTCCGCTTCGTCAGCGGTTCGACGATCCTTGGCAACGGCAACGTCGCGCTGATCCTCGACGCTGCGGGGCTCATTCAGCACGTCGGCCACGCGACGGCCACTCCATCAACCGGGCACGATGTGGCGGCGGCGAGCCGCGCCACGACGCGCCTGCCCGAACCCGTACGTCCCTCAACGTAGGAGCCGAAGATGTTCAAGTCTCTCAAGGTAGGTGCCCGCCTCGCACTGCTCACAGTGATCCTGTCCGCGGTGGGGCTGCTGTCCGGTGTGCTCGGACTGCGGGGCATGTCCTTCAGCAACGGCAGGCTGAAGACGGTCTACGAGGATCGCACGGTGTGCCTGGTCCAGCTCGCCCGGATCATGCAAGCGGCCTACAACGTCCGGATCGCGACGATCAACGCGGTGGCGATGGCTGACACGCCCGCGCTGGCGGAGCACGCGCTGGCAAATGTGCCGCAGCAGCTCGGGGTCATCGACGCCAACCTCAAGGAGTACATGGCCACCTTCCTCGTGCCCGAGGAGAAAGAGCTCCTGAACGAGTTCCTGTCGACGTGGAAGGAGTACATGGAGCGCCGGGAGGGCATCCTCGAGCGCGTCCGGGCGCACGACCGTTCCGGCGGTCTCGAGAAGATAAAAGAAGCGGGAGCGATCCTGGTCCTGCCCAGCGAGAAGCTGAGCGCCCTGCAAACACTGCAAGAGCGCATCGCCAAACAAGAGTACGAGGAGGCGGTCACGACCTACAACGCGACCCTCAGGAGTGACGTCGTCGCGATGGGGGTCGGGCTGCTCGTCGCGATCGCGTTCGCGATCTGGGTCGCCCGTTCGGTGACGGTGCCGCTGCGCGAGGCGGTCGATGCCTCCGATCGCCTGGCCGATGGCGATCTCACCGTCGACCTCGACAGCGACTCGCAGGACGAGACCGGCCTGTTGCTGCGGTCGATGAAGCAGATGGTGAGCAAGCTGCTTCAAGTCGTGGCGGAGGTCAACGGCAGCGCCGAGGCGCTGGCCAGCGCCTCCGAGCAGGTGAGCGCGACGGCGCAGTCGCTGTCGCAGGCTTCGAGCCAGCAGGCCGCGAGCGTGGAGGAGACCAGCGCGTCGGTCGAGCAGATGACGGCGTCGATCGCGCAGAACAACGAGAACGCCAAGATCACCGACGGCATCGCGGGCAAAGCCGCCGCCGGCGCGCTCGAGGGCGGCGAGGCGGTGAAGGCGACCGTGGTGGCCATGAAGCAGATCGCGCAGAAGATCGGCATCATCGACGACATCGCGTATCAGACCAACCTGCTGGCGCTCAACGCCGCGATCGAGGCGGCGCGCGCCGGCGAGCACGGCAAGGGCTTCGCGGTCGTGGCGGCCGAGGTGCGCAAGCTGGCCGAGCGCAGCCAGGTCGCCGCGCAAGAGATCGGCACGGTGGCCGGTTCGAGCGTCGAGATGGCCGAGCGGGCAGGACGTCTGCTCGACGAGATGGTGCCCAACATCAAGAAGACGTCGGATCTCGTGCAAGAGATCACCGCCGCTTCGCAGGAGCAGTCGACGGGCGCGGGGCAGATCAACTCCGCGGTCAGCCAGCTCAGCCAGGCCGCGCAGCAGAACGCGAGCAGCTCCGAAGAGCTGGCCGCGACCGCCGAGGAGATGAGCGGCCAGGCCGAGCAGCTCCAGCTGGCGATGTCGTTCTTCAAGCTCGGCGGCGGCGCGGCCGTCTCGCCCGCGCGGCCGCGGGTGAATCGGCGGGCTGGCGGCGCGAAGACCCTGCCGCGCTCGGCCGCGCGCGCCAAGGCGGTGGCCGCGCCAAATTTGTTGTCCGCGCCCGAGACGGACGAGGCGCATTTCGGAAAGTTTTGAGGAGTGACGCCATGAGCGCCCCGACGCGGCCCAAAGCGAAGAGCACCAACGTGTCCGACGGCGCGCCCGCCGGAGAACCGAGCGACCACAGCGCTGCCGACAACACGCAGTATCTGACCTTTCTCCTCGATCGCGAGCTCTTTGCGATCGGCATCCTCGCGATCAAAGAGATCATCGGATACGGCGACGTGACCGTCGTGCCGTTGATGCCGGAGTTCATTCGCGGCGTGATCAACCTGCGCGGGTCGGTCGTGCCGGTGATCGATCTGGCGGCGCGGTTTCGTCGCAAGCCCGCGCCGACCACCAAGCGCACCTGCGTGATCATCGTGGAGATCGGTTCCGAAGGCGCGCGGCACGTCGTGGGGGTCATCGTCGACGCGGTCAATGAGGTCCTCGACATCCCAGCGTCCGAGATCGAGCCGGCGCCGGAGTTCGGGGCAAAGATCCGAACCGACTTCATCCGCGGCCTCGGCAAGGTCAACGGCCGGTTCGTGATCCTCCTCGAAATGGACCACGTGCTGTCGATCGAGGAGATGAGCACGCTCGCAAGCGCGAAGATGGAGGCGGAGATCCCGTCGGACAACGCCGGTTCTGGACGTTGAGCCACCCCGCGCGCGCCCGCTCGGCCGTGCTCGATCCCGGTGCCGCACGGGCGCCGATCAGCGACAAGGAGTTCGCCCAGTTCCAGCGCTTCATCCACGAGACAGCCGGGATCAGCCTGTCGGCGGGCAAACGGCAGCTCGTCGCGGGCCGCCTCGCCAAACGCTTGCAGCAATTGGGGCTGCCGAGCTATGGCGCCTACTTCAGCTACCTGGCCACCGGCGGCGCGCCCGACGAGGCGCAGACCGCGGTCGATCTGTTGACCACCAATGAGACTCGCTTCTTCCGCGAGCCAAAACACTTCGATCTGCTGCGCGACCTCGCTTCCGCGGCGCGCGGGAAGGCGTGCTCGTTTCGCGTGTGGAGCGCGGCCAGCTCGACCGGCGAGGAGCCTTTCAGCATCGCGATGGTGCTGGCCGACCGCCTGGGCGGCGGCCCGTGGCAGGTGCTGGCGTCGGACATCAGCATGCGCGTGCTCGCGCGCGCCCAGCGCGGGCACTATCCGCTCGAGCGCGCGGCTCAGATCCCGCCCGGATATCTCAAGCGCTTCTGCCTCCGGGGCCTGGGTCCGCAGGCCGGAACGTTCCTGATCGAGCGGAGCCTGCGAAGCCGCGTGCAATTCCAGCAGATCAACCTGAATGCGTCGCTACCCGACCTCGGACAGTTCGACGTCATCTTCTTGCGCAACGTGATGATCTACTTCAACGATGTGACCAAGCGGCAGGTCGTCGCGAGGCTGCTCGCGACGCTGAAGCCCCACGGGCACCTGATGATCGGTCATTCGGAGAGCCTGCACGGCATCACCGACGCGGTGGAGGCGGTGGCGCCGACCGTCTACCGCAAAGTCCCGGAAGGTGGGTGAGCGTATGAGCCGCGCCAGCCACCAAGATGAAGTCTTCCTGCGGCCCGGCGAGCACCACGTCGGCGACGCCGGTTGCCGCATCCGAACCTTGCTGGGATCGTGCGTCTCGATCACGCTGTGGAGCCCCGCGCGCCGGATCGGCGGCATGAGCCACTTCCTGCTTTCGACCCGGACGCACGACAGCGAGCGCGAGGGGGCGCTCGACGGGCGATTCGCAGAGGAGGCGCTGTCGCTGATGCTGCGCGACCTCGCGCGCGAGGGTGTGAAGGCCCGGGAATGCGAGGCCAAGCTGTTCGGGGGTGGGAACATGTTTCCCAAGCAGTCGCGCTCCGACACAATGAACATTGGCCAGCGAAACGGTGAGTTCGCGCGGAAGCTGATGAGCGCGCGGGGCATCCAGATCGCCGCGGAGAGCCTGTTTGGCGTCGGCTATCGCCAGGTCGTCTTCGACGTCGCGACCGGGCACGTCTGGTCGCGCCTGGTCAAGCCGATCGAAGCCCCCGCTCATGGAAAGGTGTCGCCGTGAGGCGCATCAAGGTGATGATCGTCGACGATTCGGCCGTGCTGCGACAGGTCCTGGGCGGCATTCTGTCTGCTGATCCGATGATCGAGGTGATCGCGGCCGCCTCCGATCCGCTCTACGCGATCGAGAAAATGAAGGCCGGGTGGCCGGACGTGATCGTGCTCGACGTGGAGATGCCGCGCATGGACGGCATCACCTTTCTGCGCCGGATCATGCGGGAGCGGCCCACGCCAGTCGTGATCTGCTCGACGCTGACCGACAAGGGCGCGCAGACCACGATCGAGGCGCTCGCCGCCGGCGCGGTGTCGATCGTCACCAAGCCCAAGCTCGGGCTCAAGGCATTCTTGAACGACGCGTCGGACGATCTGGTCGCCGCCGTCAAGGCGGCGGCGCAGGCCAACGTCACGCGGCTGGTGATCGACGGCGTGCCGCGCGTGACGGCCAAGCACTCCGCCGATGCGATCCTGCCTCCGCCGGCCGCGTCGGCCATGAGCCGCACCACCGAGCACGTGGTCGCGATCGGGACGTCCACCGGTGGCACGCAGGCGCTGGAGAACGTGCTGCGGCGCTTGCCGCGCGTGTGTCCCGGCATCGCGATCGTCCAGCACATGCCGGAGGCGTTCACGGCCGCCTTCTCGGCGCGGCTCGACAGCGTCTGCGAGATCGAGGTGAAGGAGGCTCAGAACAGAGACCGCGTGCTGCCGGGGCGGGCTCTGATCGCGCCCGGTGGCAAGCACATGCTGCTGCGGCGCAACGGCGCGCAGTACATCGTCGAGATCGTCGACGGTCCCCTCGTGAACCGCCACCGTCCGTCGGTCGACGTGCTGTTCCGGTCGGCCGCGAAGTGCGCCGGCTCGAACGCGCTCGGTATCATCATGACCGGCATGGGCGACGACGGCGCCGCCGGACTGCTCGAGATGCGGAACGCAGGCGCGCGCACGGTCGCCCAGGACGAGGAGACCTGCGTGGTCTACGGAATGCCCCGGGAAGCCGTCAAGCGCGGTGCCGTGATGAAGTCCGTGCCGCTGGGCGCGATCGACAAGGAGATCCTGTCGCCCGGCGGCAACCCTTGATCAGGCCTGGCGGCGCGGCGGCGTGACCGGCGCGCTGCGCGCGATCTCGACCACCAGGTGCTTGGTCAGCGGCTGATCGCTCTGCGCGCTGAAGTCGCCGAGGGCGCATAGGACGTTCAGCTCCGGCATGTAGCCGGCGGCGTTGCCGCGCGGGATGTCGACCAGATCGAGCTCGGCCAGCGCTCGCTCGCGCATGTCGTCCGGGTTCATGAACACCAGGGTGCGGAGGTTCTCGACGCCGCGGTAGCGGTCGTCGTTGCAGTAGATGGTGGTGTTGAACTGATCGTGCGAGCGCATGGTGCCGAGCGTGAGCCGGCCGGGCGCGGGACAGACGTCGTGCGGCGGCGCGGCCGAGAACTCGGCGCGGCCGATCGCGGGCTCGGATTTCAGATGAGGCGACCCCGGGCGCTTCATGCCGAACGACATGTGCACCATCGCCATCGAGTCCTCGACAGAGACGCCCTGCAGCCCGCCGCGCTGCCGATCCCTCTCGGTGCGCGACAGACAAGGCAGGATCAACGCCCGCTTCCCGTGCACCACGTGACTGCGATTGAGCTTGGTGCTCACCTGTACGGTCCCGGTCCGACGTCGCCGCCACAATTTCGCCACAAGTTCTCCGACGTCTCTCCCCATCCGCGCCGCCGGGCTGCCTCTTCGGCTCGCCATGCTGGGCTCACCTCGAAAGGAGCTCCCGATGTCACAAGCGCTCTCTCTGTCTCGACCTCGCACCTACTGGGCCTTCGGCGGCCCGCTGCTGCTCGGCGCATTGCCGGGTCTGCGCTTCGGCTGGAGCGCGACGTTGCGGCTCGGTCCCAGCCTGCTCGCGGCGCTGCTGGCGACGGCCGTGATCATGGGTCCGGCGCTCTACCTGCTCTGGGGCCTCACGGGCGCCAAGGGCTCGCTCGACCAGGTGCGCCGCGCCTTCGCCGACGCGCTCACCGCGGCGGGACGAGTGCACGTCGGGTTCGCGCCCGCCGTCCTGCTGCTCGCCGCGACCGTGTCCCATCGCGATCATGCCCTGGTCTTCGGACTCGCCGCGTTCCTGGGCGGGCTGCTCGTGGGCGCCGGGCGCCTCTGGCGCGCGCTGCAACCCGGGGCGTCGCGAACGCACGCAGCCGCCGTCCTCCTGCCATGGCTCAT
>Ga0265342_10001068_pt1 | contig 26605 bp, 14 predicted proteins | sample 4CB327metaG_FD_203125 | JGI IMG/M metagenome (GOLD analysis project Ga0265342, IMG submission 203125) | Rhizosphere microbial communities from Carex aquatilis grown in University of Washington, Seatle, WA, United States - 4-CB3-27 metaG | ecosystem: Host-associated > Plants > Roots >... | reverse complement strand
AGGCTGAAAGGTAAACGCAAATCAGGACTCGTGAAACCAGCCCTCGTCGAGGGCTCAGCATAATCTGGAGCAGAGGGGGTCAATTTTCGCTGTCGTCCGGGGGTCAGTTTTCAATGTCGCTTGACACTTACCAATGCTGATAGCCAGAGTTCTCTGTTCTGCTATTTGGAAAGTATTTATCTTTCCTATCATCTTTTTAATGCCGTGTGATGGAATGCGATAGCTTAGGATAAAGTTGACTAAGCGGCTTGAGGTGCTGGTCCCGAGAGGACTTGAAGCGGAACAGCGACCCGAAGTACGCGATCATTTTAAGCGTGCGGAGGGGCAACGCGCCGGGACGGCGCGTTGAGCTGCGGAACGCTGTCTAGCGAGCAACGCGAGCGTTAGCCGGACTGGAGCCCCGAGTCACGATGACGAGGGGCGGAAGCCAAGTCCCCTTCGCCGCAACTTTCATTAGGGTTATGATTTGTCGAGTAGCCGAATAACGGAGCTCGAGCCTGAAAAACCAGACTGTGAGACGCGGCTGTGAGTCGCGTCTGGAGCTTGGAAATGGCTCGCGCTTCGTTCGTTTTTCAGGCGCGGATCTGTACAAGATCATCGAGTCCGCTACCCTGGCAGGTGAATCGCCTACTTCGTAATTGGGAATCCAAATTTCGCGTAGATATTATCCCTGTCTACAGTTGGATGTTGTTCTGCGCTCGGGTCTAGCGATTTCACGAGTTTTGGAACCTCAGCCATCACGTATGCACGAAGCTCGTCAGTTGTTATTTTGCCATCACGATTTAAATCAGCAGCGGGGTCTCTAAAAGCCGCAAGTATTTTGGCTGTGAATGCGCCTTGCTGCCAAACATCAGCTTCAAGAGAGGCTTCATTCCCTTGGCAAGACGAGAATACAATGGCACCTGATCGTCGAGCCAAGTCATTGTAGATATAGCGATCTTTTTCGGTAGTAGCTTGAGATACAACCTTTGGAAGGACAGCTAGACCTCTTGTGCTTTCAGGGCTCAATGTGCGCGCGAAAAGACCTTTGGCGCCAGACAGGGAAACCGCAAGGCGCGGGCTTTGCTCGTCATTCTCACCCGATTCGCACGTGTCTATCAAAAAAAGTTTCTGACGCGGAGCAATCCCTTGAAGGAGGTCTTCAATAGTCTCGAAGTCGGCAGCGGTGTGCGTGATATCGGAAAGTTTTGCATCCGCGGTCACATAGTAATACGTGGATTCCGAGATCAGATTCGAGTCAACGCCGACGACGGAAATGCCTTTCCCGTTCTCGGCAACAGGTCGGGTGGCTTTGCCGCCAACCTGGACACCGTGCCCTGAGATAAAAAGAACAAATGTATCATCAGGATGAGCATCTTTGAGGAAACCCTTGGCTTGGGAAATGGAGCTTTTCGTAACTTGCGCGTCAATGTAGGTTCGCGTGAAGACTTTCCGAAAACCTTTTCCTTCCATCGATTTTAGGGCATTTTCAAGATCACGCGCGTCTTTGGCTGGATAGTGCAAGCGGCGTATTGCGGTGTCCTGATAAACAGAGACTCCAAAAGCGAGAAAATAAAGGTTATTTGTCGTATCATCCTTCCAATTAAATGATTGAGGGACGCGATAGCTTTCTACGCCTCCAGTGTCCATGCAAGAAACTTCGATTTTATTATTGCCATTAGTTAGTTCGATTTTTTCCGAAATATTGATCGAACTACCATTTATATGTTTCCCCGTTGACCCGAATAGCGGAACGTCGTTGGCATATATTTGGTAACTAGCGAGTTTTTTTCCGTTCGAGGAAAACGACAATTCTAGATTGACGTATTTATCCTTTTGGCTTGCCTTGACAATACTTGTTATAGGAACGCGAAAATCAGTTGTAAGGTCTTTTTCGGATAATCCCAAATGCTTTAGCCGTTTCAAATATTGCATATAATAATGATTAACAAGGTATTGGTCTTTGCTTCCGCTGCGTTTTAAAATAATATCAGGGCGATTATTCCGTGTGGCGAATTGATCGATATTCCAAACATCCATTTCATGAACCATTGAAACTAGATCGCCGCAATTTGTCGATCCATCCCAAAATCCGTCATCGGAAATGATCAACCATTTGTCTTTGTTGCCGTAATATATTACGCAAGTACCATCGCTGATATTCCAAAATCTAAAATAATTCTTGCTATCGATAGATAGCAAGTGCTTGTTATCATCTATCAGGGATACTTGTGTAATGTTATTGTCATGCCCGGTCAATATTTTATTTCTAGTCATTGTTTCAAAATTCCATAGATCGATATTTCCATAAAAGTCACCAGTCGCAATCGTTGTATTGTCTGCGGCAATATCGATTGAGGAGTAGAAGGCGTACGAATCTCTTTGGGTGCTCCTTATTTGCGTACAAAGGTTGAAATCCCACACTATCAAATTCCGATCCCCGTCGTCATTTGAAATTAAGTATTTATCATCGGCTGAAACCGCTAGCGCGTTTATTTTTCCTTCTAGTTTGGGGAATACCCTTAATAACTTCCCGGATTGGGCTTCCCAAATCTTTATTATTTTATCATCGTCTCCGGTTATTAAATACTTTCCGTCTTTTGTGAATAGAAAAGTTCTATATTTGGCGTCATTTGTTATCATGCTTGTAGGATTATTATTGTTTTGCTTATCTACGATATCAATGATATTGCTCTTGTTGTTTTGGACCGATGCCGAATATATCTCGTTCTCGGAGGTCGTTCTCGATTGCGACAATTCCCATGCGGGCCTTTCGCAGGCTTCGATTTTCGCATCGAGAAAATTATAACAATATGTACAATTAGAAAAAAATACTTTTCCGCCGATATATTTAAATCTTTTTGCGTCCTCCGATGATGATCCGAGTACTATGGTTCTTTTATTGCTATCGAGATCCCAAAATTCAAATCTTCCTTGATAGCCACCCAGCAGCATTTTCTCGTCGGGGGAAATCGTTATTACCATTGCCGGAGACCGTTCGATGCCATTGAGGTTATATGATACGGATGATTTTTTTTCATTTTGATTGTAGATGGTTTCTAAAGAATAATCGCTCGTCTTCCATTTATATATTTTATTTTCACATGTGGAAAATATATAATCTCCCCTGCTTGAGTATTTTACCGAATCAACTTGAGTTGCATTGGGGATGCAAATAACCTCTTCGTAATTTTCCAGATTCCATACTACCACGCTACCATCTTTCGAACTGGATACGATATTTTTTCCGTTTGGAGAAATGGAGATATCCGTGACCGGCTGAGCGCCGTTCCGTATTTTTTTTATTTCGCTACCAGTTATTACATCCCATATCCCGATCATGCTATCACTCGAGCATGATATTATATGTTTTGAATCGCGGGAGAATAACAGTCCAGTTACGGAATCTAAATGGGCGTCATATTGCAGAATCTGCTTACCGGTTTTATACGCAAAAAGGGTGATTTTACCGACCTGATCGCCGACTGCGATCAGGTCTTCATTCGGGGAAATAGCCATAACAGGTGATTTTAATTCATGAGCTTTATAGCCAAAATGACCATAATCGGTTTCTTTTTTTCCCGTTAGGATATTCCATCGAAATACGCGAGTATCGTCGCTGCATGAAAATAAATATTTTTCGTCGGAAGAAAAAATAAGGCAATTTATATTATTTCCATGACCGATAAATGTTCTTAGCTCTTTACGGCTTCCGGTGTGCCACAACTTAATGCTAAAATCACTAGCTCCGGTTGCGAAATATTTTCCACTAGGACTGAAGGCGACGGCGGATATTTCTTTAGTCGTGCTATGACCCATTCCAAAGTATAAGCTTGGCAGAAAAGGCTTCCCTTCCTGTGAATAGAATAATGCGAGCTTCGCAACGGACAATATAAAAAGTAGGACATATTTATTTCTATTCATACAACCTCCAGGTGAATATCGTGGTCATTCCTTTTTTCCATGTTCGATGTATAGCACTGGACGCATTTATTGAAACATACGATAAATAACGATTGTATAATTCGCAGAATACCTACCATCGCTGACATTGACTGTGTCATATTAAATCATGCATCAAAATAATTCTTGCATGCGACGGAGAAGGAAGGCCCCTGAAACGGTTTATTGCCACGTGACAAAACAATGAGAATAAAAAGAATGCGAATAATTGAGGAAATACTTCATTTTTGCGCCTTTTAATGAACCCACTAAGAATATTAGCAACTAATTACTGGAATAAAAAAAGTATATTTGATTATGCCTGAGAAAGAAAGTCCCTTTTTGGCTATACATCTGACCCGGTCCGAAGCGAACGAAGTCTGGCGGAGCGCGAATGCCGCTCCTACTTCCCCGACTTGAAGCGCGCGTCTAGCCAGCGCATCGCCTCGGCGTGCAGCTTGGGCTGCCACCAGTCGTGGCCGCCCGGATGGGACTTGAGCTCCAGGAGGTCGCCGTAGTCGGCCTTGAGCTCGGGATAGCGGGCGATCAGCCTGCTGCCGAGGTTGTCCTTCTCGCCCTCGATGCAGAAGACGGGCACGCCGTCGTAAATCGGGTCGCAGAAGCCGCCGATGATCTCGATGACGCCCGCGCAGCGATAGACGCGGGCGCGGCGGAGGGAGCGTTGGGCGCCTCCCGAGGAGCCTCCCAGGTAGAGGCGATCGGGGTCCACGGCGAAGCGCTGCCGTATGTCGGAGAGCGCGGCGGCCATGCAGACCTCGCAGGCGTACACGCCGCTATCCTCCTCGATGTCGTTCGACGATTCGACGAGGCCCACCGATATCCAGCCAAGCTCCTCCGCGGTGGACGTGGACAGGGGCTTCGCGTTTCCGCCGGCGCCGTCGAAGACTAGGAGGGGCGCCGGGCGCTTGGGGTCGTAGCTCTTGGGGAGATAGCAGTAGTAGTGGAATCGCGGCGCGTCGGCGCACTCGAGCTTGACTACCTCGCCCCTCTTGATCGAGAGCGGCTTGATGGGGGTGGCGAGGCCTACGCGCTCCAGGACTACCGGGGCCATGCCTTCGGGCACCGAATCAAGCCCGAGGATGCGCGAGGATCCGGAGAGCCTGCCCGAGAAACCGTAGGGTAGGGGATCGAAGACGCCCTTCCTGACGACTTCGAGGCCGCGGCTGAAGGCGTAGAGCCGGCCGCCGTACACGTAGACGTCGTAGCGGCCCTTGAGCACCGCCTTGTCGTGGCCGACGATGTCGGCGGACTTGCCGGCCTGGACGAGCGGATACTCCTTCGCGAGGACGCCGGCGGTCATGAGCGACTCGCCCAGGAGGCGGTCCCCCTCCCTGCGGATGGACAGGCGCAGGTCGTAGCCTCGGTCGGTGAAGGTCTCGGGGCAGAGGAGGGTTCCCCTCCAGTCTCCCTCTACGGCCGCGCTATCATTTTTCTCAGGCGGGAGGAGGGCCGCCGCCGCGGCGTTCCCGTTCTCGGCCGCGTAATCCGAAGCCGTCTTGCCCGCCGAGTCCGTGAGGAAGGGATAGGCGCCTGAGTCGAGGAGGAGCTTGATAGTCGCGGCGTCGTCCTCCCCGGCCGCGAGCATGAGGGCTGACCTGCCCTGGGGATCGACATTGTTGAGGAGCACGCGGTCCTCGGGGTCGAGGCGAGACCTGCTCGTGACCGCGCCCTTCTCGTCGCGAGTCTCGTCCCAGGCGAAGAGCGGATTGTCCTTGGTAGGGAGGACGCCGAGGAGCCAGGATACCGCCGGGCGGTCCTGGCGCAGGACGGCGAAATAGAGGGGAGCCCTCCCGTCCTTCGATGCCTCGATCGCCTTCCCGAGGAGTCCGAACAGATCGGACCTGCGCTTGGGCTCGTCGCGGCCAGAGTCGGCGTCGAGGCGTGCGACGAAGACGTCGGCGGCCGAGGCGTAGGCTGAATCGACGGCGATGCGATAGTCGAACACGGCCTCCCTCTTCACTCCCGCCGTATCGCTTTTGAAGCTGACATATAGCTCGTACTCTCCCGGCGCGGGGAAGTAGACGGTCAGCGAATACTCGTTCGCCTCGGAGCGTCTGAGGACCATGAAGAGGTTTTCCGTCGTCATCGGCAAGCTGGCGGAAATGGAAGGCGTCTCTGCCGATTTACCCGCGCAACTCGCTTCGACCGCGAGGGACTCCTCGGACTTGAAGGAGCAGGTGAAAACCTTGGCCGCTCTCTGCGCGCGCGAGACGAGGCTCGGAACGACGCCCTGTAATAGCTCGGCGCCCTCGATGCGCAAGGGCCCCGGCAATTCGGCGGAGTTGCCCGCCTTCTGCGGCGGGCCGAAGAGCGATGGCTTCGAGGCGAGCCCCTTGTTCTTCTTGGCGTAGGATTTCACGTAGGTGGCGGGATCGACGCCTTTCTGGAGTTCGAGACCGTCATCCATCGACGCTCCCTGGAATAGCTTGTCGCTGATCCGCACCTGGACCTTGCCCGTCCTATACACTCCCGGGCCCGGTATGTCCAAGGCTTTTCCGAGGGAGCTCGTCGTCGTCAGGGTGCTGTTCCCTGCCGTCCAGCTCGCCGCGACGCGCGACACGTAGTACTTGCCCGGGACCAGGAGCGCGAACACGACGCCCTCATGGTCGTCGGCTGTAGCGACGATAGGCGCGGTCGCCCCTTCACGATACAGCTCGAGCTGCACTTCGGCCTTGGCCCCCGTCAGGGCGACGGGACACAGGAGGACGGCTACGCCGAGCTCCGACACCTGGGCCGATGCGGCGATGCAGGCGATGGCGAGAAGGAGTACTATCGAGGGTTTTTTCACGGTCACTATTGTTATATCGCCTTGATGGACCGTCAATATCCTCGCCCGCCCGCGGACCATGGATCGGGGATGACTTCAAGCATTCCCCTGTTCTGGGCTCCCGCAGACCTAGAACGAACTTTAATGGAGACCCAGGGGAAAATGGCGCGAAGGCAGCGTGGGCATAAGGCTTCGAAGGAAGGTTTCGAGATAGCGATGATTTCAAATTAGCTTGAAGCGGAACATATGCACATTGAAAATAGGGCTGGCGCTGAAGAGATTCCTACGGAAGCCAGCATTGGCCGACTACGGCTACGACGGGGTTCGGCTCGAGGAGGGGCGCCGCCTCTGGGCGGAGGCCAACGCAGCCTACATCAAGACCCTCAAGGTGGCGCGGGTAGCCTTCTACTAGGGGTCCGATTAGCTCGAGAAGCTGGGAGTCCTGGCCCTCAACGGCCCCGGGCGGGCGAATAAGGCCGCGGCCGAGGCGGCGATGGCCGAGGCGGCCTCGGCGAAGTAGGGCGCCGCGGCGGGAGTGAAGAAAGAAGGCCGGGGCCGGTTCACGACCGCGGCCTTCTATGCTCTCCTCCGCGTTCAAGAGCGCGGGTGCGTCGAGCCGAGCGAGCGTCGCGAGCATTGTCGTTCCTGCGATATCCTCTACCGGGACAGAGCTCCGTTCCGGTTGCCATAGGACTCGATATAGGCGTAGCCCGATCCGTCCATCGTAACCCTGCCTTTTCCGATCCCCCAAGAGAGGGTGTCAGAGGGGAGAGAAAGGGATACCCTACATCGCTTCCAGTTTTTTCTGAATATCATTAAATAACGGATTCCAATAATTTTCCGCTACAAATTCAGCCCTTATTTTTGTTAGCTCTTGCAAACCGTCTTGTCCTGACCAAATCTGATGCTTGTCGGATTTTATTATTGCTTTATTACCTGTTCCAATAATCTGGAAATAGTATTTGTTCCAATATATATGTACCTCTTCGCTAGAATAACCTGTTACACGATTGGGAATGACAAAATGTTCTTCAGCATACTTTGCTTTTTGAGTAATAATTATTCCATTCTCTTTATCCTGATTTTCAATGCCAACGCCACGGTCTTTAAAAACCGCAAGCGTTGCATCGAATACTTTATCCTTCGGGTAATCGTACGATCTTGTCAAATACTTGGCGTACATTCCTTTATTCATTGGTACAGTTCCACAGCCGACGACAAGGAACAGAAAAACCGCAATAAGGGGAATAAATTTTTTCATAAAAGTATACTCCTTGAATTGAATGTATATTTCCCAAGCAGGCCGCGATTCTTGCCAGCCTTGGGAATCCGCTCGTCTCCAGAGCTATTTTCGATGGGTATCCGCCTCGCGTCAAGCCAGTTTGGAAGCAACACCATCACTAATACCTCCCGCAAAGCCATTTTTCAACAATCTACGCGTCAATTCCCCCTGTGCCTCATCAAATCCCACCCTTATACGACATCATGTCCGCATGCCCCGTACAGGGGCATGCGGCGAATTTATAGACTTATCGGTAATACGAGAGTTACGAATGGAAAGGATAATATCCCTTAAATGCAATAGATGGGAAACTCGGCTTTTCGTCTTGACGACCCGGATGGGTGCTGTAGAATTGCGGAGTCGTCAGGGAGATAATGGAAAAGCGATGAATAAAGGGCTGTCGTTCATTGTCGTAAGTCTTCTCGTCGCGGCTCGAGCGCTTGCCCAGGGCGAGGCTGACTTCCTGCACCTGGTCCGCACGGCTAATCAGGAACAGATAACCGCGGCTCTCGCGCAGGGCGCCGACGTGAACCAAGTCGACCATGTCGGCGCGACTCCCCTGATGCTTGCGGCTGCGTGCAACCCCGACGCCGAGGTGATCGGGATCCTCCTCCAGGCGGGGGCGAAGCTCGGCGCGAGGAACAAGGACGGGGTCACGGCCCTGATGTACGCGGCGGACTGCAATCGGAACCCCGCGATGATCGGCGCCTTGCTCAAGGCTGGAGCCGCGATCGGCGATAAGGACAGGGATGGTGAGACCGCCTTGTTGTGGGCGGCGAAGGAAAACGACAATCCCGACGTCATCGCCGCGCTAATGCAGGCGGGGTCGCGCCTCGACGACAGGGACGAATACGGCATGAGCCCCCTGATCAAGGCGCTGCGCTATAATCGCGGCTATGCCGTGATCAAGGCCCTCCTCGCGGCGGGCGCGCCCCCGAACGACAAGGACCGGACTAGGCGGACGCCCCTCATGTACGCCTGCGAGAGTCCGGATGCGATCAAGCTCGTCCCCGCCCTCCTTTCGGCGGGAGCGTCCGTGGACGACGTTGATAAGGACGGAATGACGGCGCTGATCTGGGCTGCGGCGAAGGCCCGCGATCCTTCGGTCGTCGCCATGCTGCTGAAGGCGGGCGCGAGCGGTTCGCGCAAGACGAATAAAGGCGATACGGCTTACGACTGCGCGGCTGCCAACGACGATTTGAAGGGAACGGCCGTATGCGCGACGCTGCAGAAGGCCCAGAACTTCTTCGAGTTCGTCCGCTCGGCCGCGGCCGATCAAGTGACGGCTGCCCTCTCGGGGGGCGCGAAGGCGGAAGACCAGGACGAGGACGGCTGGACGCCCCTGATGTACGCGTCCTCGCGCAATCCGAGTCCCGATGTCCTGGGCCTTCTGCTCAAGGCCGGCGCGCGGGTCGACGACCGGGATCCGGAGGGCCGGACATCGTTGATGCTCGCCGCGCGCAAGAGCGCGAGCCCGGAGGCCGTCGCCGTCCTCCTGGGGGCCGGAGCTGATGGGCGGCTGAAATCGAGGGCGGGCAAGACCGCCTTCGATTACGCGATGGCGAACGAAAGCCTCAAGGGGACGGCGGCCTACGGCGCGCTGCAACGCGCGCAGAGCCTGTGCGAGCTCGCGCGGACGGGGACTGCCGAGATGGTGACCGCCGCCCTGGCCAATGGCGACAAGGCCGAAGAGCGGGATGAGGCTCAGTGGACCGCCCTGATGTACGCGGCCGAAAGTAATCCGGATGCCCAGGTGATCGAGGCGCTGGTCAAATCGGGCGCGGCGGTCGATGACAAGGGGCCGAAGGGCTTTACTCCCCTGATGCTGGCCGCGCGGGCGAACAGGCACTCCGAAGTAGTCATGGCTCTCCTGGCGGCGGGGGCGAGCGGCCAGCTCAAGTCCGCGGACGGCAGGACGCCCTTCGACTGGGCCTCGGAGAACCCGAAGATGGACAAGGCCGCCTACAGGGCTCTGGATCGGGCCCAGAATTTCTTCGAAAGGGCGCGCAGCTGCTCGCCCGCGGACGTGGAGGCGGCCATAAAGGGCGGCCAGGGCCTTAACGAGCGGGACGAAGGCGGCTGGACGCCGCTGATGTACGCGGCTCAGCGCAACGGCGATCCCGCCGTCGTCGCGGCCCTCGTGGGCGCCGGCGCGAAAGTGGACGATCGCAATCCCGACGGGCTTACGCCGCTCATGCTGGCGGCGCGCGACGCCCGAGTTCCCTCAGTGGTTACGGCTCTCCTCAAGGCGGGGGCTGACGGCATGCTGCGCTCCAACGCCGACAAGACCGCCTTCGATTACGCGGCGGGGAACTCCAAGCTCAAGGGAACCGCCGCGTATCTGGCTCTGGACAAGGCGCGCAAACCGCCCGCCCCGCCAGTGCCTGCGGCTCCACCAGCCGCCCAACCCGTCGCTAAGCCAGCGGCAAAGCCCGCGGCGCCGAATCAATCCGGAAACTGAAAATGCAGGAGGCGATGTGAGCAAATCCCATTTCTGTCTGGCGGCGGCCGCCCTTTTCGCGATGAGTTGCGCCTCTTCTCCGCATACTAGCGCTTCCGTTGGACCGGCACAGGCGGCACCCGCCGCCGTGCAGGCTACGGAAGCCCCGAAGCCCCCTCAAGCCGCCGCGGCGCCGCTCCATTCTTCCCTCCTGTCGGCCGAGTCTCTCGGAATTTATAGGACTCCGGAACTGCAGCAGAAGCCTCCGACCGAGAACGAGCTCGCCGTCGTCGCCTCGGCCAAGACCCTCCTCGGAAAGCCGCCGAACGCGAAGGTGACGGTCAACGGCAGGGCCTTCACTCTCGATTGCATCGGTACGGTGAGCGCCGCCTTCTACGGCGTTTCGATCGACGTGACGAAGGATTTCGACTATTACCCGGGCGACGGCGTCAACCGCCTTTACATGACCCTCAAGGAGCGCAATGCGATACATACGGACAAGTATCCCCGCCCCGGCGACGTGGTCATATGGGACAACACCTGGGACGTCACGGGCGACGGGGATAGGATCCACGACCCGAGGACGCACGCGGGGATCGTGATGGCGGTGGATGGGGACGGCACTATCTATTACCTGCACGAGAACCTGAATAAGGGGATCGTGATCGAGACAATGAATCTCCTGCGCCCGGCCGATGCCTGGGACGAGCAGGGCAAGCGCATAAACAACGGCATGGCCATCGCGTCGAAGCCGGGCGGGCCCCGCCCCGAGCATTCCCTTTCGGGCGATGTCTTCGATTGCTTCGGCGACGTGCTCGGCCAGAGGAGCTACTTCTTCGTGGATCTCGCGCGCGCGGAAACCGCCCCCGGCCCGGCGGTGGACTTCGCTTACCATAACGACAAATGACCGGCAGCGGGTTTGAGGGAAAAGGCGAGATCGGCCGCCTAACCGGCAAATTCCGGCTTGTCGCTGTACTGCTCCTCGGCCTCTGCCTCTCCGCGCTTCATGCGGCTCCCGTGGACCCGAAGGCCATCAGGTCCGCGCTCGACTCGGCTTTGGAAAGGAAGAGCGTCGCGGAGCTCGCCGCGTGGCTGGCGCATTGCGGTAGTAGTGAAACTTCCTGTGATGAGATAAATTACTACGGCGACGCGCTCGTGGATGTCATCTGCGACACCGACTTTACACGAAGACCGGGCGCGGCAGAGCTCCTGAAATCCGCGGGAATCAACTGGAACCTGCCGCTCGGATGGATGGGCGGGGGGAACACCTTGTTGCAGATCTCCATTGTCCGCAACAGAATGGACCTGGCCGTTTGGCTCCTGGACAGCGGCGCGGACGTGAACGCCCGCGGTTATAGAGGCATGACGACGTTGCAGGCCGTCTGCCAATTTAACCATCCCTTGCCCCTGGAAGCTCAGGCCGAGTGGGTCCGCTTTCTCGTCCGCCGCGGGGCGGAGCTCAATGGGCGCGACGATGCCGGACACACCGCGACCTATGACGCGGCTCTGACTGATGAATTTTATCCCGCCTTGGTAGCGCTCGTCGAGGGCGGCGCTGACTTCAATATCGGCGACAACAATGGGGTCGCGCCGCTGGGCCTCGCGACGCAGCATGGAAAGGTCAAGAATGAGCCATACCTAAAGGCCCACGGAGCCCGGCTGTACTCCTACGAGTTCCCGGTGAAGAACGACGCGCCGCCCTGCAAGGCAGTGCTCTCCGGGGACTTGGCGGCCATCGCCGGCCTTCCCCTGAAGGATTTCAGCGCGATGGAGGGCCGCACGACGATGCTCGTGCCGGCGACCGCCCTGCACCTCGCCGCCGAGCGGGGCAGCATAGCCGTGCTGAAGGCCCTCTGCGCGAGGAAGGTGGACTGGAACGTCTCGGACCGCTACGGGCGCAGCCCGCTGCAACTCGCCATCATGGCCGGCCGGGCCAACGTTGCGGCCCTCCTCTTGGATAATGGCGCCGACCCTAACCGAGACTGCGCGCCTAACTCGTTTAACCAAGACTTCTCGCATTCGACCCCCTTCCTGGCGGCCTTCCAACAGCCCGCAATAGCCATGCAGATGCTGAGCCGCGGACTCATTCCCCGGGGCGAAAAGGTGGCGGAGGCCGCCGTGTACACGGAGAACCTAGAGCTCGTCAAGGCGCTCGGCCCGAAGATCGAGTGGAGCGATGCGGCGTTGGGTCTCGCCGCGGACACAGGGCAAGTGGAAATCCTCGAGTACTTGGCGGGTCTCCGCTCGCCCAAGGCGTCGACCGTGACCTACTGGTACAAAGACGTAGCTCTGCCGCAGCTCGTCGAGGCGGCGCGGGCGAATCGGGCGAGGAACGAGCAGAACGAAAAACGCGTATCCGCGCCGCTGGATGCGCCCCAGAGGAAGGGCGGCATATCCCTGCAGCGCGGCACCTTCCCCTACGTCGTAGAGTCCTGGTCGCCTTGGCTAAAGTGCGATCAGGACGTGAAGCTCGCGGATTACCCGGTGGGCATCTATGTCCCCAAGGCTTACGACGGCAAGAAGCCCTACGGCCTCGTCGTCTCCATGACGAACGCAATGTCCTCGAGCCGCTACCCGAGGGACTTCGCGCCGACCTTGGATCGTCACGATCTGATTTGGGTTGGATTCGATCCCTACAATGGCCTCGATGGCAATGACAACCTGGCTTTCTGCCTGGCGATCGTGTACAACATGCTCGGCTATTACAACATCGATCGCTCGCGGATTTATATCGGGGGCTTCTCTTTTGGCGGGCAGCATACGGAGTACGTGCTTCAGAATTACCCATGGGTATTTACCGGCGCATTTTTCATCAACATCGGCTATAGACTGGGCCCTTCGTCGAGTCCCGAACCATATTACATTAAGCACCATATTCCGATCGTGTTCGTGGAGGGCGACTACGACTACAACCGTGTGAGTACCTACTGGGGCTATGACGATCTGGTTTGGGCGGGTTATCGGTCGGTCTACTACTTCCACGAGCCGATGAAGGGCCACAAACTCATCTCTGCGGAGAGTTTCGAGCGGATGATCGGCCTGCTGGACGCGGCGAAAAAAAACTAGGGTCCGGAGCGGTTCAGCCTTTCGATGAGGGAATGGCGCCGGACATACGCGATAGCCATAACGGCCGCTACCAGTCCGATAGCCCCCGCTATGCTCATGCAGGCGGCTGGGCTCGTCGCCTCGCATACGGCGCCGGCCCAAAGGGAGCCGATGGGCGTGACCCCTCCGAAGACCAGGGAAAATACGCTCATGACGCGGCCGCGGTGCTCGTTGTCCGAAGCCAATTGGATAGTGGCGTTGGTCGACGCGGTGAAGGTAATGGATCCGAAGCCCGCGAGGCAGAGAAGCGCGCAGGATAGAAGATAATTGCGCTGCAAACCGCAGATCAGGATGGCCAGGCACATGCCCACAGCCCCGCTGAAAAGCCGCTTCCGGCTCGGTCCCTTGGAGCTCCGCATTGCGAGGGAAAGGGCCGCGGCGAGGGAGCCGATGCCCATCGCGGTCATGAGGAATCCATAGCCCGATGCCGTCCTTCCCAGTTCGATCTTCGCGAAGGTGGGAACGAAGACCGAATAATTGATCACGAAGGTGCTAATTACCGCCAAGAGGAGGAGCGGCACGGCTATCTCGCCGTGCTTCTTGATATAAGAAAGCCCTTCCTTCGCGCTCTTCAGCACGTCCCGTGCCGACTCGAGCGATCGCTGCCCCGTGACGGGCGGGACTCGGACGGCGAGGAGCGCCGCGATTACGGCCAGGAACGAGAGCGAATTCAAGAAGTAGCAGGGAGCTATGCCGATAGCCTCGATGAGGAGGCCGGCTATGGCCGGGCCCAGGATGCGCGCCAGGTTGAAGGCGGCGGAATTGAGGGAAACGGCGTTCATCAGCGAGTCCCTGCCCGCCAGCTCGATGACGAAGGATTGCCGGGTCGGATTGTCTATCAGTTGGACTATGCCGAGGAGGAAGGCCAGGACCAGGATCATCCAGTATTGGACGATATGGGTCCAGGTGATCAGGGCCAGGGTGAAGGCCAGGAGGGCGAGGGCGGATTGCGTGAGAATGAGCGTCCGACGCTTCGGAAAGCGATCCACGAAGGGCCCTGCGAAGATCGCGAGCGCCATCATGGGCAGGAATTGCACGGCGCTGACTATCGAGAGCTTGGCCGCGGAGCCCGTTATCTGGAGGACGAGCCAGTCCTGGCCGATGTTCTGCATCCAGGTGCCGATGACCGACACGCATTGGCCTATCCAGAAGATCCGGAAGTTCCGCTGCTTGAGCGCGGGGAAGTATCTCTCCCCGAAGGTAGCGCGGTTGACGCCCATATGGTCTTGGTTTACTTTCCCAAGCCTCTCGCCGCCCGTACCGTCTTTTCGTACAAATCGCGGAAGATGTTATCGGGATCGGTCACGCGCTTCACTTCGTCGTAGTTGCGCTTGTTCCAGGTCTTCCAGAACTCTTCCTCGGTGTAATAGTTGTTGGATATCAGGGTCTTGAGTCCGCCCAGCTCCATCATTTTCTTCTCGAGGTTCCGATAGTAGCGTTCGCTGTCATCGGTCTTCATCGAGTAGATCGCTATGTCGATCAAGAGCTCTTCCTTCATGGCGGCGAAATATTCGTCGGATATCCATTCGTACTGCCTCACGACTTTATACGGCACGCACCAGAGGGGGAAATAATGCGTTTCCTCCTCGTGCCAGGCCAGGAACTCGCCCAGCTTGGAGAATGGAACGAACACGTCTATGACGACGGGTATCGTATCGGGCGGTATCAGCTTGTGGAAAAGGCTGGCCGCAGTGAGCACGTTGGTCGAACCGAGGAACTTCCCTAAGAGGAGCCTTCCCAGGCGTGACTTCACGTCGACATGTGTCGTGCCCTTGTCGTACCTGAAGAAATAGTCGGTGGTCTTTAAATAGTCCTCGGGCTCGTTCTTGGCCATCTCATAATAGATTCTCGTCCAATCGTAATTGTGCGCGTAGGGAGCGGTATCGACGAAGCTACCCATGCAGAGCACGTATTCCTCGGATGAGTAAAACAGCCCGTCCATGAAATCGAAATCCCGCTCTTTATAATGCCTCCAAATCGCCGCCTTGCAGTCTTCGATGCTTTTATATTTTTCGTTGGTCACCTTTACGAAGCTCTTGGCCGCCGCGAGCCTGAATTTCAATTTCGAGATGATGCCCAGGGTCCCGAAGGTGCCGTTCATCATCTGGAAGATCAAGGCCTTGTCGTTCCCCGGGGCGCAGGCGAGCACCTCGCCCTTGGCCGTTATGACTTCGTACTCGAGGCAGCTGTCGTGGAAGCCGCCGTACATGAAGGACATGGACTCTATCGAGCAGCCCGCGACTGCCCCTCCGATCGTAATGGTCTTTTGCTCGGGAACGGTGAGGGGCACGAGGCCGTACTCGAGCGTCGCGCTGACCAAGTCGACGAAAGTGACTCCCGGCTCCGCAGTGCAGGTCTTCTCCTCGACGTCGATGCGGAGAATCTCGTTGAGATCGCTGATGTCGATTTTTTCATCGGAATATCGCTTGTCGAGAGGCTTGGGAACCTGGTGATTGACCGCTTTCTTCTTCAGCGACAGGGGCGCCCTGCTCTCGCGGTTCTTCAATAAGGCGGAAATGCGCTGGACTTTCGAATCGTGCAGGGCCAGGCCGTGCGCGAAGGCGCGTTCGAATCGCGATCGAAAGGGCTGACTGCTATGCGGCATCGCTCTGTTCATTGACGAAGCTTAGCACGGCGCCTCGAGCTTCGGAAAGGTGCCGAGGGAAATCGGGCTATCGTCGATTTGAAGCAGTCATCGCGTCCCGAGCGCCCTGCGTGGAGTTTCGCGCATCGTCCTCCGGCGCATTGACAACTCATGCATAAGAAGTTAATTATGTTCATATATCAAAGGAGGGCTTCATGAAAAGAACGATCGCCGCTGTTTTTTTCCTCGCAGCATCATTTGCTATCGCCTTCGCACAAGCGGCATCCTCCGCGCCCCGTCTCGGGCCGAATGAAGGGTTCGTCATCCTCAATAATCTGCCCTTGTATCTCGAGGCGAAGGGCGTCCTTACTTTCAAGGAAAGCCTAGTCCTAGGAGACAAGGTAACCGTTCTGAGCAGGGTCTCGAAATTCAAGATCGGCGGGAATGAGCGCGAATATGTTCGCGTTCGCGCGCCGAGCAGCAACGAAGGCTGGGTGCGGAGCGTTTACGTCGTGCAGAAGTGCTCGCTCGCAGTCGTCAAGACGGACAAGGCAGTAGTGTATGCCGAGCCGCGTGACGTTAAGATAACGAACAAGGTGATTTCCGCGATGACGATCGTCGCCGTCCTCGATGACGGCACGACTTCGGCTTTCGCGAAGATACTGTGCTACGATCCGGTCCAGGACGCTTACTTTACCGACGCCGCTTTTTTCCTCGGCTCCGACGACCTGAGCGTCGCGGACGCCGACATCAACTCGGTCATCCTATATACGACCGCGATGGCCACGAAGAATAAGGATATCCGCTCCAATCTCTTCAAGGTAATCGAGAAGCGCTATTCCAGCTCCATTTTCTTCGACAAGATCAAGAGCGCCCTCGTCCCCGGCGCCGCGGTCGCCGCGGTCGCCAAGCCGTCCGCCGCCGCCTCTGGATTCTATGAAGTGAACGACGACAACGTCAACGTCAGGGCTCAACCCGACGAGCTGAACGGCCAAGTCGTCGGGAAGCTGAACCGCGGCGCGCAAGTCGAAGTACTCGAAGCCACCATTCAGGATTACGCCATAGGCGGGAAGAGCGCGAAGTGGTATCGCATAACGGAACCTGCGGGATGGATCTTCGGCAGTTTCATCAATCCGATCCAGTAATTTCCCTTGCGAACGATCGGGCCGTCCTCGAGAGACGGCCCGATAGGTAGCCGGTATTTCGTCAATTATTCAGCTTCGCGGTTATCTCGTTGTATTTCGCCAACTGGCCGGAATTGAAATCGGTCGCCAGCTTGCTCAGTTCTTCGCTTACGGTCGCGAGCTTCGCCTCGTCGGCCTTTGCGGCATCCGCGTCGTTGCCCTTCGCGTCCGCGAGGTAGCGGGCGACGATGTCGTCGTACTTGGCGAGCTGCGTGTCGATATCCTTGGATTTCGACGGGTCGATGATCGGTTGGGTGGCCGCATTCTCATTCGTCGCGGCCTGAGGCGACGGGGCTGCCTCTTTCTTCGCGCTGCAAGATGCCGCAATTAGGATAAGCGCCAAGACGACGCAGGCCGAAATGCATTTTTTCATCAGGGACCTCCGATGCGTGATAGTATGTCAGGTCGGAATGATTTAGGTCAATAAATGTTCATCGAATCGACAGGATCAACAAGCAGAGGTGTAACATGTTGCGAAAAACCATGTGTGGCATCGCGGCAGTCTGCGCGATGTATTGCGCGAGCCTTGGCCTGGCGGCCCAGGCATCAAGCCCCGCTTCCGATTCGTCCGCGGCCCTCAAGCCTCTCGACTTATCCTTGCTGGGCGCGGAAGCCAATCGCCAGGAGACGCTCGAAGGCGCGCTCAAAAAAGGCAATATCGATTTCGGGCAAAGCACGATCCAGTATTGGACGGTCAATCCCGCATATACGGCTTCCCTCGCCTACCCTAGGGACAAGGAGGACCTCGCCATCGTCGATTACGCGCCGACCGGAGAGCTCCCCATCGAGATGCGCAGGCCGACGATCTACGTGATGTTCAACCTGCCCATGGTTACCATGGCTAAGTTGGGCGAACCGATAACCTCGACCCCGCTCATGACGATCGATCCGCCGGTGGCGGGCGTGTACCGTTGGTACGGTACGAAGGTGTTGAGCTTCCAGCCGAACGACACTCTCGTGGACCATCCACGCTACGCGGTCAGCGTCTCGCCCGACGCGACTTCCCTCGGCGGTCGCCGACTCGGTAAAGCCTTCTCCTTCGAGTTCCATACTGAAACGGTAAAGATCGTCAACCTCCATGTCGGCAACGACAGCGATGCCAATGTCGGAACGGTCCAGGTCCCCGTCAAGGTGGGGCGGTTCATGATACTGGAGTTCAACCAGGGCGTGGATCCGAAGCATATCCGGCAATTCCTATCGGTCCGGATATCGGATTCGAGCGGCGGACGAGAGAGCAAATTCGCGGTGGATCGGCCCGCCTATCCGCCCCGGCTGTCGACGCGGACCGATCGCGCGCTCTTGTTGACGCTCGCCGCAGATCCTCCGGAAAATAGTCAGGTCGTCGTGACCCTCAAGGACAAGGCTTCGCCTTTGCCGGGCTATCCGATCCGAAGCGGCGACCAATCGATGAGTTTCCATACCGTCACTCCTTTTTCGCTGATTTCCCTGAGCGCCAACGCCTATGATTTGCCGCGGAACAACAAGCCGGGAATCATTCCCGTGTATGCCCAATTCAGCCACGCCCTCGACCGGAAGGCCGCGGGGCAGGCATACAAGGTGCTGGTCAACAATAGCGAGGTAAGCCCCGCCGCGATCGAGGTTTTCGGATCGACGCTGAGGATCGGACTTCCCTCGCTCGAGCCTGGGGACATGGTCAGCCTGCAGGCGCCAGCCGCGGTGAACGACGTATTCGGACGACCCTTATCCAACCCGGCCACCGTCGTGGATGCTCAGATACCCACCCCCTATTCACTCGTGGACTTTCCTTGGGACTTCCATCACCTCGAGGCTTCATTCCCGCCCAAGTTCATCTGGGACGGGCGCAACCTCGATACTCTTTTCCTCGGCAAAGAGGCTTCCGACCGCTTCCGCTTCGATTTGGGCGATAGAGAGCACAGCAATAAGCCCAGTCCCCTGCCCCAGAACATCAGCGGCTGGAAGAAGAACCGCGTCAACTATTCGGTCTACGATCTGAATAAACTGCTCAACCCCCAAGGCTTCGGTACGGCCTATTTCAACTTCAAGGCTACCTTCACCAATGGCTCGTATCGAAACAGGGACGGGCGCGCCTTTGCGATACAGGTGACGGACCTGGGAATAACCGCCCGCGTCGCCTACAACCAGGTGCTTGTGTGGGTGAACAGCCTGAGCAGCGGAAAGCCGGTGGCCGGCGCGACGGTCGAGCTGGGTCAATCCACGGACTCGCCCAAGAAGTCCGCGAAGACCGATGACGCGGGTTTCGTGGCCTTCCCCCTGAAGAGCGGCGAATTCCGCTCCCTTTTCCCCATGGAGTACGGCCGCTATTATCTTCTCGTTTCCGCCCGCAAGGATGGCGACCGGGCCGACATGCAGGTCGGCAATTCGGTGAATTCATATACCTCGACGGTCTATGCCCATACCAGCGTCATGTGGGCCGAGGGGCCCGTGAGCCGGATCCTGATCTTCACCGACAGGGGCCTCTACAAGGCCGGAGAGGAGTTGGCGCTCAGGGGCATCCACTGGATCCAGGCCCCGGACGGCTTCACGCCCTATTCGGGCAAGTTCCACCTCGAGCTCAAGGATTCCCGTTCAGGCAAGGTCCTTTGGGAGATGGATGACAAGGCGAGCGAAAACGGCGGCTTCGCCACGCGGTTCAACTTGCCCAAGGACTTGGAGCCGGGAACCTACAGGATCGGCTATAAGTCCGAAGGCCCATCCGCGGGGAGGGGCTATGACGAAGAGGGCTACGGATTCAACGGCGTGAGTTTCACCGTCGCGGAATTCCGCAAGCTGGCCTTCCAGGTCAACGCATCGGTGCCGGATCGCCTGTACTTCATGGGCGACAACGTCGGCGTGGGCGTAAAGGCGGGCTATCTGGCCGGCGGGTCCATGCCCAGCGCCGAGTATACGTATTTCTGGACGCGCAAGCCCGTCGCCTTCTCGCCGCCGGGACCGCAATGGGCCAATTACGTATTCGGGCCCGGCAATTGGGAGGGGGAGAGGACCCTGACCAATGGCAAGGGGGCCCTCGGATCCGATGGTCAGGCATCGATCGGCGTGAAGACCGACGATCAGAACGCGATCGGCTCGGCTTACGATTACGTCCTCGAGACCACGGTGCAGGACATCGATCGGCAGGCGATCGCCAATACCGCCCATGTCATGGTGCACCCGGCCTCCTTCTACGTCGGTCTCCGATTCGCGACCGGAAGCACCTCCGGCTGGTGGAGCCGCTTCGTCTCGACGGGGAAGGCGATTCAAGCCAACGCCGTTCTCGTGGACCCGAAGGGCAAAGCCTGGACCGCGGGCGCGCAGCTTATCGCGACGGTCCTAAAGGGAGATTGGAAGGCCACCGAACAACAGGGAGTGTACGGCCGCATCAACACGCGCTGGGACTACGTTGAGACGGAAGTGTCGCGCCAGCAGATCAAGGCTTCCGATGGCTCCGCCGCTTGGAGCTTCGCCGTAAAGGACGCCGGCGACTACCTCCTGTCCTTGGAATCGAAAGACTCGAACGGGCGCTCGTCGAAGACCGTGGTCCGGTTCTACGCCACGGGAAGCAATTGGGTTCGCCGCGCTACCGAGACTCCCTCCGACATCGAGATGATCGCCGACAAGGAACTCTATCTTCCCGGAGAAACGGCCCATATATTGGTGAGAAGCCCCGTCGAGAAAGCCGATTATATCCTGACCATCGAGAGGGAGGGTATCTTCGAGAAGAAGATCATCCATCTGGAGGGCGGGCAGAGCATGCTCGACGTACCGGTGAATGAAAAATACCTGCCCGCCTTCTACGTCGCCCTTACCTCATTCACCAAGCGCGAAGCTCCTCCCGCCGATCTCTACGAACCCGACCTCGGGCGACCGAGGAGCCTCTTCGGCATCCTCGGCCTCAAGGTCTCGACGAAGCCGATCGAGCTGGAGGTCGGCATCTCGCCGAGCCAGCCGAGCTATAAGCCCGGAAGGGAGGCCGAGGTCACGGTGAAGGTCACCCGAAACGGGATGCCCGTCGCGAACGCTGAGGTCACCGCCCTCGCCGTGGACCGAGGCGTACTCGACCTCATCGACTACCACGTGCCGGATCCGATCAAGTACTTCTACGATATCGCCAACTTCCCCCTGGCCGTGGACGGCGACGACAGCCGGCGCCTCCTTATGAAGCCCTTGGCCTTCGATACCTCTGCCCTGACCGGCGGCGACGGCGACAAGCTGCAAGAGCGGGCCGATTTCAGGCCGCTGGCCCTCTTCGATCCCTTCGTGAAGACCGACTCCCAGGGCGAGGCCAAGGTGCATTTCAAGTTGCCGGATTCGCTGACCACCTACCGCCTGACCGCGATGGCCATAAGCGGCAGCCGAGTCGGGATCAAGGAAGGGGAACTTCTCGTGCAGAACCCCGTCAACGTGAGGGCCGCCCTCCCGCGGCGCTTCCGCAACCGCGACACCGCCGCGGCCGGAGTAGTCATGAAGAACCTGACCGCCGTGGCGCAGAAGGTTCAGGTAAGCGCGGAAAGCACGATACTATCCATCGGCGGACCGAAGACCCGATCGGTCGAGATACCGCCGAACGGCTCCTACGAACTGCCCTTCATCTTGTCGGCGACCGCTGCGGGCGGGGGGACCATCACCTTCACCGTGCGCAGCGAGGTCGTCAACGAGAAGATCACCGAGAAGGTGTTCGTCGAGCAGCCCCTCATCAAGGAAGCCTTCAGCACCATCGGTACCATCGCGCGCGCGGAAACGGGCGCCAACGAAGGCTTGCTTCTCCCCGGCACTATTGCCTCGGGCTACGGCAACCTGACCCTGCTCGCGAGCTCCACCCTTCGCCCCTACATCGAGCCTGCGCTGTCCCGCCTCTTGGACTGGCAGCCTTGGTGGGGCTACTATAATCAGCTCCTGTACTCCTTCGCCGGCGTTTATACGAACACCGGGCAATACCGCATCAAGAGCTTGATGGCCGACTTGAAGAACCGGCAGCAACCCGACGGGGGTATTTATACCGGCGACTACTTTTGGCGGCCCTACATATCGGATCCCTATATCAGCCTCCTTGCCGCCCATTTCCTCGAATTCGCAAGCCTGCGGAGCTACAAACCCGCCGCCGCGCCGGATCTCGACAAGCTTCTCGTGTATCTGGGAGATAGGAAGAAGAAGATCCAGGATTTCGATCCCTACTATCACGCCTACAACAATATGGTGCTCGCGGCGGGAGGCAAGGCCGACCAGGGCTATTTGGCGCAGACAGAAGCCTTCGAGGATAAACTGGGACTCGGCGGTTACGGCCTGCTCGCCCAGGCTTATCTCGCCGCGGGCGACAAGCAGTCCGCCTCGAAGGTCTACAAGCGCAGCAAGAATTTCGTGATGATAGGTACCCAGGCCATCGACCTTAAGGACACCTATGAAGTCGCGAACTACTGGAGCTCCGAGATCGCCGAGATGGCCATCCTGCTCAAGAACTCCCAGGACATGGGCGAGGACCGCGGACTCATTCAGCGCATCGCCGGTTCCTTGAACAAGAGCGAACGCCATTGGCAGGGACCGAACGACGATTTCTGGACCCTGCTCGGCTTCGTGCCCCTTCTCGACGCCGAGGGCCCGGCCAAGGGAACCGCGACCCTGGCCGTTGATGCGGCAAGCAGCGCCTTGGCCGACCTCAGCCTGACGCCGCAGCGTCCCCAGGCGAGCAAGAGCCTGGAATTCAACGCCAAGCCCCTCTCCGATCTTCAACGGAACCGCCTCCTTCCCGTCGGCCTCGCCAAGACCGGCGATACGCCGGTCTACTACACGATGATCATGCGCTATGCCCTCCCCAACGAGACGGCCTTCGCGCGCGACGAGGGGATCGAGGTGGAACAGAGATACGAGACCCTGGAAGGAGAGAAGGTCGGCGAGAAGAGCCTGAAATTGGGCGAGACCTATCGGGTACGCGTCGACGTTTCGACGACCAAGCGGCGGCAACGCCTGGAATTGCTCGTGCCCATCCCGAACGGCCTCGAGATCATCGACCCGACTTTCGTTACCAGCGGCAAATTCCGGGACAAGGGAGGCAACGGCAGCGAGACCATCCGCCGGGAAACCGTCTACGGCGATACGATGGACGTTTCGGATGAAGGCTACGTCGAGTGGAGCGATGAGGATTGGGTCTGGTATTGGTACAGGCCGGACAGCTTCGCCCTGGACAACATGATGGTATATCGCTGGCGCGACTTCTACGCCGGGACCAGGACCGTTACCTTCCTGGTCAGGGTGACGACGCCCGGCATCTATCCCACGCCGCCGGCGAACGCGAGCCTCGAATTCGAGCCCGAGGTCTTCGGGCGATCGGAGGGGAAGCTCTTTGTCATCAAGCCATAAAAGGCCGAATTCGATCGCGGCGGGGATACGGAAAGCGATCCCCGCCGCGATTCCCCTCGCCATAGTCGCCGCATCACTCGGATTGTTTTTTTGGGCGGCCCCGCTGGTCCTGCCCTACGGCGCGCAAGCCCGCCTCGACGCTTTGGAATTCAGCAAGGTCTTCCTAGACCGCGATAGCGGGGAATTGCAGGTGCTTCCCCTCTCGAGCGGCCTTCGGCGAGTCTTCGCCCCTCTCGACAAGATGCCTCGGGATTTGGTGGAGATTGTCGTCAAGGCCGAGGATCGACGATTCTGGTTTCACCCCGGGGTCGATCCGGTCGGGATCGTTCGCGCGGCCTGGCAGAACCGCTCGGCCGGCAAGACCATCTCCGGTGCCTCGACGATCGGCATGCAATTGTCCCGCCTCCTGCGGGCGGGAAGCCGGAAGGATGCGAGCCGGGACGGCGCGAAACTGCTCGAAGCCTGGGAGGCCATGCAGCTCGAGCGGCGCCTCGGAAAGCGCGGTGCCCTCGAGCTCTACCTGAACTTAGTGCCCTTCGGCCAAAACGTCGAAGGCTTCCCGGCAGCCGCGCGGGCTTTCTTCGGCAAGCCTCTTTCCCAGCTGACGAGGTCGGAGCTCCTTCTCCTCGCGGTCGTGCCTCGGAGCCCCAACTACTATAGCCCTTATGCTAATCCCGCCAACAATCGCGCGGCGGTTCTCAGGCTGGGATTGGCCAGGGACGGCGCGGATACTCTGGATGCCGCCTATCGCCGCGTCTTGGATCCCGGCCGTCCCGACATCTGGCCGTTCCGGACCCCGCAGTTCATCCGCTGGCTGGCGAGCCGGCCCGGCATCAAGGACTCCGACGGACGTTTGCCCCTGCGCACGGGCATCGAAAGCGAGCTTCAATCATATCTCGAGAATCTCCTTGCCCAAACGGTCGAGGAAGCTCGGCCAAAGCGGGTATCGAACGCGGCCGCCCTCTTCGTCAGGCCCGGCGACATGACGATTGCGGCTTGGGTCGGCTCGGTGGATTTCCGCGATGCCGAGGCGCAGGGCCAAGTCGACGGCGTCACCATGCTTCGGCAGCCGGGGAGCACCCTAAAGCCATTCCTGTATTCCATGGCCCTTGAGCAGGGCTTTACGGCCTCGAGCGTCTTGCCGGACATTCCGACGGATTTCGGCGGTTCGGAAGTGTACACTCCGGCCAATTTCAACGACCAATTCAACGGTCCGGTCCGCCTTCGCCAGGCCCTGGCTTCAAGCCTGAACGTCCCCGCGGTCTATCTCCTGCGTCGGATCGGGGTCGGCCCCTTCACCGATCGGCTCCTCTCCGCGGGCTTCTCATCCCTCGAGAGCCAAAGGGGGAGTCTTGGCCTGGGGCTCGCGCTCGGTAATGCGGAGGTGAGCCTCTTCGAATTGACGCAGGGTTACGGAGTGTTCCTGCACGGAGGAAATCTCGTGCCGATAAAGCCGCTCGCCGCGTCCGATGCCGCGGCAGTCGAGCCTCGGAAGGTCGTCGATCCCGCGGTCGCGAACCTAGTCCGCGACATCCTCACCAGGCATCCGGACCGCGTCCTGACTTTCGGCCGCAACGGCAACAACCGCCTTCGATTCGACGGGGCCATGAAGACCGGCACGAGCAACCAGTTCAACAATATCTGGGCCTTAGGCTTCACAACGGACCTGCTCGGCGGAGTATGGCTCGGCAATTTCGGAGGTCAGACGGTCGTCGGTACGGCCGACTCGGGCTATCCCGCGGGCGTCATGCGAAAGATGCTCGAAGCCTTCAGCGAGCATCGGCCCTTCCCGGTCCTGGACGGCTTCCGACAGGCAGCCGTCTGCAGTCTCTCCGGCATGGCGGCCTCGGCCGCCTGTCCGCATCAAGTCATGGAATGGTTCCGACCCGGCACCGAACCGCGACCCTGCGACTGGCACGTGAGAAGCGGGGGCGGAATCGAAATTCGATACCCGCAGGAATATCAGGCTTGGCTCGGCCGATATCGCTATCGCCCCTCGGCGGGCTACAAGGCCTCCGAATTGGCGATCCTTCGCCCCCTCGACGGCTCGGTATTCTTCATGGATCCCGGCCTGCCACTGAACAAGCAGGAACTCGCGATCGAGGCGATGGGCACGGGAACCGCCGACCTCTCGATCGATGGGGTCCCCGTGTACCGAGGCTCCTTCCCCTTTAAGACCCGGCACCAGCTCGGCGTCGGGGACCACAGGATCCTCCTATCCAACGGCAGGGAGTCGATCGAAAGCGAGTATGAAGTCCGATAGGTGAGGTCATGCTCTAGCGCTTCCCGTATCGCGCAGCCCCGGCGCGCGATGCGCCCCTAGAAACTGAAGGTATAGGCGAGCTTCACGTTGGTGTCGAATTCCGTGTGCTTGTAGACGCCGGTGGGGGCTCCGTCGCCGCTCTTATAGTCCAAGTTGGCGATCTTGAGGTTTCCCTCGAAATAGAACCCGCCGAGCTTGTAGCTCGCGCCCGGGATGACGCTGAGGCCGAGATTGTCGTAGGATTCGGTCTTGCCGGCGGGGATGGAAGCGCCGAACCAGGCCTTGAGGTTCTTGACGCCGAGGCTGTCGAAGGCGACGGTGAGCTTGGGATCGAAGGTCATGACGTGGCTGTTCCAATCCCATTCCTTGTTGTTTGTATTCGTGTAGACCTTGATGGGGTTCTTGAGATTGTAATAGCTGAACTTCGCGTCGAGGGTGGCTGGGCCGTATACGCCGGTTATGCAGGGCTTGACGTCGGCGAGCCAGGCGACGGGAACGAAGATCAGGTCGCCCTCGACCTGGGCGGTCAAGCTGAACAAGTCCGAGAAGCCGTACTTATAGGCGACCTTATCGTAGTTGGTGGATACGAAGTTCTTGCTGGCATTGAAATCCGAATTGTACGAGGTGGTCGCCGCCGTGTTCGAAGACGTGCTGGGGACGTCGGATCCGTAGTACTGAAGGCCGATGGCCTTGTATTGCCATTTGAAT
>Ga0265342_10001064_pt1 | contig 26694 bp, 16 predicted proteins | sample 4CB327metaG_FD_203125 | JGI IMG/M metagenome (GOLD analysis project Ga0265342, IMG submission 203125) | Rhizosphere microbial communities from Carex aquatilis grown in University of Washington, Seatle, WA, United States - 4-CB3-27 metaG | ecosystem: Host-associated > Plants > Roots >... | reverse complement strand
CCGACTCGACGCCGCCCGACGCGGGTGCGCCTCCAGCGGGCTCCATACAGCTCTCCGACGCCAACGTCATGACCTTCTTCCCCAACCGCGCGACGATCTTCGGCGGCGCCACTGACGGCACCTTCACCACGACGCCGCTCGTCGGGTTCGCTCCGGTCCCGTGATGCGCATGCGCGACGCATTTGGAAAGAACGGTGATGGCGGGTTTGCCGCCGTTCGTGCGATTGCGCTGGCAGTTCTCTTGGCGGTCCCGGGTCTGGGTAGCTCGTGCGGCCCCGAGTCTTTTCACGGTTCGGCAAGTGGCGGAGCCGGCGGCGCTGGGGGCGATCATCCGGGGACGGGTGGAGCCTCCGGCCTGGGCGGCGCGAGCAACCTCGGTGGCAACAGCGGCGCGAACGGCCAGGGCGGCTCGCCGGACGCCGCCCAGGACGTTCCGCAGGACGTTCCGCAAGACACCGCGATGGCCGATACCGGGATCGACACCGGGGCCTCCGACGCCCCGCCGCAGGCCTGTCTGGGGACCATCCAGGACAAGATCACGCCATGCAACGGCGAACCGCCGTGCACGAAGGGCTGTGGTCTCAACCTCGCCAGCATCGGCATCGCCCGCGCGTCGAAGCTCTGCACCTGTCCCGGGATGGGCCAGACCTGGCAGTGCCCGAACCTCGGCGTGTGCACTTATCCGCCCATCACGCTCACCTGCTTCAACCTGCCGACACCGCTTCCATTGTGCCCGGTCACTCAGGTCGAGGTTGGCTCGAATCTGATCATCCCGAACGCCACGCCTTGCACCCTGCCGGCGGGCGATACTTGCGGCGATGTCTGCGGCTCGCCCTCCGCCAACTCGTACCAGGACAGCGGCGGGAATGGAAAGATCGGCTATTGCGTGTGCGTCACGAAAGGCGCGACCGCCGTCTGGCAGTGCGCGAGCATCAACGAGTGGCCGCCGGAAGTCACGCCACCGCCTGACGGCGGGTAAGCCCCCGAGATCAGCGCGCGGCTCAGCCGTCCTGATCAGCGGTATCGAGATTGAAGTTCTTCTTGAGCTCCTGACCCGGGCTCAGGTTGACGCTCTCCACATGGTCGATCTCGGGGCTGATCCGCTTGAAGCGCAGCTTGTGCGCGCCGCAGGTCACCGGGAGGTGCACGACCGGAGTGGGCTGCCCCACGTCCTTGCCGTCGATCCAGAGCTCGGCCCAGGGGACGGATCCGACGGTCAACAGGCAGTCCTTGGATGCCGGCACGGTAATGGATGCGCGAGCCGCTTTCGGCGCGGACACCGCCCAGGCTTTCTTCTTCGCGACCGGCTTCGCGACCGGCGCGCGAGTCACCGGGGCCGGTTCGACCTTGACGACCTCCATCGCCGGCGCTTCCCGCGGCAGGTCGATGTGGACGGTCTTGTCGAGATCGGGAATGATCTTGTAGACCACGGGCAGGTGTCCGGCCTTGGTGAAACGGAAGGTCAGCGCCGTCGTGCCGCGGTTCAACGTGACCGTGAAGGGGGTTCGCCCCAGCAGCCTGGCGGAGTCGACGTTGGTTACCTCGGCGTCCTGCGGGTTCGAATCGACGGACAGACGTACCGTCGTGATCGTGGGCTTGGCCGGGCTGCTCGCGACCGGCGCGACGTCGACCTTGTCCACTACGCGCGGGCTGCGATCGCGCGTGAGCAGCGCCACGACCACGGCCACCAGCATGGCGCCTCCCACGGCCGCGGCCGCCCACGGCACGCGCCTTCGCGAGTCCTCGGCGACGGGGCGGAGTGGAGGTGGTGGGTACAGGGAAGAGTCCTCGGGACCGCGGACGGCCGCCGGCGACGCCGCCAGCCGCCGCGCGAAGGACGGGGACGAGGCTGTGATCTCTTCGTGTCGCTTCAGCTCGGCGGGGGTCCCGGGTGACGTTGCCTTCTCCTCGGTCGCGCGTCGCGCCGCGCTGGTAGACGAGAAGGATCCAGTGATGGGACTGACGGACTTGTCGTTCGCCTGCCCTTCCGGGAACAGCTCGCAGAGGAGCTTGAGGTGCTCGCGCGGCGATAGCCTCTGCTCCTGAATCACGCGCTCGAGATCGCTCACCATCGCCGCGGCACTCTGATATCTCGCGTCCTTGTCCCGTTCGAGAGCGCGCATGACGATCTGGTCGAGCTCGGGGGACACCGAGGCGTTGAACATCGAGGGCGCGGGGATCTTGAGCTCGAGAACCATCCGGCTGGTGGCATAGTCGGTGTTCGAGCGGAACAGGCGCCGGCCCGTCAGCAACTCGTGCAGCACGATCCCCACCGCGAAGAGGTCCGATCGATGATCGATCTCCGCGAGCTCGACCTGCTCTGGAGACATGTACGCGACCTTGCCTTTCATCAGGCCCACCTGGGTGCGGGTGTCCCGGAACAGGTGGCTGACGCGCGCGATGCCGAAGTCGAGGATCTTCACCGTGCCGTGGAAGTCGACCATCACGTTGGGTGGAGAGATGTCACGGTGCACGATCCCCAGCGACTTGCCGTCCGACGTCTGCAGCTCGTGGGCATACTTGAGACCCACGCAGACCTGACGGGCGATCTCGACGCTGGCGTCAACCGGCGCCATCCGGCCGGTCGAGCCCAGCTTGGACTTGATCGCCGCGAGCGTCCGTCCGTGAACCTGCTCCATGGCGATGAAGAAGCAGCCGTCGACCTCGCCGAATTCGTAGATCTGCACGAGGTTGGGGTGCGAGAGCAGGCCGCTCAGCTTGGCCTCGTCGATGAACATCTGCACGAACGCTTCGTCCTGAGTCAGCTGCGGCAGCATCCGCTTGATGACCAGCGTCCGCTGAAATCCTTCGGGACCGCCGGCCACCGCTTGAAAGACCTCGGCCATCCCCCCGGCTCCGAGCCGCTGTAAGAGGATGTACTTGCCGAAGGGCTCAGGCGTCGGAATAGGGCGCGAGCCAGGCCGCGACGACTGTTCCCTCACTTCCTGAGGCACCCCTCCATTGCGAACCGGCGGATCCTCGGACACCACAGCCTTAACTCGGCATTCATTGCTAGACCTTGAATGGAGATGTGGTCTCTCGCGCAGCGTCGCGATTGCGCGCGGTTCAAGAGTTTGGCGCTACCCGCCGTTGTTCACCCCGTCATTCGCGATGAGAGCCTTATCTAGTGTGGGAAGGACAGCGATAACCGCGGCGGTGCGGGTGCGCCTCGTCATCGTCATCGCATCGGTGTCGGCAGCGGGCTTGTTCCTTCCCATCAACACGGCGCACGCCGCGCAGGACGACGAAACTCGGTCGGTGGGCGCGATCACCTTACTCAATCGCAGGGCGGTCGAGGCCTACCAGGAGCTGAACTTCGATGAGGCGCAGCGGCTGCTGCGCCAGGCACTAGATGTCGCCGACGCGCACGGCCTGTCGCAGCATCCGATCCGCGCGCGGACCTACGTCAATCTCGGCATCGTCCTGATGGGTGGGTACAAGGATCGGGAGCAGGCGATCAAGATGTTTCACCAGGGATTGCAGATCTCGCCCGAGATCCGTCTCAGCCGGGCACTGGCCAATCCCCAGATCCAGGAGGTCTTCGACGAGGCCGTCCGGCGCTTGAGCAGCGAGCCCGCGTCCTCGACGCCCGCGCCCCCGCCGGCGGCCTCCGTCGCGCTGCCGGCCGAGAAGCTCCTGGCTCACGATCCGGTTCGGACCGGGCTGCGGGGCAACCCGCTCACCATCACCGTCGCGCCGGACGTCAGCCTCGGCCAACGTGCCCTGATCCTGGGCTACCGGCCCGCGGGCGCCGCGGTGTTCACCGAGGTCACCATGCAACGTCAGCCGAACGGCATCCACTTGGGCTTGATTCCCGAGGCGGCGACCGCTGGCGGCCACGTCGAATATTACATCGAGGCGCGCGGCGGCAACGGCAAGCGCATGACCTCGAGAGGCTCCTCGGTCGATCCCCTGGTCGTCATTCTGTCGCTCCCAGAGGCCACTCGATCCGTCGACGGCGGTGCGCCGGCGAGATCCCCGTCGTCGGCCGAGGACAAGCGGTGGGTGCTGACACTCATGGTCGGAACGGGAGTCGGTTGGACCAGTGGCGTGGGCGAGGTCCGCCAGCTCGACATCTTTCCGTCGGGCTTCGCCTGGGCGAGCCTCGGGCACCTCGCACCAGCGGTCGGTTACATGGTGACGCCCAACCTGCTTCTCGGCGTCCAGGGCCGCCTGCAACTGATCACCGGCGCCGCCGAGTATCGACCGAGCGGCGGCGCGACATCGGGCACCTGCGGCGGCGACGGCGTCTGTTCGCCGGCCAAAGGGGCGTTCGCCGTGCTGGCCAGGGCGGAGTGGATCTTCAACGCGCCGGGGAGCGCGTTCCGCCCGTTCGTCTCGGGGGCCGTCGGCGGTGGTCTCATCCGGCACGTCGCTCAGGCCGGCGACCAGTCCGACTGCGGTTCTTCCCAGAACGCCAAGTGCTTCGACACCGTTCCGGCTGGACCGTTCCTGTTCGGCCCCGGCGCCGGTTTCGAGTACAGCCTGTCGTCGAGCCTCTCGCTCGTCTTCGCGCTCGACGAATTGATCGGTGTCCCCAAGTTCACCGCCGAGACCGACGCGAACGTGGGCATATCGCTGCGACTTTGAGGTTGCGCGCCCGCCGACCGGTGGACGAGTTTTGAAGCGCGGCCTACGATATCGTCCAACGAAGTGGCTGGGCGTTGTGGCGCTATGCTATGTGAAGAGGACCAGCATGAGTCACTTCGTCGTTTGGCTCGACAGCAACGAGGCGCGAATCTTCTCTTTTGGAAAAGATTCCGTCACCGAATCGTCCGTGCACTCGATGCGCGAAGATCACCCTCACCGCCATCCCAAGGACGGGCTGACCAGAACGCACCCGCACCCGGACGACGCCGTTCATTTCTTCACCGACGTCGCCGCCGCCCTCAGCGGACAAGGGCGCATCCTGATCGTTGGCCCCGGCGTCACAAAGCTGCTCTTCCTCAGGCACGCCCACGCCCACAATCCCGCGCTCGAGGAGCGCATTGCCGGCATCGAGACGGTCGATCACCCAACGGACCGGCAGATTGTCGCCTACGCCCGCCAGTACTTCGCGCACGAGATGACGGCCGCGCCTTGAGCCGCCGCCGGGCTCAGTCTCGCGTGACGCGACCGCGCGCCGGCGCCGCGCGCGTCAGGCCCGCTGGTGCGGACCAAAGGACCTGACCATTGTCGCCGACGAAGTCCAGGCCGAGATCGACGGGAGCCGTCACGCTTGCACCCGCGTTCGCCGCCACACGGTTGCCGCTGCCGTCGATATAGCGGGTCCGCACCACGGCGCCCAGACCGCGCCATCGCCACCTGAGCGTCACCTGGCCCGGATAGGTCGTCTCGATGGTTGCCTTGAGCGCGACGGGCATGTCGGGCAGTCGCCATCCACAGAGAGTGGAGAAGTCCGTGGCCCAGCAGGTGAACCGCGAGGACCGACCACCGGTGAGCTGGAAACCGGGCTCGAGCCTCCGGGGACAGGACGGTGCGATCGTCGCGTGTGATAGCGGATCGCTTGCCTCGGAGCTCTTGCCAAGGACCAGGCGAAACTCGTTCGAGACGTAGACCAACTGGTGCGCGCAAGCGCCGGCGTCGCCGCTGTTCGCTTCGGTCGTGACCACCATCGACTTCAGGCGCTCGCGCTGTCCTTCGAAGGCGGTCGCCAAGCGCCGGTCCGCCTTGATGCGACTCTCCAGTTGCTGCGTCTGATAGAGCCTACCCTTGCTCTCATCCATCTCAGCGGCGACTGCGGGGTCGAGTCTCACGGCATAGGCCACGACGTCTCCCGTCGCGAGGGCCGCGTACAAGGGCCAGTCCTTGATCGGGTGCTCGATCCCGGCAGAGCCCGCCGGCGTGCCCCCTGAAGAAGGGAAGCTCCTCGAAAATAAGGCGTCGTAATCGATGAGCGGGCGATCCGCCAGCACCGACGAAGCGCAGAGAAGCGTCGATGCGAGTGCCAACGGGCCACTCGCGTTCATGAGATTGCTTGTTGCGACTGTGCCGCCGGTGACGGCTCGACAGCCATGAGGCGATCGAGACGCAAGAGCTGAAATATTGCGAGCGGCTGGCCGGTCAGGCCCCGCACGCTGAGCTCGCCGCCCTGCGCGACGACGCGCTTGTAAAGAGAGACGACCGCGCCGACGCCCGAGCTGTCGATCACGCGCACGCCCGACATGTCGATCGAAACTGGCGATCTCCGATCGTTCACCAGAGCATCGAGCGCGGAGCGCGACGCCGGGGCAGAGAGCGCGTCGAATGCCCCTTCGAGACGCAAGAGGGTTTGCGTTCCGGAGTCTTCGCGGCTGAACCCCTCCAAGCTCGTTGTTGCGAGGTGCAGGTCGAGCGCGATGGGGCTCGCCCAAGTTGTCGAAATGGTAGTTGAGGTGATCATGAATGGACTTTCTCGTCTCTCGAGGCCCGAAACGTTAGGCTGCTTGCATAGAAGGTAAGCACCATTCGCGCCGGCACCATCCCTCGCTATTTGCGACGGCGAGAGGTGGGATTTCCGCATGGTGCCCTGGTGGAGCGCCGCCCACAGTGTGCACCGGGAAGATCACTTGATCCTAAGCGAAGACGACGTCCTTGCAGTGATTGAGTAGAGAAAGGAATCGCTATCATGTCAGCCAAGAACATCGTCTTTTCCGAGGACGCGCGCAGGCGCATTGCCAGCGGGCTCAATACGCTGGCCAATACGGTCAAAGTGACCCTGGGGCCACGTGGGCGGAACGTGCTCATCGAGAAGTCGTGGGGATCGCCCACCGTGACCAAGGACGGAGTCACCGTCGCCAAGGAGATCGAGCTAGAGGACAGACTGGCCAACCTGGGCGCTCAGATGGTGAAAGAGGTCGCATCCAAGACCTCGGACATCGCGGGCGATGGCACCACGACGGCGACCGTGCTCGCGCAAGCCATCTACCACGAGGGCAGCAAGCTGGTGACCGCCGGGCACAATCCCATGGACATCAAGCGCGGGATCGATGCCGCGGTCGCCAAGATTGTCCAGAGCCTGAAAGAACAGGCGAAACCGACCAAGGGCCGGACCGAGATCGCGCAGGTAGGCACGATCAGCGCGAACGGCGATCAGTTGATCGGCGGGATCCTCGCAGATGCGATGGAGAAGGTCGGGAAGGAAGGCGTCGTCACCGTCGAGGAGGCGAAATCGATGGAGACGACCCTGGAGGTCGTCGAGGGGATGCAGTTCGATCGCGGTTACCTGTCGCCCTACTTCGTCACCGACCCTGAACGTATGGAGGCGGTGCTCGAGGACTGCTTCGTCCTCTTGCACGAGAAGAGACTGTCGAGCATGAAGGATCTCCTGCCGCTGCTGGAGCAGGTCGCGAAGGCCGGCAAGCCGCTCCTCATCATCGCCGAGGAGGTCGAGGGTGAGGCGCTGGCCACGCTGGTCGTGAACAAGCTGCGCGGTACGCTGCAGATCTGTGCGGTCAAAGCGCCGGGCTTCGGCGATCGACGCAAGGAGATGCTCGATGACGTCGCCGCCCTGGTGGGTGGGTCCGCCATCACCGAGGATCTCGGCCTCAAGCTCGAAGGCGTGGAGCTCAAGAGCCTCGGGCGTGCCAAGCGCATCACCGTGACCAAGGACGAGACCATCATCGTCGAGGGCGCCGGCAAGAAGCCTTCAATCCAGGCGAGGGTCGAGCAGCTCCGGGTCCAGGTCGCGGATACGACGTCCGACTACGATCGCGACAAGCTGCAGGAGCGGGTGGCCAAGCTGGTCGGGGGCGTTGCGATCGTGAAGGTCGGCGCGGCCACGGAGTCCGAGATGCGCGAGAAGAAGGCGCGGGTCGAGGACGCGTTGCACGCGACGCGCGCCGCGATCGAGGAGGGGATCGTGCCGGGCGGTGGGGTCGCGCTGCTCCGCGCGGCGTCGTCGCTGGCGGACCTCAAGTTCCGCGACGATCGACAGTACGGCGTCGCCATCATCCGTCGAGCCGTCGAGGAGCCCCTGCGCCAGATCGCGGCCAACGCCGGGCACGAAGGGGCGGTCGTCGTGGAGAAGGTGAAGAACGGCAAGGGCGCCTTCGGCTTCAACGCAGCGACGGAAGAATACGAAGACCTAATTGCGGCCGGCGTGATCGATCCGACAAAGGTGGTGCGCGCTGCGCTTCAGAACGCCGCGTCGGTGGCGTCGCTGATGCTGAGCACCGAGGCGCTCATCACCGAGCTGCCGAGGAAGAACGCCACTGCGTCCGAGGCAACCTCGGCCTGACCGTCTTTTGACGGGCATCCTGCGCATTCTCTGTCGTCCCAATCGTTCCGCGACGGTCGGGACGGCATTGCGCCCATCCGGTCGACCCTTACGTTTCGGCGAGGGCGTTGCACATGCGTAGGCTGCGATTGATTGCTTCGACCGTCCTTGGCTGTACAGCCTTGTTGGCGAGCTCTGGCGTGGTTCGCGCGACCGAGGTGGGTGTCCAGCGCCTCTTGGGTACGGGCCTCGTAGCCGGCTCCTCGCCGGGGTTGACGGTGAAGATCTGGACTCGTCCCACCAATGCCTTCGATCTGGGGGTCGGGTTCGGCCTGGGCAACTTCGCTTGCAGCGAGCGCTTCAATCCGTGTGGCACACGAAACAGCGTCCACGCCGACTATCTCTGGCAATCGGGCCACGTCGCGCATGACCATTTGAGCGTGCACGCCGGTCTGGGTGCGCGGATTTGGTTCTGGAACTACGGTACGGGGACCAGCGACTTCCAGGTCGCGGCCCGCGCGCCCGTGGGACTGGACCTCTACATCTTCAGGTCGTTCGAAGGTTACCTCGAGATCGCACCGAGCCTGGCGGTCCGTCCATCGGCGCTCTTTTTGGAAGGCGCGCTGGGGGCGCGGCTCTACCTGTGAGACTTTGATGGACACACAAACACCGCATCACTGCGGTCGCGGCGAGTCGTGTCTCGAGTTCCAAGTCGCACTCGGAGCGCGGCGCACGGCCGAGGAGCGCCTCCATCTGTTCCCCGCTGCCGGGGATCGGCCAACGGTGGCGGCCGATACCGTTCGTCGTAATGATGGTCCGCGAACGCCCTGGGCGCACTCGCGGCGGCGATCGGGGGAGCGTCGGTCGTGAACCTTCCGACCTAAGAATCAATCAAGTCCGAGCACTTGCCTCGGGACGTCGGCGGCGAGCCACCCATTGCATCAGGACGACTTACCCTCTCCCTCAAAACGACGGAGAGCAACCCACGCCATGCGCGCCGATGATCTGGCCCACGAAGAGTTACTGGAGCTCGACCCCGAAGGCGGAGCCATTCGCTTCGCGGGACAGCGTGCACTGTTGTTGGACGCGGTCGCGATGGGGCTTCTGCGGAAGTACCTGGTCGAGAACTTTGGCCTCACTGCCGCCCGTGCCGTGCTCACCCAGTTCGGATTCGCCCACGGCTGGCGCATGGCGGAGGCAATGCAAGCTGAGTTCAAATGGGACACCGAGGACGACTGGCGCCGCGCCGGGACACGCATTCACGCACTGGAAGGGCTCTTTAGGGTCGAGGGAGGAAGCAAGGAACCCCTCTCCAAGGAGGGCGTCATGCTCATCGCCTCCTACGAGGCGGAGCAACACCTCTTGCACTTCGGCCGCTCGGACGAGCCCATGTGTTGGACCATCTGCGGCTTGACCAGCGGATACATCAGCCGAACAGTCGGCAAAGAAATCTACGTCCTCGAGGATGGCTGCATGGGCAAGGGCGACGCCGGATGCCACCTGCTTGGGCGCACGCGCGAAGAGTGGGGAGACGAGCGCGCGGAGGAACTGCGCTTTTTCGAGCCCGGCCGTCTCAAGGAGTGCCTCGACGTTTCCCTCCATCGGGTCACCGAGACGCTGAAAGAGACCGAGCGGAAGCTGCGGGAACATCGCCGGGCGCTCGTGCGAGTGGCCACGGACGTCGAAGAGCCGTTGGGGATCATTGCCAAGAGCGCGGCGATGGAACAACTCGTGGACCTGGCGCGGCGGGTTGCCAAGTTCGACGCCACCGTCCTCATCACCGGCGAAAGCGGATCGGGCAAGGAGCGGATCGCGCGTCTCGTCCACGAAGAGTCGACGCGCGCGACCGGGCCGTTCATCGCGGTCAACTGCGGCGCCATCACCGAGACCCTCCTCGAAAGCGAGCTCTTCGGGCACGCGCGCGGCGCTTTCACGGGCGCAAACCAGGATCGGCCCGGCCTGTTCGAGGCCGCCAACAACGGAACGCTGCTGCTCGACGAAGTCGGGGAGATCTCGAAGGGCATGCAAGTGAAGCTGCTGCGCGCCCTTCAGGAGCGGGAGATCCGGCGGGTCGGGGAGAACAAGAACCGGCGGATCGATTTGCGCGTCTTGGCCGCCACCAACCGAGATCTCGCCCTGGCGGTGGCCGAGGGCAGCTTTCGACAGGATCTCTATTACCGATTGAAGGTCGTCGAATTGAACGTTCCGCCGTTGCGCGAGCGCCGAGACGACATTCTGCCGCTTGCCCGGGTCCTGCTCGCAGACGCGGCTTTGCGGATGAAACGGAAGATCACGGGCCTCGCTCCGGCAACGGCCGATCAGCTGCTGCGCTATCACTGGCCCGGCAACGTGCGTGAGCTCGAGAATGCCATGGAGCGTGCGGTCGCGCTCGCCCGTGGCAACCGCGTAGACCTGGCGGATCTCCCCGAGGAGATCCGGCAGGCGTTTCCCACGCCAGTGGCAACGAAGGGCGCCTTGCGCTCGCTCGAAGAGATCGAAAAGGACTACATCATCGCAGCCTTGAAGGTGAACGGCGGAAACCAGACGCAGACGGCCGAGCAACTCAAGATCGGTTCGGCGACGCTGTATCGCAAGCTCAAGCGCTACGGGATGATCGGCGGCAAGGCCCAGGTGGTCAAGGGTGCCGAGCGCGAGATCGCGGGGCCTTCCGCGTAGCGCGGTCATTCGCGAAAGCCTGAAGTGTCAGTCAAGATGAAGGAGTCCCCAGTCAATTCGAGAGAGCATCGGGAGCTGCACGACCGAAGGCCAGGACGACCCCCACGACGAGCGCGTACGCCTCATGGACAGGCTTGCCGTCGGGCGTCGAGGTCGACGTCCTTGATGAGCGTGCTGAAGTCGAGGGCCTTCGCCTGCGGACAGACGGTGCTCGGAGGCAGGCTGTACTCCACGTTGAAGACGGCCTTGCCGGCCTGGACGAACGGCGCCAGGAGGTTGCACTCCTGGAACTGAAAGCATGCCTCGTTGAGCGCCCAGTCGAACAGCGATACGAGAGCCGTCACCTGATCGAGATCGTTCTTCAGCCCGACCGACAGGCCGCGCGTGTGAGCCGCACCCGCGAGGTAGCGATTGTATTGCAGCTGATCGGTAGCCGTCAGCGAGAAGCCGGTGTTGTTGTTGTAGCCATCGACGTTGTCGAGCTCGATTCCGTCAAAACCCTTGGACCGGCAAAGATCCATCCGGGCGTCGAGGATCGGCCCCAGCAGATCGATTCGCCGGACATCAAGCCATGCTTCCCCGGGCCATCCTGCGAGCGCGTTGCCCTTGACCTCCGGTGGAAACAGAGCCGCGTCGGGGCGCCAGTCCTCGAAAGAGCCCGCGCTCACGTAACAAATGACCTTGCTCCCGCGCAAGTGCAGATCCGCGATGGTCGACGGCGCTGTGTCGAATAGATCGATGTCGAACATCTTCGCGTCGACGTTGAGATCGATCGTACCGGTCAGCTGCCACTGCCACGACAAACCTGGCACTGGCCGCCAGACGGCACCGGAGGCTGCCGCGGCGCCAGTCACGCCCGGCGGCGCCTGGTCGCCCGGCGCCGAGGTCCCCGCGGCGAGCGGTGTCTGACCTCCCCGTGGTTCGTGTTGCACGTCCCCGATCGCGCCCGTGCAACCCTGAACCGCGACTGCAATACCGAGCGAAGCGCCAATCAAGGTGTGTCGGAGTTTGTTCATGGGGGCATCCGCTCCGTTTTGGTTTCCGTGCTCGGGATGCAGGAAGCGGGCCCGGAGCGATTGAAAGCCGTCGTAGTGACTCGGCGCGAAACGCTTCGTGATCGCCTCGGTCGGATGGCACGTCTGATGCGTTGGGGTTCCGTCGCGCCCAGTCATTGGGGCGGGATGGAGATGGCAAAACCTATGGGGACTCAAATTCGATCGAAGCGGAGCCTTGTGTGGGGCGTCGGTTTCGGCATGGTTCTGCTCATTGGATGCGGAGACCCTGCCTTTTCACTGTCCGGCTCCGGCGGCGTCGCTCGAGACCAGGTTGCGCGCGGCCCGGTCGCGCCACGCCGGTTCGTGATTGTCCCGCAGACATCGGTCGACACTACCGCGGCGACCGTCGAGCCGTGGGCGACGATCGCGTTCCCTGCCGACGTCAGCCTCGACGCGCGGCTCCTGATCATCACCGCCGATGGAACCGACCCCGCATTCACGGCGATTGTGGAGGGCCTGCAGTACCTGGGCACGCCATTCGACGTCCTCAACGCGACCACGGATCCCGCGCTGACGGCGGATCGCTTGGCGACCGGCAACCGCGGTCACTACTACGGGATCTTTCTCGACCGCGGCAACTTGTCGACCGGCACGGCCAGCGCGTTCTCGACTGCCGAATGGGGGGTGCTCACCGACTACGAAGCGCGCTTTCAGGTACGTCGCGTCGCTCTCTATGCCTACCCGGAGGCTATCTACGGTCTGGCGCCGGTTGGAAGTCCGATCGACACCACGATGGGACCACTGTCGCTTCATTGCACCGCTAGCGGCGCTGCCGTGTTCGCGGACACGAACTGCATCAGCGGGATCACCGTCGTCGGAGCCTACGCCTACCCGTCCATGGCCACCGGCTCGACGACGGTGCCGGTCCTCGTCGACGGGGTCGGCAACATTCTGGGCGCGACCTTCACCGACGCTTTCGCGCGCGAATATCTCGCCCTCACCTTCGCGCAGAGCCCGAGCCTGGTCCACTCGCTTTCTCTCATCCATGATCTCGTTCGTTGGGTGACCCGCGGGGTCTTTCTCGGGGAGCGGCACGTCTACCTGACCTCTCAGATCGACGACCTCTTCCTGGCGTCGGACCTCTATCCCTACTGCAGCGACTGCGTCGATGGCGGCACCGACGGCGCCCCGCCGGGCGGGTCAGCGCCGGTCAGCACCATCGGCGACGGCGGCACCGTCGCTGGTCTCACCTACCGGATCACTGAGCTCGATCTGCAGGCGCTCGCCGATTGGCAGGCGGCAACGCGCGCCAATCCGCTCACCGCCGACCTCCGTTTCGATTGGGCGCTCAACGGCTTCGGCTCCAGCGCGTCCGATCCGCTGACCATCCGGGCACGGGCGCTCGGGGCGACCTTCAAGTGGATCAGCCACACCTGGGACCACGCTCTTCTCGATAACATCAGCTATACGAACGCGCTCGCCGAGTTCACGCGCAATGACACGCTGGTGAGCGCGCTCGGCCTTCAGCCTTACGATATTCGAAGCCTGGTCACGCCTTCGATCTCGGGATTGGACAATCCCGACGCCATCAACGCCGCCTTCGACGCGGGCATTCGATTCATGGTGGGCGACACCTCGGTCGCCGGATGGAACAATCCCACGCCGAACGCCGGAATTTACAGCTCGTTCCAGCCACAGGTGCTCATTATTCCGCGGCGCCCGACCAATCTCTTTTACAACGTATCGACGCCCGACAAATGGCAGGCTGAATACAACAACATCTATCGATCATATTGGGGACGCGACCTCAGCTACAGCGAGGTCCTCGACGTCGAGTCGAACATCCTCCTGCAGGATCTGTTGCGCGGCGCGAACGATCCTTGGATGTTCCATCAAGCCAACACCCGCAATTATGCCAGCGGGCAGAGCCTGATCACCGACCTGCACGACAGCCTGCTCGCAAAGTACGCGGCGGCCTCGAAGGTCCCCGTCGTGAGCGACACCATGGATGTGCTCGGCAACCGCGTCGCCATGCGCATGACGTATGATCGATCGCAAGCGGCGGGGGTGATCGGACCGGGCGCGCAGATTACTGTGAGCGTCGTGAACGCCGCTTCCGTCCCGGTGACCGGGCTTTGTACCCCCACCGCCGAAACCTACGCCGGCGACACCATCGCATACCTCGACCTCCCCGCGGGCGGCGCGGCGACGTTCCCCCTCGGCAATTGCAACGCCGGCGCGGGCGGCGCTGACGGCGGCGTGGGCAGCGTTGATGCCGGTGCAGGCGGCGCCGCGGGCACTGGCGGCGCCGTCAATGGCGGCGTCGGCGGAAGCCTCGGCGCTGGCGGCATGCCGGGCGTTGGCGGAGGTCTCGGCGCAGGCGGCGCCGTCAACGTCGGTACCGGCGGAGACCTCGGCTCTGGTGGTGCGTTGGGCATGGGCGGAGATCTTGGTTCGGGCGGCGCGGGCGGTGTCGGCGGACAAGTTGGCGCCGGTGGAGCGCCCGGGTCCGGGGCAGGCGGCGGCGCCGACTCCGGCATGGTCGCCGTCGGCGACGCCAGCGGTATGGCTGGATTCACCGGGAGCGGCGGTAGAACGCTGACGGGCGGCGCGGGCGGTCTGAGCACCGACGCAAGCAGCGGCGGCGGCATGGGCGGCGACGCTGCGACCGGGGGCATGGGCGGCGTGCTCGCCGATGCGGGACAAACGCCCGCCAATCCGTCGCCGAACAGTGGCTGTGGCTGCTCGCTCGCCGAGAGGTCACCGGGGACAAACGCCTTCGGCCTGGTCGTCGCAATTGCGGGGCTAATGACCCGTGGCCGCCGTCGCACAAAATCGACAGCCGCACCGACGGCGTCCTGAGATGTCCGGAAGCGAGGAGGTCACTCCTCCTCGCGCTACTTCGGCGGCGAGGCGAACCAGGCCTCCTCCTGCAAGGCGATGAGCTCCTGGCGCTGCGTTCCCTCGGACGCGTGAGCCAGCGCCCCGTCGAGCATCACGAGCGCCTCCTCCGGGTGGAGCGTGATGATCTCGTGACGGGCCCATTGTGCGGTCACCTCGTGGCTGCCCGTGGAGACGAGATCCTCGGCCTGAGCGAAGAACTGCCGCGCCTCGGTTGTCATGGCGAGGATCATCGCCGGCTGAACCAGGCCGGACTCCATCGCGCGGGCGACGTGATGTGCGGCTCGGAGCGCCGCTTCGAGCGATGGTCGCTTCAATAGCACTGCGCGGAAACGCTCCAGATCGACCACGAAGTCCGTCCAAGATTGACTCATCTCTAATCGACCTGGCCCGTGGCCGGACGGCACTCCGCGAACGGCGCCAGCACCGCGGCCAGACGCAGTGCCGAGGCGAATCGCTCGCGGGGGTCGGCATCCAGGGCTCGATGAATGATTGCTACGAGGCTTGGCGGCAGCGTCCCGCGCAGCGTCTCGATGCGGGTCGGCTTCTGCTTCAACACATGATCGATAACCTCAACAAACGATCCGCCCGGGTGGGGGGTCTCGCCTGAGAGCATCTCGAACAGGATTCCACCGACTGAATAGACGTCGGAGCGCTGATCCACGCTATCCGTTCCGCGCATCTGCTCCGGGGACATGTAGGCGGGGGTTCCCAGGAACTCCCCCGCTTCAATGGCGAACGAAGCAGGGTTGATTCCGCCGGCCGGTGGGAGCCCGAAGCCATGCGTCGGCCAAAGCCCAAGCGCGGGACGACGCGGTCCCAGTTTGAAGCGAGTGCCGCCCATGATCTTGGCAATGCCAAAGTCGAATACCTTGATCAGGCTGGTTCCGTCGCTGTGGTGACAGATGAAGAGGTTGTCCGGCTTGACGTCCCGGTGCACGACACCCGCCGCATGCGCGGCTGCGAGCCCCCGGCAAGCCTGAATCGCCACGTCGACGGCGAACGGAACCAGCAAGGGAGCTTCGCGAGACAGAAAGGCTGAAAGGCTCTCGCCCGACAGGTACTCCATGACGATGTAAGGCTCGTCGAACCTCGTGTAGCCGAAGTCGAGAATCGAGATGACGTTCTCGCTCTCGATGATTCCGGCGGCGTGTGCCTCGCGTTCGAACCGCGCGAGTGAGGCGGCGTCATTTCGGAACTCTGGGCGCAGAAACTTCACCGCCAAGCGCCGACCGGTCACCACGTGCATCGCTTCGTGGACGGTCGCCATTCCCCCCGCACCAATGACGTTACCGACTCGATAGCGCCCCGCGATGACCTCCTGATGACGGACGCTCGCGACGCTGTGGGGCCACCCCGCTTCCGGGAAAGTTTGCGCTGTCGCCTTCTCCGGACCTCCTTCAATGACCTTGAACACGTCCCCTGCTTCTGCCAGATCGGTGCCAGAAGCGAACAGGGACAGCCCCCGCCAAACCGCGAGGGGCCCTGACCGCGCCGCCCTGCTCTTACGGAGAGGTCTTCTCGGTCTTCTCGCTTGGCGGAGACGTCGTCTCCCAACCCACCGCCGTCATCACATCGTCTGCCGAGTTGTAGACTCGATCGGGCAGCGTCTCGGAGAACCATTTCTTGTCGTCGGCCTTGATCCCCTTCAGGTGGGCGACGACCTCCGTCTTGCCGGCGGGATACTTCTGGCGCGCAATCTCGGCTCGCAGCTTGTTGTGCTCCTTGAGCTTGACCTGGTCTTCTTTCGACAGAGCGTTGTCCGAGCTCGTCTCGTCGCTTTTCGCCGCGGCCTTCGCCGGCCGAGCCGACGCGGCCGAGCTCGTGACCAGCGTCGGGATCGCGAGTGCGATCGCGAGCGCCAAGGTCGTTCCACCCATTGAATATCTGCGCATGACTATCCTCCTCGAGAGCTTGGTTGACTGGCTTCTGTTCTCGAAGTCCCGAGGACCTTGCAAGCCACGAGCCGTCGTCGCATGGTCGAGGTGCAACTCGTCGACTCGCCGTCGTGCCCAGTGGAAGCCACCGAGGGGGGCGACTGCCTTGGCCATCCAGTCACACTGAAGGAGGGGGGCCTTCAATTCGAAGTGCTCGGCCAGCACCGCCCGAGCGTTTTGGCTCCGCTCCTGGGCGGGACGCTACGCCAGTTCTACTTCGACGTGGTGCTCGCGCCGATCGTCGACGAGTACGATCAGGTGGTGCGGTTGGTCTCTTCCGTCGGCGGCGACCCGCTTCACGGTCGCGCCACCGCCGCCGTTTCGGACTACGATGTGATACATCGTCTCTCGGTAGCGATAGTGGATCTTGAACTCGGACCAGTCGGCGGGGAGGCAGGGCGTGACGCGCAAGCTCGGGGTCCCCTGAGCATTGACCTCGAGTCGCAGCCCCAACAGGGATTCCGTGATCAGACGGTACATCCAGCCGGCTGAACCCGTATACCACGTCCAGCCGCCCCGACCCGTGTGCGGCGCGACCGCATAGACGTCGGCGGCAATGACATAGGGCTCGACCCGATACCTGGCAATTCCCTCCGGTGTCCCCGCGTGCGAGAGCGGATTGATCAAACGAAACACGTCCCAGGCACGCCCGGCGTCTCCCATGGCGGCGAACGCCATCGCCGTCCACACCGCCGCGTGGGTGTATTGCCCTCCGTTTTCGCGAACCCCAGGCACGTAACCCTTGATGTAACCGGGGTCGAGCGACGACGTGTCGAACGGAGGCTCCAGGACCTGGACCAACCCGGCGTCGTGACGCACCAAGGATCGCTCGACGCTGTTCATGGCGACCATCGACCGGTCGCGGGGCGCTGCACCGGACAACACCGCCCAGCTCTGTGGCAGGGCGTCGATCTTGCACTCGGGATTCAGCACCGAGCCCAGCGGTTCGCCGCTGTCGAAGTACGCCCGGCGGTACCACTCCCCGTCCCACGCGCTCTCCTCGATATTGAGTCGCAACTTGGCAGCCTCCGCGGTGTACGTCTCGGCGTGGGCGACGTCGCCGCGCCGGCGGGCCAGCGCGGCGAATTCCGTCAAGACGTCGAACAGGAAGAACGCCAACCAGACGCTCTCGCCGCGCCCCTTCGCTCCCACCAGGTTCATCCCGTCGTTCCAGTCGCCGCACCCCATCAGGGGCAACCCGTGCGCGCCGAAGCGCAGGCCGTTGTCGACCGCGCGCACGCAGTGTTCGTAGAGCGTGCCGCTCTCCTCGGAGGCGCGCGGCAGATCGTAGTAAGACTCCTCCTCGGGAGAGACGGCTCGGCCCGTCAGAAACGACCTCCGCTCGTCGAGCACGCCGGTGTCGCCGGTCGTTGCGACGTACCGGCACGTGGCGTAGGGGAGCCACAGATAGTCGTCCGAGAAGTGAGTGCGCACGCCGCGTCCCGCCGGCGGGTGCCACCAATGCAGCACGTCGCCCTCGAGGAACTGCTTCTCGGACGCGCGTAACAGATGTTCTCGCAGCACGACCGGTTCGGCGTGGATCAGGGCCATCGCATCTTGGAGCTGATCTCGAAATCCGTAGGCGCCGCCCGATTGATAAAACCCGGTTCGACCCCACATTCGCGCGCTCAAGACCTGATAGAGCAACCAGCCGTTCACGAGGAAACTCACCGACGGGTCTGGGGTTTCGCAGTAGAGCGTCCCCAGCGTACGGCTCCAGTAGTGCCAGACCCCCTCCAACGTCCCCTGGGCCCGCGCCGGCCCCCGGAAGCGCTGCACCAGTTGCCTCGCGTGACCCTCGTCGCGGCCGGCGCCGAGCGTGAAGACGACTTGTCGTTCCTGTTCGTGAGCGAGCTCCACCTGCACCTGGATGGCGGCACAGGGGTCGAGGCCCGCCCCCACGCGCCCGGACAATCGCGCGCGGCGCAAGGCGGCCGGGTCGGCGAGAGTTCCATTCCGCCCGAGGAATTCGGTGCGGTCGCCGGTCAGGGTGCGTGCGATCTCGCTGCAGTCGACGAAGGCTACGCGTCCCACAAAGTCGCTGTTGTACGAGTTCCGCGCCACCAATGCTCCGTTCGTTGCGTCGATCTCCGTCACGACATGGAGCAGCGTCTTGTCGCGGACGTCACCCAACACCCATTCCCAGTATCCGATGATCGACAGCTTCCGGGGCCGGCCGGATCGATTCGAGATACGCAGCCGGGCGAACTTGACCGGCTCGTCGGTGGCAACGAACACGCACAGCTCGGTCACGATGCCGTCCTCGGTATGCTCGAAGACGCTGTACCCGAACCCGTGGCGCGCGACGTAAGAAGATTCGCCCGGAGTGGGCCAAGGGGAGGGCGACCAGAAGTGCCCGGTCTGGTCGTCGCGGACGTAGAGCGCCTCGCCGCTCTTGTCGGAGACCGGATCATTGGCCCACGGGGTCAGTCGGAATTCGTGGCTGTTCTCCGACCAGGTATAGGAGCTTCCAGTCTCCGAGACGATCGTTCCGAATTGCGGGTTGGCGATGACGTTGATCCACGGCGCCGGCGTCGCTTGCGCAGGGTGCAGCATGGTGACGTACTCGCGCCCATCCTGACTGAATCCTCCCAAGCCGTTGAAAAACGCAAGATCGCGCGGGGCTGCCTCACTCGCCGGCTCAGGCCCGCCGCGCCGGCGCGTCGTTCGGAGCGGGGGAACGGAGACCTCCCCGCTGCCTGCCCGGTCCACCTGTTCGGAGAAGGAGCCGGCGTCATCGAAGAGCACGACGCGGGCAACCGTCTGCAAGAGGGTTCGGTCCTCGTCGGAGATGGCCTCGCCCCGGCGCACGAAGATCCCTCCGGGCTTGTCGATGAGCGCGGTCTCCGGGCTCGTGGCGATGAGATCGATGATCGCCTCCTGCAACGTCTGACGATAAAGGGAGTCGTCATCGTTCCAGATCACCAGATCCACCGAGATACCCTTGATGCGCCAATACGCGTGCGCCCGGATCGCCTGACGGCAGAGGTCGATCTTCGTATGGTCGCTCATACGGACCAGGACGATGGGCAGGTCCCCCGAGATCGCATACCCCCACAGCCCGGATTGTCCTCGCCGATTGCGCGTGAGGACGCTGGCCTTGGCGCGCTGCGCGTCCCCCGCGAAGATCACTGAACCTGCCAAGCGAGCGTACGTCTGAGCTTCCGCTTCGTTGGCGTTGATCTGCTGCAACAGGATGTTGCTGTGGGTCCAGGCGAGCTCGAACACGCGATCCGCCAGGTGTGGGTCGTGGTACTTGTCCATCATCGCCGTGACGATCTCGCGCGTCTCACCGACACCGGTGACGATGTCCACCTTCGCGGTCTCGTTCGGTTGCAACACGACGACCCGCCGGACGCAGACGACTGGATCCAGTACTGGACCGCAGCTGTCGGAAAGCGGCTCTCGTCCCTGCATGGCCGCGGGCGCCACTAGGGTCTTGCCGCGCCCGATGAACTTCATGCGATCGGTTTCGAACGACGCCTCGCCGGCGGTGGTTCCTTGCACCGTCATCAAGTGCACCATCCAGGGAGGACGTTCGCCCGCCGAGCGCGGCCGGCGCGTGCAGAGTATGGCCTGCCTTGATCGGACCAGCTCGGTCTGCACGAAGAGGTTGCTGAACGCCGGGTGGGCCAGATCTTGTCCTTGGGGGGCGAGCACGATCTCGGCGTAGCTCGTCACCTCGATCGTTCGCACGACAGGCGACCGGTTGGTCAGCGTGATGCGCCGCAGTTCGATGTCATCCTCGGGAGAGACGCTGATCTCCGTATGCGTATCGATGCGGTTGTCTCGCCTGCGAAACTCGGCCCGCGCCTGGGTGAACACCGCCTGATAGCGCGTGGTCCGCGTCAGGGTGGGTTGCCAGGCCGTCGACCACGTCAACCCGCTGTCGAGATCGCGCAGGTAACAGAACGGTCCCCAGCAATCGCTCGTCGCGTCCTCGCGCCACCGCGTGAGCTGCAGATCGCGCCAGCGGCTGTACCCGCCGCCTGCGTGCGTGACCATGCTGTGGTACCGGCCATTCGAGAGCAGCGTCACCTCGGGATTGGGACCGCCCGGATCGCTGAACACGCGCATCGTCCCCTCATCAGGCGTGGCCGCGCCGCGTTCCATGCCGGCCTCGGTCACATGGGGAAACAGCGACGCGGCGGCCTTGGGTACACGCTCCTGCAAAAGCAGATCATCGGCGCGTAACATCGGATCGGCTTCGAAGCGCCGTTGCATCGGCCGATCGAGCAAGAAGTAGCCGAGCGACAGCAAGCTCATGCCCAGATGATGGGCCATGAATTGCCGCACGATCGCAAACGAGGCTCCCGGTGGGAGGCGGGACTTCGTGTAGTCGATCGCCTCGTAAAATCCGTACCCCCCCTCGAAGCCCTCGTCTGCCATTCGCCGCAGATTGCGGCACGCGGCCTGCGGTTCGACCATCAACGCCAAGGCAGTCGCGTACGGCGCGATGACCAGGTCTTCGGCGAGGCCTCGCTTGAGCCCGAGGCCCGGAACCCCGAACGCGCGGTACTGGTAGTTGAGGCGAGCATCGACGGTGTTGTAGCCGGATTCAGAGATGCCCCAGGGAACACCGCGCTCTGCGCCATAGTCGATCTGTCGCTGTACGACCGCCCGGTACGTTCGATCGAGCAACGTATTCTCGTAGGTCGGCATGACCAGGAGCGGCATCAGGTACTCGAACATCGAGCCGCTCCAGCTCAGCAAGGCGGGGACGCCGCCCGCCTTGGTCAACAAACGGCCGAGCGCGAACCAGTGCTCCTGCGCGACTTGACACTGGGCGATAGCAACGAAGCTTCCGAGTCGGGCCTCGGAGGCGAGCAGATCGTAGAAGCTTACGTCGAGACGCCGTTCATCGACGTTGTAGCCGATGGCAAACAGGTCACGCGACTTGTCGAACAGGAACGTATAGTCGACCTCGGTCAGGTCCTGACACTCGATCGTCAGGTCTTGGGTGGTTTTTACCCGCTCGGCGGCGCGCTCAGCCCCGAGGGTCAAGGCGGCGCGGAGCAGCGTACACCGGTCGAGGAGAGAAGCGCGCTGCGTCTCGAGACCCTCGGGACCAGGCGTCCGTCTCAGGTCGTCGATGACCCCATTCAAGGCCGGGATGACCGTCGTTGGGAACCAGGCGATGTCACGGAGACTTGGGCCGGCCTCGATCACCGTCACCAACGTCGACAGTTGCGGGAGAATGGGAGACTCCGCGAGCGAAGGAAGCTCGACCCAGGGGGCTATCCAAACGAGATCGTCATGGTGATCCCGGCAGGTGCGTTCGACGGCGGCCGCCCACCATGCGAGCTCTTCGTCGGCGCCACACATCGCGGAAAGATCGGCTGCCGCCTCCGTCAGTCGCGACAACAACCGCGCCGCATTCGGCAACCCAAGGGGCCGCGGCTCCAATAGATCGTCGAGACGCTGTACGCCGTGAAGCAGCGCCGTGGATCCGGCGGCGCGGACCGCGCCATCGCGGTTGCGGCGTGCATCTCGCGCGACGTCCCGCAGCGTGTCGAGGGTGTCGCGAATTCCATCGAAGGCGCGCGCGGTCGAAAGCGGTGTCTCGACGAGCAGCGTGAGACCACTGCGAAGGACCAACAAATGTCCGACGAGATTGCCGCTATCCACCGTCGACAGGTAGCGCGGGGGCAGGGGCTCGAGCGTTCGGGTGTCGTACCAGTTGAAGAAGTGTCCACGGTGCCGTTGCAAGCGGCCCAGGGTCGCCAGGGTCTTTCCTGTCCGTTCGAGGAGACCAGACACGGACGAATAGCCGAAATCGACGGCATTGAGGTTGGCAAGCAGGGCGAGGCCGATGTTGGTCGGGCTGGTTCGCGGGGCGATGACCAGCGCCCCTTGCTCCTGGACATTGTCCGGCGGTAACCAGTTGTCCTCGGGAGTCACGAAGGTCTCGAAGAACCGCCACGTCTTTCGCGCACGCACGTGGAGGAAGCGGCGCTGTCGGTACGAGAGATGGACGGCGGGTGGCGCCAGCGTGCGACTGAACCACCACGCGATCACGGGCGAGAACAGCCACGAGACCAACATCGGTGCCGCCGGCGCGAGAGAGGTGGGCCGGTCGCGCACGATGAACGCGATCGCCTCGAGAGCGATCGCTGGTGCGACCAGCATGGCGGTCAGGGATGTGCGCCGCCCGCGCTGCGCGTCGCTGGCCGTCGTCCATTCCAGGAGGCGCCTGCGCGTGAAGATGAGTCGCGCCAAAGTACGGCCGATGGCGTCGAAGCTGACGTAGGCGTCATAAGGTATCAGGGCCAGCGCGAACAGCAGCCGCGCTGCCTGCGTGGCTGCAACGCCGACGGTGCCCCGGAGGTGCGCCATGAAAGGTAGGTCCGTCGGTTTGCGGACCAGATCGGCGAGCATCGACGTCAGGGGAACCGCGCCGAGGATCACCACGACGAAGGACACGACCAACATCACGTCTTTGGGCGGCAGCAGCAAAAATGACGCGAGCAACAGCGCCAGCATCGCCAGGGGAACTGTGCTGCGGCGCAGGTTGTCGAGAATCTTCCACCAGGAGACGGCCGAGATGGGATTCGGGGCGGTCCCTCCCGCAAGGCGTGGAACGCGGGGAAGCAGCCAGCGCGCGATCTGCCAGTCCCCCCGCATCCACCGGTGGCGGCGGCTGACGTCAGCCAGGTACTGCGAGGGGTACGCCTCGTAGAGCTCGACGTCGCTCAGCAAGGCCGAGCGCGCGTAGGCCCCCTCGAGCAGATCGTGGCTGAGAACCATGTCGTCCGGAAAGTCGCCGCAGGTCTCGACGAAAGCATCCACATCGTAGATGCCCTTGCCGATAAACGACCCCTCCCCGAACAAATCCTGGTACACGTCGGAAACGACGCGTGTGTAGGGATCGACGCCGGGGTCGCCCGCGAACAGGCGAACGAACCAGGATCGGCGGGCGCTCGGCAGACTGACGCTCACGCGCGGCTGCAAGATGCCGTAGCCATCGACGACGCGACGGCGGGCCGCATCGAGCACTGGTCGGTTCAGCGTGTGCGCCATCGCTCCGACCATCTCGCGCGCGGCATCGCGCGGGAGCTGGGTGTCGGTGTCCAGCGTGATGACGTAACGGACACCGGCCAGTCGAGCGGGATCCCCGATCACTTCCGAGAAAGCGCCCGCACCACCCCCGCGCAGGAAGGTGTTCAACGCCGCCAGCTTGCCGCGCTTGCGCTCATGGCCCATCCACACGCCCTCGCGCGGATTCCATCGCCGCGGCCGATGGAAGAGCAGGAAGATGTCCGCCCGCTCGGCCTTGTGCTTGAGATTCAGGGCGGCGATACCGTCGCGTATCGACGACACCAGCTCGGCGTCCGAAGCGAGGGTCTCCGCCAGGGCGTCGGTGAAGTCGGTCAGCAGCGCGAAATGCAGGTTCTCGTCGCGGTTGGCGAGGTACCGCACCTCCAGCCCCTCCAACAGATCCTTGATGCCGGCGGGGTTCGACAGCATGGTCGGCACCACGACCACGGTTCGACTGTCCGCGGGAATGCCGGCGCTGAAATCCAGCCGCGGCAGACGTCGCGCCGCGACCAGAAGCGTGACCAGCCAGTTCGCGACTCCAACGCCCAGATGAGTGGCGCACAGGACCAGCGGCACCACCAATGCGAACCACCACGATAGCGGGACGGCACGCCACGACCGCGAGAGATGCAGCAAGACTTCGAGGAACGCCGCCGCGGCCCCTGTCGTCACGACGGCGATGCCGAATACGTAGAGAAACAACGGCCGGCGGCTTCCGAACTGACGGGTCGCGCGCGACAAGGAGTCGCGCATCGCCACTCGAACCTCCAGCGCCCGCCGTCCGCGATCGATCAAGTAGTAGCCCACGTGCGCCGTCCGAGACGCCATGTCCGGTCGGGTGCCTGCGACGGTGTCGGCCGCCGCGCGCGCCATGCCGACGGCCTCGCTTGCGACCTCGTGTTCTTCCCGGGGGCTTCGCTTGGCGACCTCCTCGATCACGTGGCGATAGCGATCGCGCGTCGCGAAATCCATTGCGGCATAGACCTGTGCGGGATCGCCGCGCAGGACCTGGTCGACCAGGCTGTGGGTCTCGACGAACGTTTGCCAATCGTTTGCGCCCAGAAAGCGCAGACTGGCGACGCAATTGCCCATGGAGATCTGGTCGGCGGCCTGCGCCTGCCCCTCGCCTCGGACCAATCGCTCGATGGTCTGTCCGTGCTCGGCCAGACGGTGCTCGAGCCAGCTGTTCGCGAAAGTGAAGTGCGCGCTTTGCCCCTGCAGGTGCCTCGTCAGCTCGGCGAGGAAAGCGCCAGTCAACGGCGGGTTCGCGCGCGCCATGTCCGCCAGGACCAGCACCAGATCGCTGGGGTTTCGTTCCACGACGACGATCATTCGTTCGGCCCAGTCGTCCGCCAGATCGCGCTCTCGACGCCCGGCTGCCACGCGCGCGGCGACGCGGCGCAGGTTCTCGATCAAAGCCAGACCCAACATGATCGGAATGGCCCACAGCTCGCCAAGGTGCAGCGGATGGGCGGGCTTGTAAGCAGCGATGAAGCTGTTCAAGCTGTCCCAGTCGATACGCCCGTCGACGTGCGCGATCAGCTCGATGGCGACGGCGTACGCGCGTGGATTGCCAGCGTCCGCGCCAGCGCCGAGGCGCGGGAGCTGGCGGCTGTACGAGCGCGGCAAGTTCTTTCGCGTCAGCCGAATCTGATCTTCGATCAGGTAGAAGTTGTCGAGGAGCCACTCCGCCGCTGGCGAGATGCGCCGGCCGCGAGCGACGGCGGTGGCGACCAGTTGGTACGTCTCGAGCAGAATTCGTTCGTTCTCATCCAGCCGCGCGATGAGCTGATCGGGACCTCGGCCCCGGGCGAGCTGGTGTGACAGCGCCAGGGAAGCAGCGTGCCGCGCGAGCTGATCGACACTGAGCAGCTCGGACCGCAGCGGTTGCTCCTGTGCTGGGGCGGACGACAGCTCGGCCGGACCCGGCGAGCCGCGCCCGAAGGATGTCGCGCGCGTCACCCACGCGCGTAGCGCCGAAACAGCCACGCCGCGAGCCCCTCTACGACATTTCCAGCCGACCGAGAGGCTCGCGCGGTAGGCGGCGCGCGCGTCTCACGCGCCTTCGCCCCGACCTTGCGACCGGGGGTCGTGGCTCGTCCCGTGAAGCGCAAGCGCAGGTTTGTGCATCGTCCATCCCTCGGGCCGCACCCACCGGCGCATCCTTGTCCATAGCACGATTGCCGGAGAAGTGCGCGCGCAGGCCGCCGCGCTAGCCTGCGAGAGCGGCGAGCAGCGAACCGAAGTAGCTGGGCACGCTGTCCCACGGATTGGGCAGGTTGTCGCTCTGAAGATAGATGTACCCGACCCGCTGCCGCGCGGTTTGAATGAACGTGTTGTCGATCGCCGACACGTTGTACGGGATGATGCCGAAGTTCTTCTTGTCGTAGCTCGTGTGCCAACCCGCGAGGCTGGCCAGACCGGGCAGACCGCCGCTCTCGTAAATGAGAATCAGGTCGACGGTTCCCACGTAGCTGGGGCTGCTGTCCGTGCCGGGATTCCCCACGCTGAAGTTGAGGCCGGTGGATTTGGCGTAGTCACTGAGCTCCCTGTAGTGGCTCTCGTTCCCCGCGGTGTTGGTTTGCTCATCGAAGAAGATGCCGCTGACCTGCGGGTAGAACGAGCGCCAACGATCGATGTCGGCCTCGACGTCCGCCGTGGGTCGCGCCGCGTAGCTGGTGTAGACGTATCCGAGCACCTTCACTCCGGCGGCGACCAGCTTGCCGATCCCGGCGCTGTAAACGGTGTCGACGCGGGCGGCCGGCCCGTTCGATGGGTTGACGATGGCCATCACCGGTACGGTCGGGTGCGCGATCTTGGCGCTGATCACCGCCGCCCACGACGAGTCGGTCGGATAGGTATAGAGTGGAACGATCGTTCCGGTCAGCCCTGCGCTGGGCGTGGGCGTCGGGGTGGGCGTGGGCGTCGGGGTGGGCGTGGGGGTGGGCGT
>Ga0265342_10001061_pt1 | contig 26837 bp, 28 predicted proteins | sample 4CB327metaG_FD_203125 | JGI IMG/M metagenome (GOLD analysis project Ga0265342, IMG submission 203125) | Rhizosphere microbial communities from Carex aquatilis grown in University of Washington, Seatle, WA, United States - 4-CB3-27 metaG | ecosystem: Host-associated > Plants > Roots >... | reverse complement strand
TTCTCGCAATGATCGTTTCGCTACTAGCGCTTCCCAGCTTTGGCCAGGCGCCTGGCGATGAGACTTATCCGCTGACGGTGCAGGTAACGCACTCGGAGGTGATATTTCTCTCCTCTGGCTCCATGCTCGGACCCTACTCGGTTATTGAAGCCACGATCGATGGCCGCAATTACAAACTGATCGGCGAGAAGTTCGCCAATACCAAGTTCTCCTTCGGAATTAAACCCGCGGTTCTCAAAGTTGGCAAATACAAGGCGCGCGTCACCGAGGAGAAGTTCGTCAATGTCGCGCAGTATTTCCGGCAGTACGAGTTTCAACTCGCCGATGGAAACAAGTTGAAGTTCGACGTGATCGGGGAATCGGAAGACTGACGTTAGTCCGGGCTTCGTCTATCCAACAAGTCATCGAAATTACTGGAGTCAGGGATTGCATTTGCTTAAGCTCGCGCACCCAGTTGGCCTGCCCGCTTTGCACAAATCAATAGAAGACCGAGCGTAACAATAGCGCAGACCCAGGCAAACACGTCGCCGTACGCAGTGTAGAAGGTGACGTCGTCGCGGAAACCGAACTCCGCCGGCAATGCGTCTGTCATGTGCCTCGGAATGCTCTGCCGCACGCGACCGTAAGGATCGATGGCCGCGGTGATGCCGTTGTTGGTGTCGCGCAAAATCCAGCGGCGGTTTTCGATAGCCCGCATACGCGCCATGTTCAGGTGCTGCCAGGGTGCGCTGGTATCGCCGTACCAGCCGTCGTCGCTCACGTTGACAAGCACCTCGGCGCCGAGCCGCGCAAACTGGCGCACCTCGTCAGCGAAGACCGACTCGTAGCAGATGAAGACGCCGTAATAATGCCCATTGAGGCGGAAAACCTTGCGATCCGTGCCGCGACCGAATGCGCCCACGCGTCCCGTTAACTTACGCGCAAAGAAAAGCAGATTTCTGAAAGGCACGTATTCGCCGAAGGGAACCAGGTGGATTTTGTCGTATCGTCCGGCGCGTACACCGTCGGCACCCACAATCAGCGCGGAGTTGTAGTCTTGCCACGTCTGCTCATCGGGCACGACATCCATGCCGACAGAACCCACCACGAGCGGAGCCTGCGTTGCATGCGCAACCGAAGCCAGCGCTTGCCGAAAACGCGGATCCTGCTCGAAGAACGGCGCGGGCGACTCCGGCCAGACGATCAAATCCGGGTGTGTTGGATACGGCGGGCAGACGATTTCGCCGCTCGACGCGCGGGTTTGCGGTATGCCGGCGATGTAGGTTTTGCACTGTTCTTGCGCGAGTTTCGTAAACTCGGCGATATGCTGATCCCATTCGGCGCCGGCCCAGTCGTTGTCGCCGCCTACGTCGAGATTGGGCTGGATGAGGACGGCGGTGGCGGTGGTCGGCGGCTGAGGCGGCGCCCAGAAGATGCCGCCGGAAAAGAGGAAGAAGAACAAAAATGGGCCGGCAGCGATCCACACCTCGCGGCCAAATAAAGCTCTCCATCTTGATCGCGGCTGACCTGGCGTGGCCCGCTTCCAAGGAACCAGGTAGTTGCTTGCAAGCAGCGCGTTCACCGCTACCAGCACGAAGCTGATGCCGTACACGCCGGTCCACGGCGCGAGTTGGCTGACCAGCGCATTGTCCACCTGCGAATAACCCAGCTGATCCCACGGCACGCTGGTGATGCGCGCGGCGGCGAGTTCAAGGGCGGTCCAGAAGATCGGTGCGGCCGCCAGCGCCAGCCGCGTGCTGCCCGTGGCGCGGCGCACCAGCATCACGGCCAGTCCGAAGAGGCCGAAGTAGAGACCCAGCACGAGGCTGAAGCCGATGAGCAGCAGGGTCGGCGCCGTCGGCGGCATATCGCCATAGCGGGACATGGTGTCGCGCACCCAATAGCAATTGCCGCAATACCAGAGAAATCCGCAGAGATAGGAGAGCAGGAAGGCACGGCGCAGAGGGCGGCTGCTTCCTTCGCTTGCCGGCGAAAGAATAGCCCACAACAAGGGAACGAGGCCAAACCAGGCAAAGACGCTGCGCCAGGGCGGCATCGGGCCTGCCAGGGGAAAAGGCAATTCGAGCAGCCCGGCAGACAGGCCGGCAGCGCCCCATAGCTTCCATGCATTGCGATCCATACAGCGCCGAGTTTAAAGCATTGGGGCCACAGGCGTTGGGCCGTCGGCCAGATCGGGATTTGCTGAGCATTCGAGTACTCTCAAAGAGCAGCGGCCGACCTTTACGAATTCCTTGCGAACTTCGGTCTAGACTTTGACCATGGCGATTTTAGCGTTCGCGATGCGCATTCTCGAATTGATGTTTTTCGTGGGCCTTGTGGGCTCGTCGATCGTAGTGCTCATCAGCTTTGTTGAAGATGCAAAGGAACTCCGCGGAGACGAATGATCCGCGATTCTGCCGCATACCCCCCGGCTATCTTCTTAATTTCAATAAATATCGCTATTTCCATTGACTATATATTAATCCGGCAATACACTCAGCCGAGGGCGGAGGGCTTTATGCCTTCTTCATCCTTAACGACCGGCTGGAATGCCGGTTGACCCACGATGGCATCCACTCGAACGACTGTAGCCCCACCTTCCGACCGCGTCCGGCTCATCGTGGCATCGTCAGTGATGCTCACGTTCATCTCGTTCTGGCGTGCGGCAGCCATTGTTCTCAACGATCTTGGTTCCTCTGCATTCTATGCCGGCGGCATCGCGGAGCAAGCGGTGGGCGCGGCAGCGCCGTGGTTCATTCTCGGCATCATGCTGTTCAGTTTCGCGGTGCGCGCCGTCTATGTCGAGAGCTGTTCGATGTTCACGCGTGGCGGCGTTTATCGCGTCGTGAAAGAAGCCCTGGGCGGTACCTTCGCCAAGCTGAGCGTGTCGGCGCTCATGTTCGACTACATCCTCACGGGACCCATCTCGGGCGTGTCAGCAGGGCAATACATCACCGGCCTGATGAACGAGATGATGAAGGTGGCCAACACCAGCCACTGGCTTCCGCCGGCACTAATGGATGCACAGGGGCATCCGTTTCAATTCAATGTCGATCACACTTCTGCCGTATTCGCGGCGGCTGTCACCATTTACTACTGGTGGCAGAACATCAAAGGCATCGAAGAATCCAGCGACAAGGCTCTGCGGGTTATGCAGATCACCACGGTGATGGTGGTCATTCTTTTCCTCTGGGGCAGCTACTCGCTTTTTGTGGTGGGCATTCACCTGCCTCCGCTGCCCACGCCCTCGCACTTGAAGTTCAGCGACGACGCGCAAGGATTCCTTCGAGGTTCGGGATTGCCGATCTTTGGTTTGTTCGGCATCTTGATGGCTTTTGGGCATTCCATCCTCGCCATGAGCGGTGAGGAGAGTCTGGCTCAGGTCAATCGCGAGATCCAGCATCCCAAGCTCAAGAACCTGAAGCGCGCGGCGATTGTAATCGCCATCTACAGTTTGATCTTTACTGGCGGCGCCACGCTGCTGGCCTCAATGTTGATCCCCGACTGGCAGCGGACCCACATTTACCAGGACAACCTGATTGCCGGCCTGGCCATGTACATGGTCGGTCCGATGTTCTGGCGGGTCGCCTTCCGTATTTTCGTGGTCTTTGTTGGGTTCCTCATTCTCTCCGGCGCCATCAACACGTCCATGATCGGCTCAACCGGCGTGCTGATGCGCGTCGCTGAAGACGGCGTTCTTACCGATTGGTTCCGCAAGCCGCATCCGCGTTTCGGTACCAGCCATCGCATTGTGAACCTGGTCTTCGGACTACAGATGTTCACGATTATCGCCTCGCGAGGCAACGTCATTACCCTCGGCGAAGCGTATGCGTTTGGCGTGATCTGGTCGTTTACGTTCAACAGCCTCGCCATGCTTGTCCTGCGCTGGAAGTACCACGGCGAACGCGGCTGGAAGGTTCCACCGAATATCAGAATTGGCAAGACTGAGATTCCTGTCGGACTGATTTCGGTCTTTCTCGTGTTGCTGTCAACCGCTATCGTCAATCTTTTCACCAAGTCAATTGCCACGGTCAGTGGAATCGCTTTTGCGGCAGCATTCTTCGTTATCTTCACTGTTTCAGAGCGCCAGAACCTGCGCAAACATGCGCTGACTGCGCGCCAGATGAAAGATCACTTTCAGCTTGAGCACCAGGACACCATCAGCCGGGAGTCCGTCGCCATTCGTCCCGGCGCCATCATGGTTACCATGCACGATGCAGCCAATCCGGTGGCCTTGAAATGGGTGCTGGGGCGCACCAAGACAGAAGACCGCGATGTCGTCGTGCTGAGTGTGCGCATGATGGGTGTCGGCGGGCCTGAATACCTTTCTGCCGAGCAGCAGAGTTTTAGCGAGCACGAGCAGATGCTGTTTACTAAGGCGGTCTCGGTTGCAGAGAGCTTCGGCAAGAAGGTCTCGCTGCTCGTGGTTCCCGCCGGCGATATTTTCGCCGCTCTCGCTCAAGGCGCGAACTCGCTCGAGGTCGATTCGGTCGTATCGGGTCTCTCAAGTTCGATGACCGCAGAGGATCAGGCATTCCATCTCGGTCAGGCCTGGGAGGCGCTTCCCGAACCAAAGCGCCAGTTTAACTTCTTTGTCATCGGTCCCAGCGGCGACACCAAGGTCTTTTACATCGGCCCCCACGCACCGACTCTCAGTCCCGACGATGTGCAGCTTGTGCATCGACTGTGGCTGAATATGCGGCGCGACCCGTCCGTGCAGGATTTGCACCACAGCGACATCATCACCTATGCACTGACGCGGCTCGCCGGCCAATACGCCCGCGAAAAGGTCGAGATCATCCGCGATCTGCGCAACTATCGGGCCGCGGAGGCGCCTAACTTGCGACCCGGTGGCGGCAATGAGTACTCCACCTTGCCCCAAAGCTCATCTTCCGGCGAGCCGTCGGAAAGCAGCCGCAGGCCCCCACGCGAAATCTAGCGACAATCCTGGATTCATTGAACCGATCCAGGACGACCTACTGACAGCCCTCCCTTTTCGCGATTGAGTTTGTGCGCCGGGTACTGTTGTTAGAAGGGTCATCCGTAAAATCAAACATCGTGATTCCCAAATTGGGTTGCAGGTACAAGGCGCCGCACGCTGCTTCTTCATTCACGATTCGTTTGAAGATTCCGTACATGAATTGTGACCATTGCGTTGCCAGGTGGGGATCATTGCGGACATTAGTTATCAGATATTACATTCCTGTTTCTCCAGCGGTAACATACGGTCATTTTTTGTTTGTAAAATAGTCTATAGTTGCGTATGTTGATTTTGAACGCTAGTGGTTTGCCCACGGACAGATGGTCACATAAACGTCATGGGGACTGGACCACTTAAGAAAGCAAGAGGAGGAACCGTGGGAGTCGCAGAAATTCTGTCACAGATCGACCGTGAGATTGCCCAGTTACAACATGCCCGTGCCTTGTTAGCGGGAAACTCGATCAGCACCAAGAAGGCCGCTGCGCCAGTCGTCAAAAAGGCCGGCAGGAAAAAGAAGAGGAACCTCACACCGGAAGGGCGCAAGCGCATCGCTGAAGCCGTTAAGAGACGTTGGGCCAAGCAGAAAGCCGCCGCTTCTAAGTAAGTCAATTCAAATCAAGAGAAAAGGCTGGCGTTCGCGCCAGCCTTTTCTCTTATCCCGAAATCGATATGCGAGAGCATTTCTCCTTCTGCTGTACACCGAAGCCACACTGGCTAAGTGGCAATTTCAACAAGAAATTGCCGCCATGTACATTTTCAGAAATGGCTATATCTGAAGGAGAAATGTCTTAAATCGTCTCTCCCGGCGCGCACCGCACCACTTGTACGCTGCTGCCCACAAACTTCGCCAACTCATCCGGAGTTCCCGTCAATGGCGGAAACGTTCCGAAGTGCAACGGCAATATAAACTTCGGCTCAAGCAACTGCACCGCGAGCGCCGCCTCGGTGGGCCCCATGGTGTAGAACCCTCCAATCGGCAGCATCGCAAGTTCGGGCCGATAGAGTTGTGCAATCAGCTTCATGTCGCCGAACACGTTCGTGTCCCCTGCGTGGTACAGCACCGGGCCGCCTGCCACGCTCAGCACGAAGCCCGTCGCAACGCCCACGTAGTGAGTGCCATTTTCATCCTGTGCGGCTGCGGAGTGCGTTGCTTCCACCATGGTGACGGCCACGTCCTCAAGTTGCGCCGTGCCGCCAAGGTTCATGCCCATGGTGTTTGCCGCACCCTTACCGCCGATATAGGCGGCGAGTTCGTAGATTGCCACCACGGTGGACCCGTGCTTCTGCGCGACCGGCACCGCATCGGAGATGTGATCGCCGTGTCCATGCGTCAGCAGGACGTAATGGATCTTCTCCGGCAATGCGTAGCCCCTGGGATACTTTGGATTGTGTTCAATAAACGGATCGATCAGAAGGTTGGTGCCCTTTGCGGTTTGAATCAGCACAGTCGCGTGGCCCAGCCACGTGATGCTTACTCCCTTGAATAAGCTCATAGTTTCTCCCGCTATTGCTCTTTTGCCTGGATGCGAAATTGATTAACGAGTGATGATGACTTCTGAAATCGAGTCTTTCGCGAGAAACTGCTTGAAACCTGACCAGCGCTCAAAGAGGCGCTGAATACTGCGATTCGTCGACGCCCTCTGGATGGGAAACGGTTGCGCCACCTGCATCTCCACATCGTCGGTCTCGGTCAGGTGAAAGCGGCAGTAGGTTGTCTCTTCGCCTTTATCGCGAGTGTGGAAGAATGCGAGCACTTGTCCCCCAGGATTCATCGCCGCATAAAGCTTGTCGACGACCGGCGCAACCAACGGCTCCGGCAGATAGTCGAGCGCCGTCCACAGCAGGACCGCATCGAACATCCGGTCGCCGAACGCCAGTGTCTGGCCGAGATAGCCGTCTACATCCCAGATCGGCCTTTCATCCGCATCCAGGCCGCGCTTCCAGTCGATATTCCACGCATCGTTCACCGGGTCGGCGAGAAAAATGCTGTGTCCAAGATTGGTCAGGTAATTGATATTCGTCGGCGACGTGCCGCCGGCATCGATGACCCGCAAACCCTGCTCCGCCAGCAGTCGCTTGCGCATAGCGATCCATGCGCCCGAGTGCCGAGGGTACTTGGGGCCGGAGTAGCTTTGCGCCGACGAATTGTTCTCGACTTTCTTGTCAAAGAGGTGGCGAAGCAATCTGAAGTCCTCCAGCGTCGAGCGGGCAACTGAATCGCGCGCGCGGCGGCACATGCGCAGAATTTAAGGAGACGCCGCACGAAGCAGGCATTGCGGGGCGCATCCTTCGAATTCGGAATTCGCCCGCGATACCGGTATGTGGTCCTTCAACCCTCTGCGGGCTTACAGAACTCCGCCAGCGGGCGGAGCAGTAGCCCCCTGCGTGAGGTCGACCTTGCCCCGAAACACCGCGTTGTCCTCCACAGCCAGCCGTAGCGCGCGCACATCGCCTTCCACCACGCTGCCGGCGCGCAATTCCACGCGGCCTGAGGCTACGATGTTGCCCCGCAGCCGGCCCTGGATCAGCACGTCCTTTGCCGAAAGATCCGCGGCAACGTTTGCGTCGGGCCCTATGGTCAGGCGGCCTTCTGTCAGGTTGATGGTCCCTTCCAGCTGCCCGTCCACGATCAAATCCTCACTACCCTTCAGTTCGCCACGAATTACGACTGTCTTTCCGATCCGTGCGAGACTGTTTTCCGTTGCCATATTGTGCTGTTCCTTCCGAAATATGTATTCGAGCGAATTCAAAGGCTTTCGGCGACGGTAACCAACTCTGCCGCATCCGCCTCATGGGAATCATCATCCAATAGAAGCGGCGCCGATACCTGTAGAAGACACTAAGGCCCTGCCCGAACTATACGCAACATCACGGGGGTACTTCAATTGCAGAAACGGGCGCAGCGAGGGATCGTCTAATAGTCTGTAAATCGGCACACATGGTACCGGATCAAAGATCGGCGATTTGCCGTCTGATTTTGCGCGGCCTGCTTCCCCTTGCGCTGCTCGCAGCCATAGGGATAGCCCCCGCATGGACGCAGGCTGCGCCGGCCGACGTATCTCTGGTGCAGCGTGCGCTCAGCAGCGAACTGGCCCACGCCAACAGCACGCAGCACCCCATGCGCTACCAGTTGCGCAAGTCCAGCCCGCGCTACACCAGCACCAAGGCAATCTGCGAAACCAGGGATGGGGCGGTCGCCCGGCTGGTTGCCGTCAACGACAAGCCCCTGAGCGCACTCGACGAGCAGAAGGAGCAGGCGCGGCTCAACGGCCTGCTCAGCGATCCCGGCAAGCAGCGCCACCGCAAGCAGTCAGAGGACGACGACACCGCGCGCGTGATGAAGGTGCTGCGCGCCCTGCCCACCGCCTTCACCTACCAATACGCGGGCGCGGGCACGGGGCGCACAGGCTGGGTGCAGAAGTTCAGTTTCAAGCCCAATCCCAATTTCGAGCCACCCGACCTTGAGACGCAGGCCCTGACGGCGATGACAGGTGAGATATGGATCGATCCCTCTGAGCTGCGCGTGGTACACCTGGAAGGCCACCTCGACCACGATATCGACTTCGGCTGGGGCATCCTGGGCCGCCTGAACAAGGGCGGATGGATCACCATTGACCAGGCCGATGTGGGCAACCATCAGTGGCGCATCGTCCGCTTTCAAATGGTGATGAGTGGCCGGGTGGTCTTCAAGACCAAGAGCTTCGATACCCTCGAAGAACAAACCCACTACGAGCCGGTGCCCGTGGGACTGGGCTACGCGCAGGCCATTCAGATCTTGCGCAGCGGGGCCGCGAAAACCGATCTGGGTGGCCGCTGACTTCAGCACCACAAACAAAACAGCCCCACCGCTGAGGTGAGGCTGTCTGTTTACTGCTGCTAACGCCTACTTGACCTTGGCGAAAACGATGACCAGGGTGAACAGCGTGAGCGACTCGATGAGAGCCAGACCGAGCACGAGGAAGGTGAAAATTCCCGCGCGCGCCCCAGGGTTGCGAGCCAGTGCTTCGACGGCCGAACCAACCGCCTTGCCTTGACCCAAGCCGCAGAGACCGGCCGCGAGACCCATGCCGATGCCGGCACCGATCGGAACCAGGCTGACTACGCCCGTGCCGCCATCTGCAAAGGCCGGAATAGCGAAGCAGAGCGCCGCCAGGGCCATAAACATATATTGCAATTTCCGCATATCTCTCCAGCTTCCCTTTAGATTGGCTGCCAGTGGGTGGTTGAGGCTCACCGAGCAGGCATTTTCTTCGAATCTGCGTATCGTCTGCGCATCGTGCAAGGTCGCCGCTCCCTGATCCACCCCAACGACGAAGACCTGTCGTTGGGGACCCCGGAATGGTCGAGTCGACTTTACTTTTCACGCTTCGGAATCGAGTCTCTCCGAAAATGCTTTTGGCCCCCTCACGCTTGCAGCCTTCCGTTGGTCCGAAGCGGAAGCTCTCTCCGGCGGAATCTTGTTCTCGTCCAAAGACGAGCCGATCGTGCGACTCAATGCTCGTGCGCGGTCGCCAGCGATAGATAAATCATGGTCAACAACATGAACACAAACGCCTGGATCAGCGACACCGCGACGTGCAGTCCCAGAAAGATGGTCGGCACGGCCACCGGTATCAGCGAGAAGAACACGAGCGTTACCAGGTCGCTGGCAAACATGTTGGCGTAGAGACGAATGGTGAGCGACATGACGCGGGCCAGATCCGAGACGATTTCAATCGGGAAGATCAGCCAGGCCATCCACCACACGGGCCCGGCAAAATGCTTGAGGTAGCCGATCGGCCCCAGCGCGCGCACTCCGTGAAAGTTGTAAAAGAGAAATGTAAGCAGTGCAAGGCCGAGTGGCACTTCGGGGTGCGTCGTCGGGGCAGGAACACCCGGTATCGCGCCCAGCAGATTATTGAGCAAAACGAACAGGAAGATGCAGGTTACGAACGCCTGAAAACGCTCGTAGCCGTGGCCGATGATCTGATCGGCCTGATTCCCAATCGCTTCGTGGATCATCTCGGCGACCTGCTGTGCGGGGTTTGGATTCTCCACCGACAGCGTGAGCCGCACCAGAATGAAAAAGGCGATGAGCCCCACCACCACGAGCAGTTCCAACGCAAATGCGTTGCTGATGGCCGTTGCAGGATCGGCTTGAATACCCACGGCATGGAGCAGGGCTGCCACCAGGCCGCCGAACAGATGATTCAACAAGCGGGTAATTGCGAGAGACTCCGGCATGGATGTTTGGTTCTTCCTGTATCGTCGCGGGGCGTGCTGCACCCGTCACTGGACTTGTTACTCACGGAGCAGTCGAATCACTTCCCAGCCTATGGTCATTACCGCCAAACCCAGACCGCAAAGGAGCGCCACAACTGATCCCTGGAAACACTTCAGGCTACCATAGATCACCCCGGCAAACACTGCGAGCCTGATCACAAAGAAGATAGCCACGGCAGCGGCGCTTCCTGGGGTGCGCTGCTTGTCCATCCGCGCATTGAAAATGCGCACCAGATGGCGCCATTCCATGATGCTGGCCGCCGAGATGGCCGCGCCCGTCAACAGCATGGCGCCATTGCGCCAACCCGAGCCAATGGCGACAGCGCCGGACGCCAAAACACCCAGGATGATGGTGAGCCAGAGCGCCCGCCTGAGCATGCCCTCCAGCGCTTCGTCGGTAAGGTCCACAATGGGATGCGTTTCCTGGGTCATCATTCCGTGTCTTGCGATCCGTTGCTTGCTCTGCTGTTGTCGGCGTCCGTGTCGCCGGTCTTTTTCTCCGCGTCCATCGCCAGCCGAACCACATAAAACAGCCCGGAGATGCAGCCAAAAATAACGCCGGCGATCGTGATCCAGCCCTGGTGCAATTTGCTGTCGGCCCAGGCCCCGGCAAGCCAGCCGATGACCATGGCCGAGGGCAAGATGAAGGCCACCTGCAACAGCTTTTCCGCCTGCACCAGGCTGTCAATGCCGCCCGCCACTTTGCTACGTTTCTTGTTCTCCGGAATGGGATTGTGAAACGGCATGAGCGGTCCCCACCCAGCATACAGGGTCAACTCACAAGCAGGTATACTTCCCTTTTGGGCTTCAGAGCGGAAGGAAGATCAGTGTTCGATTCAGAGTTTGAGCAGAATCTCTTCAAACTGCGCCAGGAAAAATTGAAAGAGATCGAGAAGCTGGGACAGGCTGCCTATCCCAACCAGTTCCCTGCCTCCCACACCATCCCCGCGGTCCGCGAAAAGTGGGACCAGACGACCGGCGAAGAGCTTGAGGCTAACCGGATCACTGTCGCCGTTGCCGGCCGCATCATGGCCATTCGCGCACAGGGCAAGGCAGGATTTTCGACGCTGCAGCAGGGCGGCCAGCGCCTGCAGATCTACGTCCGCCTCGATGCCGTGGGCGAACAGGGCTTCGCGCTCTATAAACTGCTCGATCTCGGCGACCATATCGGCGTCTCCGGCTATCTCTTCCGCACCCGCACCGGCGAACTGACCATTCACGTCGAGCGAATCACATTTCTCGCCAAAGCTATGCTGGCGCTGCCGGAGAAATTTCACGGCCTGGCCGATGTGGAGCTGCGCTATCGCCAGCGGTATGTCGATCTCTTCACCAACCTCGACAGTCGCGAAGTCTTCGTCAAGCGTGCCAAGGTGCTTAAGGCGCTGCGGACCTTCTTCGACAGCCGCGGCTATCTCGAAGTCGAAACGCCGATGATGCAGCAGATCGCCGGCGGCGCCGCAGCCCGGCCCTTCAAGACGCATCACAACACGCTCGACATGGACCTCTTCCTGCGCATTGCGCCGGAGCTCTACTTGAAGCGTCTCGTCGTCGGCGGGCTGGACCGCGTGTATGAAATCAATCGCAATTTTCGCAACGAGGGCGTCAGCACACAGCACAATCCCGAGTTCACGATGCTCGAGTTCTATCAGGCCTACGCGAACTATCACGACATGATGCAGATTACCGAGGATCTGATGGAGTTCGTGGCGCGCGAAGTGAACGGCACCACGATCACCAACTTCAACGGTATCGAAATCGACTTGGCGAAGTGGCAGCGGTTGACCATGCGCGAAGCGATCCGCCAGTTCTGGCCTGAGGAAGCAGGCGCCAAGCCTGCGGAGACTGCGTTCGATTCCCCTACGGTGCTGCAGGCGCGGTTGCACGCGGCTATGAGCTCGCTCGAAACAGCCGCCGGCCACACCACCACGCTTACCCTGGAGCGGCTTGCCGAGTTGAAGACGATTCACGGGGCAATCACCGCGGTCTACTACGACTCGATGAAACAGGCTCCGCTGGGCAAGTCGATCTACAACCTCTTCGAGGCTGTGGTCGAGCCATTCCTGATTCAGCCGACCATCATTTACGACTACCCCACTGTGGTCTCGCCGCTTTCGAAAGCCAAGCCTGACGACCCCGAGCACGTCGAGCGTTTCGAATTCTTTGCCGGCGGCTTCGAACTGGGCAACGCCTTCAGCGAACTGAACGATCCGGTCGAGCAACACAAGCGCTTCGAGGAGCAACTTGGAGAGCGAACCCGCGGTGACGACGAAGCGCACCAAATGGACGAAGACTATGTGCGCGCCCTCGCCTACGGCCTGCCTCCCACCGGCGGCGAAGGCATTGGTGTCGATCGCCTGACCATGCTGCTAACCGGCTCCAGGTCCATTCGCGATGTCATTCTGTTTCCGTTGATGCGACAAGAACAATAGCAAGGTGCTAGGTTCTATGGGCTAGTGTTCGAGGTTCCATGACATGGGGCAGTCATTTCGGGATCTGGAAGTTTGGAAGCGCGCAATTGAGCTGACGTTTGCGATCTACAGGCTCACTACCGCGTTTCCTTCTTCTGAAAGATTCGGCCTGACCAACCAGCTTCGCCGCGCAGCAGTCTCTGTAGCCAGTAATATCGCCGAGGGATCAGGCCGAGCCGCGAGAGGCGAGTACATTCAATTCCTTGGTCACTCCCGCGGATCGGTGTTTGAAGTAGAAACGCAGCTTGTCATCGCGAAGGGCTTGAGCTTTGGTGACAAGAAAGCCTCTCAACAGGCAGAAGAGCTATGCAGCGAAGTGGGGCGTATGCTGCGCGCAGTGATCAAAGCTCTGCAGAACCGCCCTAGCACCTTGAACCTTCTAACTTCCAGGAGCATCGAGCACCCTTGAATCTCTTATTCGTCGGCGACATCTTCGGCAGCGCGGGTCGCAAGATCGTGCGCGAGCACATCGGGCACGTGCGCAAATCGCGCAATGTCGAACTGCTCATCATGAACGTGGAGAACGCGGCCGGCGGCTTCGGCGTAACCCCGCAGATCGCCGAAGAGCTCTTCGACCTTGGCGCCGATGTGATGACCACGGGAAACCATGTGTGGGATAAGCGCGAGCTGATGGAGTATCTCAGCTCCGTGCCCGCCGACAGCAACGCGCGCGCGCGCCGCATCCTGCGTCCAGCCAACCTGCAGCCGGGCCTGCCGGGCTATGGCGTCTTTGAAGGAACCACCGACAGCGGCGTGGACTACGGTGTCGTCAATTTGATGGGACGTGTCTTCATGAGCGGCACGAACGATCCATTTCACATGGCGACCAAGCTGATCGACGGCATCAAGGCCAAGGTCATTGTGGTGGATTTTCACGGCGAGGCCACCAGCGAAAAAGTCGCCATGGGCTGGCACCTGGATGGGCGCGTCACCGCCGTCTTCGGCACGCACACCCACATTCCCACGGCCGACGAGCGCCTGCTGCCGGGGGGCACCGCCTACCAGACCGACGTAGGCATGAGCGGCCCCTATGACAGCGTGATCGGTGTTGAAAAGGATTTGGTTCTGCACCGCTTCCTCACCGGCTTGCCCGGCAAGTTCGAGGCTGCCAAGGGGAACCCCAAGATGTGCGCGACACTTGTCAGCTGCGACCCCGCCACCGGGCGCGCCACGGCCATCGAACGCATCATGTTGGGCGAGTGACCCCTGCACCAAGCAGCTTCACCCTACGGAGAGCTGGAGTTTTCGTGTGGGGAAAGTTTCACTGGGCCCCCTGCGGAACGACCCTCGTCGAGCGAACAGGCGACTCCTTTGAAACTGGCCTTGCCGCGTACATCTGTACTGGCGTGTGCGTCGCCTTCACGAGTTTGCCCCTGGCCGTGAATGTCATCGTCCACTCCATCGGACGCGGCTTGGCTGCGGCATCGGCAAACCGTATGGTCTCCCCGCCTTTTACATTAACGAACATCACCGCCGTCATGGCAGGAATCGGCTTCCCCGGCGCGGGCTCGGCGTCCGGGGCGACAATCTGCGGGTGGGCACCGGCCAGGGCCGCGTAGCACAGCGCATTCCCCTCCCATTTGGCAGAGCGATCCTGCATCGGCTCTTCGACGCGAATATGGTTGAACACGGAGATAGTCAGAGCATTAATCGAGGTTGGCGAAAACAGCGAGTATCCCCGCTTCAGGATGGGAATGATGCGCACCCGTCCCTCGCCCTCCCTCGGAATCGATGCGGAAAACACGGATACATCGCCCGTGCCGTTGTTCCGCGTGTACTGCAGGAACAGGTGATTCGGCAAAGCTGGACAAACGATCTGCTGATAATTCCAGTTTCCCTCTGCGAAGGCCATGCCGTTCAACCCGGCATGTTCGGCGATGGAAGATTCCGCGTTGGCGACCAATAGTCGATCGCTCTGCGTTATCTGGTCGGAGGTGCGAAATTCCACCGTTGGAACGCTTACCGATGTCGCAGTGTCGACAGAAAAAGGGATCGGCGGTTCAGGCGGCGGCACAGTCCTCACCTTGCCCATCATCGCTGCGTCCTGGGGCACGGTCGACTGCGCGGGCAACCCAACACCCGCGAAACTTGTGATCAGAAACGCAACCAGGAGGAGTAGCAGTCGAATCCGAAACATATCGTGACCAGACTACCACCCAGGCCGCTCCACCCACCCTGCGCAGAAACAAAGAGGGCAACCCGTTGCCAGGTTGCCCTTCATGATCCCAGGAATGGTTTGTCAGGCAGCAGAGATGGGTCGAAACCCCTGCCGCCCGGGTTATCGCATCAGCCTGCCGTGTGGTGCGCTGCCGAGGGCTTGTGGACCGGTGCGTGCGCCGGGGCCTTCTTCTTCTCGGGAATGACCACACCTTCGCGCAAAACAATCTCAGCCCGCTGCGCTACCGTGTCCGTTGCAGGAATCTGCGTGTAGGTGTCATAGGTGCCGTCCAACTCGGCGCCGCCCGTCTTGAATTCGAAGCCCGCAGGATACAGTTTCAACTCTGCATCTGTAAGCGGCTCTTTCAGATTCACGATGAAGTCGGCCATGTGCGAGTCTTTCGCGTCTTGCGTAACCGCGATCTTAAGCTGCGCATTGGTCGACTCGATCACGATGCCCGGTACCTGCGTTGCCTTGTCTTTCAACAGGCCCCAGAGCTTGTCGGCGTCTTCCTTTGAGCCAACCGCAAGAATGGTTTCCTTGTCGGCCAGGGCCAGCGTATTCAGGTCGGGCGTCGAAGCGATCAGATCGTGGATCTGCTCCGCTGCGCTCTTTGCCGGATCGATATGCAGCGTTGTCGGCGGGAAAGTGGTCGCTTGAGCCTGCTGCTTGATCGCATCCAGGCCGTCCAGACTACCGTGATACTTCTTGAAGTAGTACTCGTCCTTCGGCTCAATCTGCGTCTTGTATTGCGGGGGGGCAAAATCCCACACACGCGAGTAAAACCAGACGGCATTTACATAGTCGCTTCCCGTCAGGTCTTTTGCCGCCTTCGCGGCCGCAGCTGCCGCTGCCTTGGCGTCCGGCGTTGCCGCTGGGTCTGCGGCGACTGTCTTGGCCTGGTTTTCTGCGGCCCTCTGTGCAGATGCATCCACCAACGCCTGCTTGGTGTAGTCATCGGCCAATTGCAGAGAATCCACCAGCCCAACGCTCTTCGACTGGTCCGGCGTATACAGATTCAACTCCGCCTTGTATTCATCGATGGCGGTCTTGTAGTCGCCCTTGGCCGCGGCATCCAGCGCCAGGGCCGAGTGGAAGATGGGGAACGCCGTGTCGGTTTGCTTCTTCCAATCATCGGCGGAGGTCGCGGCGGGCTTCGGTGCGGTCAGGCCCTTTGAAGCCAGTGCCGCCATGTCGTCGCAGGTCTGCTGATCGCTTGACTTGCCGGTCTTGGGGTCGATGCTCTTGGCGCATTGGCCCTTCTTCACGTAGACCGAGATGACGATCGCCTTGAAATTATTGGGATCGATCTGCAGCAAACGCGTGGCGGCGCCTACGGTCTTGTCTGGATCGCCCACTGCCTGATACGTGTCGATCAGTAGATCGAGCACCGCGTTCTTTACCACGCTCTGCGGATAGTGGGTCAGAAAATCTTCAAGGGCCGCAGCCTTGGCCTTGGGGTCGCTCTGTGTGGTCGCCATTTGGTAGGCGTTGAATTCGGCCGGATCTTTGATTTGAATCGTGCCCGAATTATCCTGTGCGCGCAGTGCGGGCGCTAGAACAAGGCTTAAGCTCGCCAACGCCATCACAGTTGCAAAGACAATCTTCTTCATTCATTGCTCCTGGGAATTTCTAAAAATGGAGTAAAAACATGCACCCGCTCGGGGAGTCTACAGCCCTTCTGACTGGCGGTTGAGTACCGGGGATACGGATGAACAATATCACGGTTTTCCAGTGCGGTGTTGGAAGGATTATAGAAACCCAGGCCCTTGATGACAAGCATAGTTCGTGATCGATTGCGGGATTTACGCTTTGGGCCAGCTGCGCTGCCCATCCCCTTCCGCGCTGGTGGCCACCCGCGCTCGGTCATCCATCCCACTTCGAAGTTTTCTGGCATTGCTCAGCGGTGCCTTGGAAAGGACGGAAGTGCCCCTTCCGAGCACAGCATATCGCCTTAGACGCAGATTTGGCGAAAACTGTTCCCAGCCGGACACTTTCAATGGTCACGTATTACTGCAGAAGGCGGACAAGCTCTGCCTGCTCGGCCAGGAAAGCATCGTGCCCATGCGAGCTCGACATCTCCCGGTACTCCGCGTCGACGCCGGTCGCGCGAATGGCCTCGGCAAATGCCCGCACCGATTGCGGCGGAAACAGCCAGTCAGAACTGATGCCCACGAAGATGAGGCGGGCTTTGATCCTGCTGAATATCTGGCTCGGAGAAATCCCGCCACGGAGTGGCTCCCATGTGTCCATGGTGCGCAAAATCGCAAGGTAGGCATTGGCGTCGAAGCGATCGATAAAGCGCTGCCCCTGGTGATCGAGGTAGCCGCCAATGTCAAACCGCCCCCCCACCAGCCCGCCGCCCTGGTCATCGTGCGCCCAGGGGTCTTCCCCATTGCGGTTGGGATTGCGCCCAAAGCGCTCCTCAAATAATGTGGCCGATTTGTAGCTCAGCATCCCGATCTGTCGGGCCAGAGCCAGCCCCAGCCTGGGCGGACGCGTCGGCAGATAGTAGCCGCTATCCCAGTCGGGGTCGTTCTGAATAGCCTGCCGCTGCAGATGATTCAGCGCCAGCGCCATGGCCCCCACCGGCGCGACGGCAATGATGGCCGCCCGCTCCACCCGCTCCGGATCGTGGATAGCCCACTCCAGGGCCTGCATGCCGCCAATCGACCCACCCAGCACCAGTCGCAGCCGCCGGATTCCCAGGGAATCCAGAAGCTGCGCCTGCGCCCGCACGTTGTCGCGGATGGAAACCAGCGGAAAATCCGGCCCGTAGACCAGCCCAGTCTCCGGATCGACCGAACCCGGCCCCGTGGACCCATAGCAGGATCCGAGCAGGTTGATGCAGATCACGAAATCGTGCTCCAGGGACAATACCGCCCCCGGAGCGAAGATTTCAGGCCACCACGTGCCTACCAACGCTGACCCGGAGAGCGCATGGCACACCAGAACGGCATTGTCGCGGGCCGCGTTCAGCCGGCCATACACCGCATAGTGCAGCGTGGGATTGGCCAGGTTACGTCCGCTCTCCAGCACCAGGTGGCGGTCCAGCACAAAGTCGCCCTCATACGTCGGCTGCAACGGGCCCTGCGGTGCCGGTGCCGCCCCGGTCTCAGTCTGGGTTTGCGTCATCACACTCATTTTGCAGCAACGACATTCTTCTCTGTCTCGCCAATGTAGGAGTGGCCATTGGCAGTTTCAATCGCCTTATCGAGATCGGCCACAATATCCCTGATGTCTTCGATGCCGACCGAAAGGCGCACCAGTTCCGGGGTCACGCCGGTCCCCGCCTGCTCCTCCACGCTCAACTGCTGATGCGTGGTTGACGCCGGGTGAATGACCAGCGACTTGGCATCACCGATATTCGCCACCAGCGAGAACAGCTCCAGCGCATCGATCAGTTTTTTCCCGGCCTCGTACCCACCTTTAATCCCGAAGGTAATCAGCGCGCCCTGTCCCGTCGGCAGATACTTCTTGGCCCGCGCGTGATACTGGCTCGACTCGAGGCCGGGATAATTCACCCACTCTACGCCGGAATGCTGCTCCAGGTGCTTCGCGACCGCCAGAGCATTCTGGGAGTGCCGCTCGAGACGTAGATGAAGCGTCTCAATTCCCTGCAACAGCAGAAACGCATTGAACGGCGAAAGCGCCGCGCCCGTATCGCGCAACCCCTGCACCCGCGCCTTCAGGATGAACGAAATCGGGCCGAACGCATCCCAGTACGACAAGCCGTGATACGAGGGATCGGGCTCGATAAACTCCTTGAAGCGCCCCGAAGCCTTCCAGTCAAACTTGCCCGCATCCACAATCACGCCGCCGATCGTGGTGCCATGGCCGCCCAGAAACTTGGTCGCCGAATTCACCACGATGTCCGCACCCCACTCGATGGGCCGCACCAGGGCCGGCGAAGCAGAAGTATTGTCGATCACCAGCGGCAGGCCGTGCTCATGCGCAATGGCCGCCAGTCTTTCGATGTCCACCACATCGAGCTTGGGATTGCCCAGCGTCTCGGTGTAGATTGCCCGGGTCTTGTCGTTGATGGCGTTGCGCAGACCATCGAAGTCATCGGCATCTACAAACCTTACCGTGATGCCCAGCCGCGGCAAGGTGTAATGAAACAGGTTGTACGTCCCGCCATACAGCGAGGTCGTCGAAATAATCTCTTCGCCCGCCGAAGCCAGGGTCGTAATGGTCAGCGTCTCCGCCGCCTGCCCAGAAGCTGTCGCCAGCCCGGCAACGCCGCCCTCCAGCGCCGCCACACGCTTTTCGAGCACGTCCGTCGTCGGATTCATGATGCGGGTGTAGATATTGCCGAATTCCTTCAGCGCGAACAGCCGCCCCGCGTGATCGGCGTCCTGAAACAGGTAGGACGTAGTCTGGTAAATCGGCACGGCGCGCGACCCGGTGGCCGGGTCAGGCGATTGGCCGGCGTGGACGGCAAGGGTGGCAAACTGGCGCTTCTCTTCTGACATCGTGATCTCCTTCGCTCTTCAGTGTGTGAATGTCCATCGTTGAATCTGGGTGTCCCATCCTTGCGACGCTTTTGCTTCTTGTCGCAAGGGTAGGATCGCTCGAATCCCGCCAAAATCAAAAACCCGAATCCTCTTCGAGGACCCGGGCGGCCTTTTCAAGATCGGTTGCGTTTAACGCATTCGCCTCTCGATATCAGCACGGACGGGTCCGCATGCCAGACACGCACACATGCACATGGCCATGACCTCAATTCCGTGTTTCTTTGAGAGACGCATTGAAGGAAGTATCGCGGATGCACCGATGCGTGTCAAATGAAGTTTCTGCGAAAGGCCGCACGGTGGACCAGGCTCAGTCTTCGGCCTTCCACACATAAGCTCCAGGCTGCGGCAGTCCGATATGCGACAGCACGCGATTCACAAACTGCGTGGCCATGGCATCGGAGTCGACCGGCTTGTTATAAAACGCCGGAATCACCGGAAATATAGTCGCGCCCGCCTCTGCAGCCAACGTCATGTTGCGCAGATGAATGCGATTGAAGGGCGTCTCGCGCACACAGAGCACCAGCGGCCGCCGTTCTTTCAGTGTGACATCCGCCGCGCGCGCAATCAGGGAGTCGGCCAGTCCGTTGGCAATCGCCGCCAGCGTCCCCATCGAACACGGCAGCACAATCATTCCGTTCGAAGGATGGCTGCCGGAAGCGATGGCCGCGCCGATATCGTTATCGGCGAGTTGACGCGTCTTGAGCGGCGCTGCGCCCAGCAATTTCTCCAGCAACCCACTGCGGCCGGAAACACCCAGTTCCTCGGCCATCACGCGCAGCGAATTCTCCGACGCAACAAAATGCACGCGGGACACACGCTCGTCCGCCTCCAGAGCGCGCAACATTTCGCGCCCAAAAACTGCGCCTGATGCGCCGGTGATGGCTACGGTGAGATTCATGGTCCTTCGATCCTTCCGCCTTTCAACCGCAATGCCCAGAAATACCGCGAGCTCGCATCCTCGGCTTCGACCCAGAACCTGGGTTACATTCCAGCACACGCGCCGGAGGCGCCATGGTCATCAGCCCCGCGCTTCAGCGTGGGGTAAAGGTCCAGGAAATCGACCCAAGTCCCGTAGGGACGACGCCTACTCCCCTCATCCAAAGACATAGCGCTCGTCATATGCGATCCCGCAATTGCGCAACAGCGACGTAAACTCCTCCTCGAAATTGCGTTTGCGATGATGCTCTTCCTGGTTTCGAATGTACTCTCTCACAACCTCGACCTGCGAAGCGCTAACACTGAACGCTCCGTATCCTTCCTGCCACGAAAATCCAGGCCCCATCCATCGCGAAGAATTCCCCTTGAGTTTCTGAACCGCATGGGCCAGGGTGAAATCCGCAGGCAACGTAAAAAGCAAATGGACGTGATTCGCCGTTCCGCCCGTGGCAGTGAGCGGGAAGCCCTTGCCCCGAGAAATGCCGCCCAGGTAGGCATAGAGATCCTCCGTTCGTTCGGCAGAAATCAGCGGACGGCGATCTTTGGTGCTGAAAACACAATGAATGAAATTGTTCGCATATGTGTGAGACATGGACACCGTCCCTACGGGACTCCCCTTTTCCAATCGCGATTTCCTCCCCACGCTGAAGCGCGGGGCTAATGAACCTTGCGCCTACGGCGCACAAAAAGTCGCTCCCGATGCACCGGTGATGGCGAGGCGAGGTTCATGGCTTCCGAATTACAGTGGTTGGCGGAAGTATTGGAACCGAAAACGAGATCCTACTAACCGTGGAGTTTTCCGCTGAATTACTGATTTTTCCGGAAGCCTCAAATGCGGCTATTACCTTAATTCCACCGCCACCACCTCGTTCTGACTTCTTAGCGGCAGTGACTGCGACATCGAAATTCACTCCCTGAGTTCGATTTACAAAGTCATCTGGTCCGTCCCAGGCCGGACTAATGACACCGTAACCAGACGATTTGCTGTCCCATTCCTTTTGAGCGGACATTATGCCCCTCATAATCTGCACAAGCGTGGTTTGGACAAACTCCTCAAGTTCCATTCGTTAGTCTCCGGCCAGTGGCATATTTCCCATCGCACTACCCCAGAACTCTCGCAAAAATCGCATCCACATTGCCCAACTGCCGCGTGTAATCGAACGTCTTCGTCAGCTTCTCCGGGCTCAGCAGCGCCGTGATCTTCTCATCCTTCGCCACTTCGTCGCGAAACACCAGGTCATCCTTCCAAGCGCGCATCGCATGGGCCTGCACCAGCCGGTACGCATCCTCGCGCAGCATCCCCGCCTCGGCCAGGTCCAGCAGCAACTGCCCGCTGAAAATCAGCCCGCCCGTCGACTCGAGATTCTTCTTCATCCGCTCGGGATACACCAGCAAACGGTCAATCAGATCCGTCGTCTTCGCCAACAGATAATCCACCAGGATCGTTGAATCGGGAAAAATCACGCGCTCGACCGACGAATGCGAAATGTCCCGCTCATGCCACAGCGGAATATTTTCAAACGCCGCCTGCGCATTCCCGCGCAGCACGCGCGCCAGCCCGCTGATTTGTTCGCTCGTGATCGGGTTCTTCTTGTGCGGCATGGCCGACGAGCCCTTCTGCTTCTCGCTGAAGTACTCCTGCGCCTCGCGCACCTCGGTTCGCTGCAGATGCCGTACCTCTACCGCGATCTTGTCGAGGGTGCTGCCCAGAATTGCCAGCGTCGAAATATATGCCGCGTGCCGGTCGCGCTGGATCACCTGCGTCGTAACCGGCGCGGGCTTCAATCCCAGCCACGCGCAGATGCGCTCTTCATGCTCCGGTTTCAGGTGCCCAAACGTTCCCACTGCACCCGAAAGCTTCCCGACGCGCATGTCTTCCGAAGCCGCATCGAAGCGCACAACATTGCGCTCCATCTCCGCATACCAGTTGAGCAACTTGAGTCCAAAAGTTGTCGGCTCGGCGTGAATCCCATGCGTCCGTCCAATGGTCGGCGTGCGCTTGAACTCGATGGCCCGGCGTTTTAGTACCGCCAGCAGCGCCGTCAATCCTTCGCGAATTAGCTTCGACGCCTGCTTCACCTGCAGAGCCTGGGCCGTATCCACAACGTCATTCGACGTCATGCCGTAGTGCAGCCACCGCGATTGCTCTCCGAGCCCTTGAGCCTTCAACGATTCCGAAACCGCCGTCGTGAAAGCGATAATGTCGTGCTTCACCTCGGCTTCAATCTCATGGATGCGCTCGACGGTGAAACTCGCCTTGGTGGCAATCGCCTCGGCGGCCGCCGCGGGCACCACGCCATCCTCAGCCAGCACCGCGCTCGCTGCCGCTTCCACCTCAAGCCAGCAGCGATACTTGCTTTCTTCGGTCCAGATAGCACCCATCGCCGGGCGCGTATAGCGTTCAATCACGAGCGCACTCCAAGCACAGCCGCGTCGCGCGCAGCCTGCCAACTCCCTGCCAACTCTTTGATTGTACGAGGAAAGGGTGCCTACCCAGACTCGGAGTGCAACCGCTGCCTTCTCGCCCGCTAGTCCCTGGGCCCTACGTCCCTGCTTTGATCCCAAACCGCCGGTTCAGCTCGTCATATAGCAGCCCGCACCCGGGCTTGTAGGGCTGGAACCACTCGCCGTCAATCACCAGTTGCGGCACCGCCCGCTTGCCCACCTTCTGGATCACCATTGCCGATGCGGCCGGGTCCAGGTCCACGTTGATCTCTGTATAAGAAATGCCGTGAGAATCGAGAAACTGTTTTGCCGACCGGCAATCCCTGCACCAGGTCGACGTGTAAACCCGTACGTCCATGACAGACATTTTACCCAGCCCCGCTGCTATTCTCTGTGATGCATGACATCTTCGATCGACGCAGACACAATCAAGAGTTTGCTCCACCTCGCTCCTCACCCAATCGAGGGAGGCTCCTTTCGCCGCACCTACACCTCCGCTGATACGCTCGATCTGCCCCGCGGGATCCGGCATGCCGGCACCGCCATCTACTACCTGCTCGAGGCTGGAACCTTCTCCGAAATGCACGTCCTCGACTCCGACGAAATTTTCCACTTCTATTTCGGCGACCCCGTCGAAATGCTGCAACTCTACGAGGGCGGCGGCTCCGCCGTCTTTACTCTTGGGCCGGATTTACAAGCGGGCCAGCACGTCCAACTCGTTGTGCCCGCCGGCGTCTGGCAAGGCACCCGGCTCATCGGTGACGGCAAAGTAGCCCTGCTCGGTTGCAGCGTTACGCCCGGCTTTGATTTTGCCGACTACCGCAACGCGCCTGCCAAAGAATTGATCGCGAAATGGCCAGATCAGGCCGAGAGAATCAAGGCTCTGACAAGAATCTGACTCACCGCCGCTCGCGAAAGAATGCCCGCAGCAACTCCCCGGCTTCCTCCGCCAGAATCCCCTGCTCGACCGCCATTTGATGATTGAGTTGCGGATGATTCAGAACCGCCAGCACCGATCCGCACGCCCCGGCCTTGGGATCAGCCGCCGCATACACAAGCCGATCAAGCCGCGCATGAATCATCGCCCCGGCACACATCGCGCACGGCTCCAGCGTGACAAACAGCGAGCACCCATTCAGCCGATAATTACCAAGAATCCTTGCCGCCTCGCGCAGCGCCACAATCTCCGCATGGGCCGTGGGGTCGTTATCGCGCAGCACTCGATTCTGCCCGCGCGCAATGATCGCGCCATCCCGCAGAATGACCGCGCCAATCGGCACCTCGCCGGCTTCGGCCGCGGCATGTGCCTCGGCGAGCGCAGCCTCCATAGCTTCAAGATTGCTAATCATGCCTTTGACAATCCCTGGTCCCTAATTTCTATTCCCTAATCCTTATTCCCTATTCCCTGTCTTTCGGCTGCTGCTGCGTCATGCAGTGCAGCGCCCCCAGCCCCCAGATCAGGTCAACGGAGTGAATCCCAATCACCTCGCGATCGGGAAACACCTCGGCCAGCGTGTTCAGCGCCACACGGTCATTGGGATCGTGAAACGTCGGCATCAGCACCAGTCGATTCGCCAGATAGAAATTCGCATAACTCGCAGGCAGCCGCTGTCCGCGAAACACTACGGGCCGCGGCAAAGGCAGTTGCACAATCGTGAACTGCTTGCCATCCAGCGTTCGCGCCGCCTTCAGCCGGGCCAGATTCTCCGCCAGCGGCTCATGATTTGCATCGCGCGTATTCGGCTCGACTGCAGTCACAATCGTTTCCTGCCCAACGAACCGGCTGATGTCGTCGACGTGCCCATGCGTATCGTCACCGGCCACGCCCCGCCCCAGCCAGATCACCTGGTCTATTCCCAAAAAATCCGAAAAAACCTGCTCCAACCGCTCGCGGCTCACTCCCGGATTGCGCTGCTGCACATCGCTGAGCAGGCACTCCTCGGTCGTCAGCAGCGCGCCCGTCCCATTCACATCGATCGACCCGCCTTCGAGCACAATCCTGCGTGCCTCACCACCAACATCGATCGTCGGTTCCCAAGCACGCATCTGCAACAACTCCGCCACGCGCCCCGGCACCTGGTCGTCTTTGCGCCAATCGTCATACTTGGCCCACGCGTTGAAGCGCCAGTTGGTGATCGCAACCTGGCCCTGCGCATCGCGAACAAATATCGGCCCCGAGTCTCGCGTCCATACGCGATCGGTCGGCCACGCATGAAACTCCACACGCTCCAGATCCGCTCCAGCCCGCTTCAAGATTCCCCGCGCCCGTCGCTCCGCCGCCGAATCTTCCACCAGAATGTGCGCACGCTCGCGCGCCGCAAGCAACCGCACAATCTCCGCATACACCCACGGAATCGGCTGAAACTTTCCCGGCCAGTCTTCGCGATTATGCGGCCACGCCAGCCACGTCGCCTCGTGCGGCTCCCACTCGGCCGGCATCCTAAAGCCCAGTTCTCTAGGAGTATTTTCGTCCAGCGTGCGCGGCATCTCTATTTCTCGTCCTCGCTCGTCCGCACGGGATCCAGAAACCTCTGCGTAATCGGCGCGTACGCATCGATCCGCCGGTCGCGCAGAAACGGCCAGTTCCGCCGCGTTTCCTCGATCAGGCCGAGATCGATCTCGCCCAGCAGAATCTCCTCCGCATCGTGCGACGCCTTCGCGATTACTCGCCCAAAGGGATCGGCAAGAAAGCTGCCGCCCCAGAATTCCAGACCCTGCCCCTCGGCGCGATTCCCCAGCACATCGCCGTTCTCATGCCCCACGCGATTCACGCTTGCCACGTAGACTCCGTTGGCAATCGCATGTGCCCGCTGAATCGTCTGCCACGCGTCATACTGCGCCGCACCAAACTCATCCTTCTCCGCCGGGTGCCACCCAATCGCCGTGGGATAAAACAGCACCTCTGCACCCTGCAACGCCGTCAGCCGCGCGCCTTCGGGATACCACTGATCCCAGCAAACCAGCGTGCCCACGCGCCCAAACGCCGTGTCCACCGCCTGAAATCCCAAATCGCCGGGCGTGAAGTAGTACTTCTCGTAATACAGCGGATCGTCGGGAATATGCATCTTGCGATACACGCTGGCAATGGCGCCATCGGTCCCCAGCGTGACGGCCGTGTTGTGATAGAGCCCCGGCGCGCGCCGCTCAAAAAGGCTCGCGACGAGGGCCACCCGTAATTCGCGCGCCACCTCGCCCAGCACCTTCGTCGAGGGCCCGGGAATCGCCTCCGCCAGATCGAACAAATTCAAATCTTCGCGCTGGCAAAAATATTGGGCACGAAACAACTCGGGCAGACAAATAATCTGTGCGCCTAGCCGCGCCGCTTCGCGAATGTGCCGAACTGCCGCGGCCAGGTTCGCCTCTGGATCGGGACCCATCCGCATCTGCACCAGGCCTACGTTGTATTTGCGCTTCTCCGCCATCTCCGTTCGCTCTTTCTCCCTCAACATACAGCAAGGCCAACCCTCTCATCGTTGAGGATTGGCCTCGTCTGCTCTGATCTATAAGCTCAGACCTCGTCCAAAAGTCCACTGCATGCAATGCCTGCCGCACGCAGTATTTATTCTTCGAGGATCAGCACTGCTGCGGCGATCGTCGTCGTCCACAGTCCGCGCTTGTCGCCCACCGCGCTCTGGGTCACGTTGCTGGTGCGCACAATCTTGTTGCTGATGCGGTAGATCTCTTTCTTCTCGTCCCAGCTCTTGTCCGGATCGAAATCCACATCCAGCGTCGTCGCCAGCATCTCGGCCGCCAGCTCTTCGGCGTACTCGCCGGCCTGCTCTTCCGTCTCGCCAAAGCTGTGGTGCTCGCTGAGGTAGCCGTAGGTGTCGCGATCAGCCGGAATGGCCACGCCAATGCTTGAAACCACCAGCCTATGCGGTTCGCGGGTGGAGTTCTCTGCAATTACCGAAAACACTACTTCGCCGTGATTGAGATACTTGAGGCCTTCTTTGCGCGAAATGACTTTGCAGCGCGGCGGAAAAATCGACGACACGCGCACGAGGTTCTGCGATGCAATTCCTGCATCCCGAAGGGCCAGCTCAAACGAGGTCAAACGCTCTTTGTGTTTGCCTACACCCTTCGTGAAGAAC
>Ga0265342_10001058_pt1 | contig 26902 bp, 22 predicted proteins | sample 4CB327metaG_FD_203125 | JGI IMG/M metagenome (GOLD analysis project Ga0265342, IMG submission 203125) | Rhizosphere microbial communities from Carex aquatilis grown in University of Washington, Seatle, WA, United States - 4-CB3-27 metaG | ecosystem: Host-associated > Plants > Roots >... | reverse complement strand
GAGCACGTTCATCGCGATGATGAGCCGCATGTCACGCGACGGCGTCGCGTAGTCCTCCCACGCGCCGGTGGTCTCGAAGATCTTCGCGCCGTCGGGCATGGCCACGACGGCGTTCTTGGTTTCGCGCATGAACTTCTCACCGTTGTCGACCGAGCCGACGCGAACCTTCATCTGCTCGACCAGCGCGTCCAGCGTTTCGCCGTACGCGGCCGCCGCGTCGAGCCCCGACGGATTGATCAACTTGCCCATGCGCGAATAGAACTCGTCGCCGCTGAGCTTGCTCTCCTCGTCGGAGAACGGCGCGTGGCCGGAGTCGCCGGCGCCGCCAATCGCTTTGTTGGACAGCGCCTGCAACGGGCCGCCGTTGGCGCCAGCGACGACCGGGCGAAATGCCTTCCAGCCGGGGCCAGCGCTCTTGGTGTCGTTGGTGAACAGGAATGTCCCCTCCCAGAACCGCTTGCGCCCGATCGATGTATCGGGCTGCCCGTCGACGGCGAGCAGCAGGCCGCCCTGCTTCGGCGTCTGATCGATCCACTTCACGATCATCATCACGTGACCGTAGGGATCGGCATAGATGACGCCGGGCCGCAGGACCCCGCGATCCAGCTTCACCGGATAATAGTCGGTGTTGTCGTCGTCGAGCGCGGTGCGCGCGCTGCCGGACTGCACGTGGTTCGTCACCTGGCGGAAGAAGCTCTTCACGCGCGCGAGCGTGTCCTTGCCGCTGACGGTGACCGACTCGTTGGTCGCCATCTCGCCGCAGCGAGGCGGGCGCGCGTCGGTGCCGCGGTCGCAGTCCCGGAACCCGAACGGCAAGCCGATCTTCCACGCGAAGTAGGCGCGCAGGAAGTACGGCAGGTCGGCGCAGTCGGGCGTCGCGGGGATCGCGCTCTTGTTGGTCGGATCGTCCTCGCGCAGACCGAGGTGGTCGTAGAGAAAGTTGCGCGCGGGATCGCGAAGCGCCTGATGCAGCGGGCGGAAGTCGACCGATTTGTCGGGCGGCGCATCGAACAGGCGCTCGACGAACGCTGAATAAAGATTCTCCGTCGAGCGATCCCAGGCCAGATGCGCGGTCCACACCGCCTTGCCGTCGGTCTTCGCCGCCTCCTTGGGTGCCACTGCCTTCGCCCCGCGTCCCGAGACGACGTGGATGTTGCGGCAGCCGACGACCTTGCCCGCCAGCACGACCTCGATGCGGTAGGTGCCAGCCGCGGCCTTCTCGACATCGCCCTCGAGGCTGAACGGGGGTCCACCGCGACGCACGATCGCGGGCGCCGCCGCGCCACCGGGCGCGGCAATCTTGAGCTCGGCGTCGCGCCCCGACTCCGAGACCGCGAGGATGCGCATCGCGCCGCCCGGCTGCGGCTCCCTCGGCGACCACCAGACCACGGCGACGTCGCCCGCAGCGCACTTGCCGCCGCCGGCCTCCGCGCCGGCGCCGGCGGCGGCGCGAGCGTGAGCGGGGCCGGATGCGAGCAGCAGGAGAAATGACGCGGTGCCGGCCAACAGTGACGAAAACGCGAGCCCGTTCTTCATCCGCCCGCGAGAATATCGTCTACTCGGGAACCCTCAAAGGGTTCCGAACCTCAAGCGTCCGCGCGCGGCGGCGCCGGGAACGCGATCGCCGCGCGCGCGCCGCCCTCCGGCCGGTTGCCGAGCGTGAGCAGCCCGTGGTGCGCGTCGGCGATCCGCCGCACCAATACCAGGCCCAGGCCCAGCGAGCCCTCGGCGCGCGGCGCGGTCTTGTCGTCAGCCGGAAAGCCGGGCCCCGCATCCTCGACGTCGAACACCACGAAGCCGCCGCGCGCCCCGACCCGCAGCCCGGTGACGCCGCCACCGTGCCGGCGCGCATTATCGAGCAGGTTGGCCAGAGCGCGCGCCACCAGCGTGGCGTCGCCCTCGAAGCGAAGCGCGCCGTCGGAGCCAGGCGCCACCACGAGCATCCCCTCGGCGAGCCCGGCGCGCTCGAGCGCGCGCCGCGCGACCTCGGCACCGTCGAGCGGCCGCGGCGACATGGCGGCGAAATCGAGGCGCGCGCTGGCCAGGAGCTCGCCGACCAGCGTGTCGATCTCGATCACCTCGCGCTCGAGCTCGTCGAGCGTCGCCGGCTTGACGCCGCTCTGCCGGCCGATCTCCAGCAGCACGCGGATGCGCGCGAGCGGCGTGCGGATCTCGTGCGACACCCCGGCCAGCAGCTCGCGCTGGTCGTTGATCTGCTTCTCGATGCGCGTGGCCATCTCGTTGATCGCGCGCGAGAGCACGGCGATCTCGCCGCCGTGCCAGGGCGTCACCGTCGCGCGCGCGCGCAACCGGCCCGCGCCGATCTCCTCGGCGACGTACACCAGCTCCGACAGCGGGCGCGCGATCCGCCGCGCGATCTTGCCGGCCGCCATCCAGATCACCACCGCCGCCACGAAGAACCCCAAGATCCCGCGTGCCGGGCTGCGCCCTCCGAAGATGCGGTGGACCGCGGTCATGATGCCGGCGGTGAGGAAGATCGAGGCGCCGAACCACATGAAGATCCGGCGGTGCATGTGCGCGCCGATGTAGTGTCGGATGCCGAGCGGATGATGCAGGTAGTGCTCGATCCAGTGGCGGTGGAACTGCTCGTGATGCCGCCGGAAGTGTTCAAAGCGCGCGGCACGCCGCTCCGCGCGCGCGCGCCGGCGCTCGGCGCGCCGTTCCGCGCGGTTCATCGATCTCCGTCCTTCGCCAGCACGTAGCCGACGCCGCGCACGGTCTTGATGATGCGCGGCGAGCGCGGGTCGTCGCCCAGCTTGCGACGCAAGTGCGACACGTGAACGTCGACGGTGCGATCGCCGACGGTGACGTCGTCGCGCCCCGCCTGCGCCAGCAGCGTATCGCGCGGCACCACGCGCCCCGGCCGGCGCGCCAGCGTCAGCAGGATGTCGAACTCGATCCCGGTCAGGTCGACCGCCGCGCCGCCGACGCGCACGGCGCGCGCCGGCACGTCGATGACGATGTCGCGCACCGCCAGCGTCGGCGCCGCCGTCTCGGGCGACGTCCGCCGCAGCACCGCGCGCAGCCGCGCCAGGAGCTCGCGCGGCGAGAACGGCTTGGGCACGTAGTCGTCCGCGCCCAGCTCGAGCCCCACGACCCGGTCGGTCTCGTCGCCCTTCGCGGTCAGCATGATGACAGGCACCTGGCTCTTCTGGCGGATTCGCTTGCAGACCTCGAGCCCGTCGATGCCCGGCATCATGACGTCAAGCAGGACCGCGTCGAAGACGCCGCCTTCGAGCGCCGCCAGCCCCTGGCGCCCGTCGGCGGCGTGGACCAGGCCCACGCCGTTCGGTTCCAGAAAGCTGGCGAGCAGCTCGAAAAGCCGCGTATCGTCGTCGATGCAGAGGACGCGCAGGGACACTCCCCCCGACTCTACCAGCCCCAGCCGCTGCGATCGAAGCCACGACGGAACCTCGACCGAAAGGCCCGGCCCAGAAAGTGCGGCCCCGACTCGATGATGTCGGCCAGCCGCGCCCGCTGCTTCTCCTCGAGCGCATCGTGCACCTTCGCACCCAGGCCCACGAAGGCGCGGCGCAACCCTTCGATCGCCGTGTCGTGGCGCGCATAGAGCTCGCCCAGCGCGACCTCGTCGAACGACGGCTTGCGGAAGGCCCCCGCGATGTCACCGCGCGACTTGCGCAACTCGCCGCGGAACTTGGCCGCCTCGGCGCGAAACTCCTCGGCGGCTGCGACAATCACCCGCTCCTGCGCCGGCGTCGCCTCCAGGTGGTCGAGCACGCTGCGCATCACGATGCGGCGTCCGAACCCACGCGGCCCGTCGGGAGCGCCCGGGCCGAAGCCATCGCCGAGGTCGTTGTCGTTGCCGAGCTCCGGCCCGAACCCTTCGCCTTCGCCCGGGTAGCCGAACCGGTGATGCCCCCAGTGGTGGCCCCACCCACCATGGTGACCATGTCGCCAGCGACGGTGCCCACCGCCGCAACCGTGCCATCGGTGGTGCGCCATCCTGAGGAGGCCGATGACGCCCACCGTTGCCAATACGCATCCAATCATGAGTGGATCCCTTTCTTTGTGGTCGGCCGAGGTTGATCCTCGGCACCCCCAAAGAATGGGATCCGCTTGTTAAGGCGATGTGGGGCGCGCTATGAAGAAACGTTAAGGGCTATACCGGTCAGATAACCGCCAAGACGCCGAAAGCCAAGTCGGGACCCTTGAAAGTCCGGACCTTGGCGTTCTCTGCGACATGGCGGTTTCCCTATCTGACCAGCATTGACGTTATGGGTGCCCGGGGTGTCCCGGGGGCATGCCCGGCGGCGGCGGGGTCGACATCGTGGTCTTCGGCGTCGTGATGTCGAGCAGCTCGACCTCGAAGATCAGCGTCGCACCGCCCGGGATCGTCGGCGGGCGGCCGTTGTCACCGTAGGCGACGTCGGACGGGCAGGTCAGCTTCGCCTTCTCGCCGACCTTCATCTTCTGCAACCCTTCGGTCCAGCACTTGATCACGCCGCCGAGCGGGAACGTCGCCGGCTCGTTGCGCTTGACCGAGCTGTCGAACACCGTGCCGTCGGTCAACGTGCCGGTGTAGTGCACCTTGACCTGGTCCGACGCCACCGGGCTCGCGCCGGTGCCCGGCTTGATCGTGCGGATCACCATGCCCGAGGGGAGCTTCATCGCGCCCGGCTCGCGAGCGGCCTGATCGACGACGGTCGTCGCCTTCGCCTTCTCGGCCTGCGCTGCCGCGGTCGATCGCGATCGCGCGAGCGCGTCCAGCTTGGGACCGTACGTCTCGAGCTCCACGACCGGCTTCTTCTTGGCGATGGAGTCGCTGAGGCCGGCCTTGACCAGCTCCAGCTCCTCGGGCGTCAGATTGAAGACGCCGATATTGCGCCCCATCATCAGGCCGAGGGCGTAGATGGTCTTCTGCTCCTCGGTCTTGGGCTCGGGCGCGGCCTTCGCGCCCTTGCAGCCGGCGGTGAAAAACAGGGTGGTCGCCAGCAGCATCGAGAGCGCGGTCGAGACGGGTTTGGGTAAATTCATGGGCCCCTGTTAACACACCGCCGACCGCGTGGCCAGGACCCCCGCAGGCTCAACGGTCTCTCGACGGTCGCGCTTCCTGGCCGCGCTCGCGGCGCGGACTATCGAGCGGCCGTGACCACGACGGGACGCACCGCCGGCGCGTCGGCGCGGCTGGCCAACCACAGCTCGATGTCGGCCAGCTCACGCTGCGTCGCCGGCGTCGGCGGGTTCGCGCGGAACTCGTCGCGCGCGCGCTCGACCATCGCCAGCGCGCGCGGCCGATCTTGTCCCGATCCCCAGAGCGCGCGACCGAGCGCGAAGTGCACCTCGCCGATGCGGCTCGGGCTGTTCTCCTTCGCCTCACGGATGCCCGCCGCACGTTCCAGGCTCGGCAGCGCCTCGCGGTACTGGCCCAGGCCCACATGGCTCGCGCCCAGCGCCACCAGCGGATAGGTCACGTAGAGCCCCTCGGGATCGGTCTCACGCTCGAGCACGACCAGCGCGTGGCCCGCCGGCTCCAGCGCCTCCCCGTAACGCCCCAGGCGATTGAGCAGCTCGGCATAATTTGCCAGCGTGATCGCCGCCTTCGGGTGATCGCGTCCCAGCGCTTCATGCATGATCTTCACCGCGCGCTCCATGTACGTCGCCGCGCGCATCGTCTCGCCGAGCTCGTCGAGGTAGACCGCCACGTTCACCAGCGAGATGCCCACGTCCGGGTCGTTCGGGCCGAGCGCCTTCTCCTTGGCCTCGATCGCGCGGTGCACGTCCTCGACGGCGTCGCGCAGCCGCCCCTGCCGCGCGCGCATCGCGCTGCGGTTGTTGAACAGCCAGCCGCGGATCAGCTCGTGCCCGCCCATGCGGCCCAGCACCGTCTCCGCGTGGCGGCTCCAGATCTCGCCCGCGTCGAAGCGCAGCTGCGCGTGCCCGGTGGCGAACACCAGGCTCGCCGCCGCCTCGGCCGCGACCTCGTCGTGGCGGCACAGCTCGGCGGTCCAGACCGCGTCCTCGAGCGCGCGGATGCCGCTGTCGACGTCGGACACGTCCAGGTGCATCGTGCCCGCGACCAGCAGCACCTCCGCGAGCAGCGGCGCGTAACCGACCGGCCGCGCCTCGGTCTCGAGCGCCGCCATCTCGCGCAACCCGTCGGCCACGCGGCCGACGCGCGCGAGCGCGCGGATCTCCGACAGCCGCCCGCGCAGGTTGTCGACCACGACCCACGTCGCCGAATCGGCGGGCGGCCGCACGATCGCGCGCAGAAGATTCACGTCGGAGCAGCGTTCGAGCGTGCCCAGGGCCGTCGCCGCGTTCACGCCGTTCTCCACGGTGTCGGCCGTCGCTTGCCGCAGCTCGCGGCACAGGGCGCGCAGATCGCGCAGCGCCTCGCCCAGCGCCGACATGCGCAGGTCCAGCACCTCCGTCGATTGCTCGCCGCGCAGGTGCGTCGCTTCGCAGGCATCGACGTAGACGTCGGTCCAGCGCCGCGCGAACCGATCCAGCACGCGGCTCGTCGCCTCGAACGCCGTCGCGGCGTAGGGCTTGCCGGTGGCCAGGAACGCGCGCCGGATCTCGGCCTTGGCCTCGCTCTCCACCGACGGCACGCCCGTCGGTCGGTCTGGATCGGGCGCCTCCCAGATGCCGGCCAGCTTGGCCGCCGCCCCCTCGGCGAAGCGGCGTGTCCCGGCGAGCGCGGCGTCCGACCGCAGCTCGGCCAGCAGGGCCGCCATCGTCGGAAAGCGGTCGTCGGGGTTGACGTTCATGCCGCGCATCAGCGCCTGTCGGATCCGGCGCGGGACGCGCGTGCCCGGCGGCTCGGGACGCACGCGCCCGGCGATGACGTTGGTCGTCAGCTCCATCACGCTGGTGCCCGAGAACGGCCGCTCACCGTAGAGCGCCTCGTACAGCGCCACGCAGAAGCTGAACTGATCGGTGCGCGCGTCGGCCGCGTCGCCGCGAAATTGCTCGGGCGACATGTACGCCGGTGTGCCGATGACCGCGCCCGCCTGGGTCAGGTTCCAGTCGGCGGAGCCTGAAGAGACGCCCGCGTTGCTCGCCGCCTCGATCGGCCCCTCGATGACGTAGGTGGCGAACGGGTCGTACTCGTTGCCATTCGCGTTGGCGATGCTGGCCAGCAGACGCGAAGGACCCACCGACCGCTCTTCGTCGGCCTTGTCGCGATCGATCGCCAGGCGCACCAGGCCAAAGTCCATGACGCGCGCCTGCCCATCGGCCCCGACCATGACGTTCTCGGGCTTGAAATCGCGGTGGACCAGCTCTTTTTCGTGCGCCGCCTCCAGGCCCCGGCCCGCGCCCGAGAAGACCTCGAGGATCTCCGCGACCGTGCGCGGCTGCGACTGGAGCCAGTAGCCAAGCGTGTGGCCGGCGATGAACTCCATCGCGATGAAGACCCGGCCGTCGAAGGTGCCGACGTCGTACACGACCACCACGTTGGGGTGGGAGACCTTGGCGATGGCCTGAGCTTCGCGGATCAGCCGAGCGCGCCCGTCGTCACCCGGGTCGCCGGTGCTGCCGCTCGCACGCAGCAGCTTGATCGCAATCTTGCGGTCCAGCTCGGGATCATGCGCTGCGTAGACCTCGCCCATGGCGCCCCGCCCCAGGAGCCCGAGGACGATGAAGCGGTCGACCTCCGTCCCGCGCGCGAGCGATTCCGCGGCGGGGGCATCCTTCTCCATATTTCCGGACGGACACACGAGGGGCCAGTCCCCCCATCGGCGGCTGCCGGACCATTGTTGAGCGCCGCCGTCGCAGCCGCGGGTGGCGGGGATCGGCCGCCGCTTGTTGCGCAATCGGCAACCCGCACCGATCGCCGGACAACGAATCGGCGGCGCGCCCCGGCACCTACACCGTGATTTTATTGGTCATTTAATTTTTGTAACTAAGCACACCGTTTGCAAACTAAGAGAACATGCACTCGAACCTGCGCCGCGCTGCACTGTTTCTCGGGCACTTCACCATCGCGACGACGTTGCTGGGATGCAACGAACCGATGGACGACGGAACGGCCGCGGACGAATCGGCGATCGCCACCGTCAACGGCCTGTCGGCTATCAATGGCCTCAACATGCACAACGGGCTCAACATGCACAACGGGCTCAACATGCATAACGGGCTGTCGGCCATCAACGGCCTCAGCTCGACCGATGGTCTCATGACGTCCTCGGCGGGACGCGACACCGTCGGGTACATCGTGCGCTGCGCGCTGCCCGCCGGCACGTCGCTCATCAAGCAGGACCAGAACGGGGTCAGCTACACGTTCCCGGGCTCGCTCGGCTTCGCGCCGCAGTGGGCGACCGGCCAGTGCGATGACAACTGCCAGGAGTACATCTCGGCCTGCCTCATGGCGCACGTGAACACCGCCGGCGTCCACATTCCGCTCTTCGTCGTCTCTCAGGCAGCCAGCGTCGGCTGGGGGCTCAGCGCCGATTACCCGAACCAGGAAGGCTCGTTCTTCGGCAACCTCTTCGTGCTCGGCGCCCACGGCTACGACGCGACCTCCGTGGCGGCGTTCTACTGCGACGGCAAGGCGTACGACGTGGCGACCGTGCCCGGCCGCATCGGCGCGAACCAGGTCGGCGCCCCGTACAAGAACCCGTACCTCGCCGGCCCCTACGCCACGGGCACGACCGGCTACTGCTCGGACGTCTGCACCGCGGCCGACTACCCCAACGGCTCCGCCGGCTACAAGGCGTGCAGCGGCTGGAACAACGTCGTCACGACCTACCGCCAGGCGGCCACCGGCGGCAACATCACGACGACGTCGTCGACGCTGACCGCCACGATCACCCAGTACTTCAAGACCGCTTTCGGCTACTGCGCCAACGTCAGCGTGGCCAACAAGACCACCGCGGTCGTGCCGACGTGGACCGTGGTTTACGATACCGGCACGGCCAGCCAGTACTTCCACTGGTTCGACAGCACCAACACCGCGGTCGGCAACGTCCACACCGCCAAGTCCAACACCGCCCTCCTGGCCATCCCGCCGGGCGGCACGCGCTTCTTCGGTTACTGCGCGGCCTACACGAACGGCGTGGCCGCGCCGGTCGTGAAGTCGGTCTCCGCCCCGTAACCTCACCTCCTCTGCCGCGCCGGTCCGACCGGCGCACGAAAAAACCCCGGCCGCAGGTCAGCTGCGCCGGGGTTTTTGCTCGTTCGCGGGCGCTGTCTACTTCGTCTGCGCCGCCATCAGCTTCGAGAAGTCCGCCTTCGCGTTCGGAGTCAGCGTGAAGCTCTCCAGATCCTTGTGGCAGTTCTCGCAGGTGAAGGTCTTCCCGTTGGCCTTCGCGGTCTTCACCGCCTCCTTCATGTACTTCTTCGCCTCGGCGCGACCGCCCTTGGCACAGGCCTTGGCAACCGGCGAGTCACCCGACGTCGCAACGGTGCACTTGTCGTCGGCCGAAGCGACGCGAGCGACCACGAGAGTGAGGGCCAGCGAGAGGCCCAGAGTGAGCTTGGTAAGGGAAACGCGCTTCATCTGATCTCCTTTGTGTTTCACTTCTTCTGAGCGATTACGAACTTCGCCATCGTCTCGATCTCCTGAGGCGACAGCCTGCCGGCGAAGTGGGGCATCTTGTTCTTGGCGTTGAACAGCGTGGGCTGGGAGGCGTCGGTGATGACGTTGATGACATAGGGCAGCGAGCCGCGGCCCTTGAGGTTCGGGCCGGCGTTGCCGGTGGTCCCGTCGATGTCGTGGCACGAGTCGCAGTCCTTGGTGCCAAACAGGGCCTTGCCCTGCTCCGAGAGCTTGGCATCGACGTCGGGCGCGCCGGTCTGGCTGTAGACGAACTCGGTCAGGGCCTTGATCTCCTCCGGTGTTCCTTCGACGGGCTTCATGCCCTTTTCAATCATCGCCGGGCCCATGAAAGTCTTGCCGTTGGGATCGGCGAGGTAGCCCGAGATCCAGGCGCGCGAGTTGTAGTCCGCGAAATCCGGGCCTTTGTCGCCGCCGGTGCCGCTCAGCGAGTGGCAGCCGGCGCAGCGCTCCGCCCAGATCTCGTGCGCGTGGAAGAACGGATCGTTCTGGAACACCGCGACGCCGCCCTGCGCGGGGACGCCCTGCAGCGCGAGATGACGCGCGGTCTCGGACTTCTCCAGCGCCTCGATGCGCTGCTTGAGGAAGTTCGGGTCGGCGCGGTCGTGCTTGGTCGCCAGCATCCCCAGCATCACCACCAGCGAACCACCAATCGCGGCGCCCAGCAGGTATGGCCAGCGCTTGCTGGGATCCCGCGTCGCCGAGCGATCGAGGAACGGCAAGCCGACCAGGAGCGCGCCGGCGACGCCCGGCAGCACCATCGTGCCGATGACCTCGAGCGGACCTTCGAAGTACTTCAGCAGCTGGAACAGCGGCAGGAAGTACCACTCGGGACGCGCGACGTAGCTCGACGAAGGATCGGCGGGGGACTCCAGCTCCGCGCCGTGCGACCGCACGACCAGGAACACGATCACGATGAACACCGCCGCGCACGCGGCGACGTCCAGGAACAGCTGATCCGGCCAGAACGGCTGCGTCTTCTTGGACAGCTCCTCACGCGACAGGTTCCAGCGCGGCGTCACGCCGTGGCGGCGGAACAGGTAGATGTGGAAGCCGAGCAGCGCGATGATCGTCCCCGGCAGCACGTAGGTGTGCAGCGTGAAGAAGTGGGTCAGCGTGTAGTTGCCGTACAGCGACCCGCCCTGCAGCAAGCGCTTGAGCGCGGGCCCGACGATCGGCGAGGTGCCGATGATGCTGGTCGCAACCTGCGTCGCCCAGTAGCCCTTTTGATCCCAGGGCAAGAGGTAGCCAGTCAATGAGAACGCCAGCACCAGGCCCATCATGAGCACGCCGACGATCCAGTTCATCTCGCGCGGCGCCTTGTACGCGCCGAAGATCAGCACCTGCGCCAGGTGGACGCCGGTCATCACGACCATCGCCGACGCGCCCATGCTGTGCAGGCCGCGAATGAACCAGCCCATGGTCATCTGGTCCTGAATGAACGCGACCGATGCCCACGCCGTGGTCGATGACGGCGAGTAGAACGACGCCAGCAGGATCCCGGTGAGGAGCTGCAGCGTGAGGATGAACGTCACGACCGAGCCGAAGACGTACCACCAGCGCGCGCCGCCCGGCACCGGCTCGTCGAGCATCAGCTTGACGAGGCCGGTGTAACCGACGCGCGATTCGAGCCACGCGAGAACCTTGTTCCCGCTGGCGGGCGCGTGGGGACCGTGACCGTGACCGTGACCCGCCGACGAGTGGCCCGCGGGAGAATGACCAGAATGCGAAGGGTGACTCATCCGATTGGTTCTTTGTTGGGGATGGAGACGCGAAAGCGTCGATAGTGCACCTTGATCTCCTCGCCGCTCGCGACGACTTCCAGCTCGTCCATTCCACGCGGCGACGGTCCTTCGATGCACTTGCCTTCCATGTTGAAGATCGAGCCGTGGCAGGGGCAATCGAAGTGCTTCGTCGCGTCGTTCCAGTCGATGCCGCAACCGAGGTGCGGGCACACCGTGGAGTAAGCCTTGATCTCGTCGCCGCCCGACTTGACCAACCAACAAGCGCCCAGCTTCACGCCGTCGCTCTTCAGCCAACCGTCGTGGGTCTGTCCAATGACGTTGACCCGCTTCGGTTTACCCGGCTCGACCTCGTCTTTCATGGCGACATGCAGCGGCTCGTCGCTACCGGTGACGGTCTCTTTCACCAGCGGATGGGCCAGGAACTTCAGCCCAGGAATGGCGGCCATCGCGCCAATGACGGCGCTGAATCCACCGATCAACAATTTCAAAAATGAGCGACGTGGTTCGGGCGTGTGATCAGCCATCGTTTGTTGGTCGCGGATATTGCCCCGAGACTCTTCGGGGTGTCAACGTCCGCTGGGCATTTTTTTCGTTTCGTTCTGCGGAAGTACGACGACTTCCCCTAAATCCGCCCCGTCGATCCGATAGCCCGCCGAAGCCTACAAATGGCCGTCGACAAGGTTCGTGCGACCACACGAGCGCACATCATCAAAAATTTCTACGCGCAACGCGGATCGAAATTTGGTGCAACTATTTTGAGCCATCATTGTGGAAAATGCGGCCCGCTTCCGCTTCGAAATGCTCGAGCAGGCGGCGCGCGTGTGCCGGGTGGTCGCGCCGCGCCGTAACGGAGAAAGCCTCGGTGCGCAACGCCTCGGGCAATCGCATGCCGGCGAACCAGGTCGCCAGCACCGGCTCCAGCGCCGCGCGCTCGTCGCCGTCGAGGCGGCCCGACGTCGGGGCCGGGACCGCGCATCCGCGCGCGATCGCCAGACGGCGGCGCACCGCCATCGCCAACCGCATCTTGAGCACCGAGAAGAGAAACACCGCGGAACCGTTCATATCGGCGAGCACGTAGTCGCGTTCCGCGTTCCAAATCGCATCGAGCGTCCTTTCGAGCGCAACGACTTCGGTATCGGCCAACGCGCGATCGATGGCGCGAAAGAAGCCGACCTGGCCGCGATGATGTTCCGGTTCCACGAACTTTTCGAGGTGATGCAGATCATGGAGCGCAAAAGAGAGGCCATCCGGATGGCGCGGATCTCCGTGCGCGCGCGCGGCTTCGTCGTCGAGCAGCGCCACGCAGCGCCGCCCCGCCGCCTGGCGGCGCAAGACTTCGCGCGGCAACGGCACCTCGGACACGAGATCGACGGGACGCTCGCCGCGCGACCAGGCGAGAAGACCGTCGGCGACGACCGGCGAGACGCCGCGCACGCGGCGCGCGGCAAAGACCGCGAGCGCGCCGTCCGTCTGCGCGAGCGCCGCGTTCCGCCGCGGCCCCTCGTCCCAGAGACGCCCGCGCGTGGCGCGCACGCGGGCGAGCAGGAAGGCGGCGGCATGCTCGGCCTGCGCGAGGCACATTCGTTGGTGATCTTGCCTGGACCGCGGCGCCAGGCAATAGAGCAAGAGATCGCGGGCCCTTCATCACTCCTACGGCGGCACGATCGTGTATGCCTCCACCTGGCCCGGCCCCTCGTTGTACGAGGGCGTCCCGGTGTGAAGACACGACGAGATATAAACCGCGTCGCTGGTGATCAGCGGCGGCGCGAACCGCTGGCCCGACCCGTTCAGAGTCGGGCTCTGGATGATCGCGCCGTCGCGCGCGCGCACCCAGTACAGTCGCCCCACGGCGCCGGGCCCTGCGGCGTCGACGACGGCAGCGTAAACCTCGCCGGCGATGGTGGCGACGGCGACACCGCCCGCGTGGCGACGGAACGCCTGCACGCTCGCGGGGTCGGAGAAGGACGGCGCCTGCCAGCGCGGCACCAGGTGCGGTTGCCCGCCGTCGGTGCGGATCTCGACGGCTTGCAACCCCGCCGGGTGAACGTCGTCGAAGACGAACGTCGGCACCAGCGCCAGCGTCGCGCCGTCGATCGACGTGATGAGCGGCCTGGTCACGATCGTGCCCGCCCAGTCGGCGGCGCAGCTGCCGCCCGCCTCGCCGCAGGCGTGCATGATCACCGCGCGATCGTAGAGCGTTCCCAGGTGATCGGCGTCGAAGAGATAGAGCGCGCCGTCCTTGCCCGGCTGCAGGATCACGCGCGGGCCGCCGGACAGCGCGACGAATGCCGGCGCGCTGGCTCCAAGGTCCCAGTCGAGCGCGGCGTAACACTGAAATAGCGTCTTGCCGATGCAGACGTTACCGGTGCCGAGCGGCAACGTCTGCCCCGCGGGCAAGCGCGGGATGAACACGCTCGCGCAGCTGGCGGCGCACGCGTCGCCGGGCGCGCTGGGATCGTAGCCGTCGCAGAGCACCGGATCGCACGCGCCGTCGGCCGCGAGCCCACGGCCGACGCGCAGCACGCTGTTCGCGAACTGCGCGTGCAACGGATCGAGCAGTCCGTTGCCGAGCGGGACGTAGAGCCGGAAGCCGTCGGGCTCCGTGGCATCGTCGACGACCGTGGGGCCGAGGTGCGCCCAGATGCCGCCGCCGCACAGCATCTGGCGCGAGCCGTCGCCGTTCTCGGGGCCACATTGGCTGTTCGGCGTCGCGGTCGACACCATCGTGCCGGTGATCGCCTCAGCCGCGCCCTGGGCGCGCCAGGCGTCGAGGTCGACCTCGAACAGCCAGCCGTGCCAGGGCTGCAGATCGCGCACATTGCCGAACGAGACGTAGGCCAGACCGAGCTCGCGGCCGGGCGGCAGCGCCGTGACCACGGCGGCGCGCGAGTAGGCGTGCGCGGGCAGAAAATCGATCGTGCCGCCACCCGAAGCCGGGTGGCTCGCGCTCAAGGTCAGCGGCGCGAACGCCGGATCGAACCCGCGCGCGTCGAGATCGATCACACCGACGTGGTGGTCGGCACGTGTCCAGTCGGGCGAGACGTTCTGCCAGGCGAACACGAGACGGTGCCCGACCACCGCGGGCGGCGAGACCAGGTGCGGCGCCAGCCCGGCGGGCGCCGTCAGCGACAGCGTCCATAGCGAAGCGCCGTCGGTTGGATCCAGCGCGCGAAAGACTCCGTCCGCGGTGACGCTGAGGATTGCGGGCACACCCGCCGACGTGATCGCGAGGGGTGCGGAGAACGTGCACGCGTCCCAGCGCGCGCTCACGAACCGCGGCACCAGCATCGCGGGCGGCCCGCCGGTGCGGACCACGGTGCTCGCATCGTCGCCGCCCGACGTGTCGAGGTCGGCGTCGAATGTGGCCGTCGCCAAGACCCCGCCCGTGCCGCTGCCGCCCGCGCCGCCGCCGTCGGTGCCCGGCTCTGCCGATCGCCAGCAGCCGCTCGCCCAGGCGGTGACCACCGCCAGCGCCGCCGCCAGCCACCCCGCCCGCTTCATCTCTTATGCGTCGGCGCGTGCGCTCATGTGGCGCGGGTGAAGATCTGCCGCTGCGACGCCTGATAGGCGCTGGCACGCACGCGCTCGCGCACCTCGCGCGGATCGCGGATGCCGTACAGCACCAGCCGCGGGCGGCTGTGATCGGACGACACGATGTCCAGCCGACCGACGCCCAGCAGGCGCTCCAGCGCCGACTGCTCGAGCGTGACGTCCTGGATCGTGCGCAAGTCGACGTCGTCGACGCGCTTCGAGAACAGGCCGCTCTCGACAGTGAGCCGCTGGTTGGTCAGGCGATAGCGCATGCCACGCAGCCGCGCGTAGGCCAGCGCCACGCGCGCGAGCCGGTGGAGCGAGAACAGCACCACGGCCACGATGACCGCGAGCTGGATCGCCGAGCGCTGCTCTGCGATCGCCAGGCGCAGCTCGCGGCGCAGCCCGCCGATGACCTGCAGTGCCTGCGGCAGCAACCAGAAGACGAGCGGCGGCACCAGCACCGCCCAGAAGGCCGCCGGCAGCTCCCGGGCCAGCAAGCGCGGCGAAGCACCGCCCTCCCAGGTCACCTCCTCGGCGCCCACGGGCGACGGAGACGGCCAGGCCATCGGCCCGGCGACGGGCGCCACCGCGGCGGCCGGACCGCCGGGAGCGAGCGCGACGCCGCAATGCGGGCAGCTGGCCGCACGATCGGAGACCGACTGTTTGCACTCCGGGCAAGTGATGAGCGCCATGAACCGTGACCCCCATGGTACCACCGGACACCGCCGACTTCTGAGTGCCATAATCGCGCTCCATGACCATGACGACGACGACCGACAACCGCCCGGTCGCATTGAGCGCGCTCGATCACGTCAACATCCGCACCGAGCGTGTCGACGCCCTCGCGGCGTTCTACGCCGAGATCCTGGGCCTCATCCGCGGCCCGCGCCCACCGTTCGCGTTCGGCGGCGCCTGGCTCTACTGCGGCGAGCGCGCGGTCGTGCACCTGGTCGAGATCGAGCCCGGCAGCGGCCCGCATCCAGGCGCCGTCGATCCGGCCCAGCTGCAGCTCTCGCACTTCGCGTTTCGCGCCACGGGACTGACCGCGTTCCTCGCGCGGCTGAACCAGGCCGGCATCAACCACGCCGCCGGGCGGCTGCCCGGCGCGCCGGTCACGCAGGTCAACCTGCGCGACCTCGACGGAAACGCGCTGCACGTCGACTTCATCGACGAGTAGGGACGTCCTCGAGCTCGAACAACGGGCGGATATGGATCTCGCCGTCGCCACCGCCCGGAGCCTCGCAGTGAATCTCGAGCCAGCGCCGAGCGAACGCGACCGCCTCGGCCAATGCCTTGGTCTGGATCAGTAAATACCCGGCGATCAGCTCCTTGGTTTCGGTGAACGGACCATCGATGACCGTGCGCTTGTCGCCCGCCAATTTCACGCGCGCGCCCGTCTTGCTCGGCTTCAACCCCTCGCCGCCCAGCAACGCGCCCGACTGAGCGAGCTCGTCCATGAGCGCGCCCATCGCGGCGAGCGTCTCGGGCGACGGCAGTGCGCCGGATTCGCTCTGCCGATCGGATTGCAGCATGACCATGTAGCGCGTGGTGCCCGGCTGGCGCGCCACCTGCGGCGCCGCCTGCACCGTCGCGGCGGCGTTGTCGCGCATGTCGCGCTCCTGGTCGCGCCAGCCGCCCGGCGCCTCGGTGGCGTCGGCGGGAAAGTCCGACAGCTCGTAGAGGGCGCGAAGCTCGATCTGCCCTTCACGGCCGGGCACGCGCCTGGCCCACTCGATCGCCTCCTGCCTCGAATTCACCTGGATCAGCCAGAAGCCGCCCAGCATCTCCTTGGCTTCGGTGAACGGCCCGTCGACCACGGTGACCTGCGCGGTGCCCTGGCCCTTCGAGTACCGCACGCGCGCTCCCTTCGCGCTCGGTTGCAGCCCCTCGGCCACGAGCCTCACACCGGCGTCGAGCAGCTTGCGGTTGTACGCGCTCATCTCCGACCGCAGGTTCTGGTCAGGCATCTCGCCGGCCTCGAACCGCGCGTTGCTCTGGATCATCATCATGAATCGCATCGTCGTCTCCTTGGGGCTTCCATCCAGGCGACGAACGTGGGGCCTGCGGATCGACAGGTCGAGCAAAAAGATTCGAGCGCAAGAAAAGAAAAGACGCGCTCCCCGGAAGACCGGAGAGCGCGTCTGGCGTTCTCAGAGGAGCGGCGTCTCGCTCAGCGGCAGGTGGCGGCGCCACCACCCGCGCCGCCGGCCATGCACATGAGGCCGGTGTCGCAGGTGCGGGTCGCGATCGCCCCCGCGCCGCAGCATGCCTGCCCCATGGCGCCGCACGCGTTGCAGATCGTGCCCGCGCCGCCGTCACCGACGTTGAGCGCGCAGTTGAAGCCCACGTTGCAGCTTCCGAGCGCGCCGCCGCCCGCGACCGCCGCGCAGCAGGTCTGGCCCGCGCCGCCGCACGCCTCGCACGTGCGCGCGTTGGCCGCGCCCTGGCACGACAGGCCCGCGCTGCATGCGGTCGGACCCGCGTTCGCGCAGCACGCCTCGCCGGCCGTGCCGCAACGGTTGCACATGCCGCCCATGCCGCCCATCGCGCCGACGCAGACACCGCCGGCCTGGCAGATCGCGCCCGCGCAGCACGCGCCGCCCGGCGCGCCGCACATCATGCAGGTGCGGGGCATGCCGCCGCCCGGATTCGCGCAGCCGAGGCCGGCGTTGCACACGTTGCCGGGGCAGCAAACGTCGCCGTTGGCGCCACACGCCATGCAGGTCTGCATGGCAGCCGCGCCCTGGCACGACAGGCCCGTGTCGCAGCGACTGGCCGCGGGCAGCGTTGCCGCGCAGCATTCCGCCCCGCTGGCGCCGCACGCGCGGCACATCGCGGGCGCGCCCATCGCGCCCGCGACGCAGATCGCGCCCGCCGCCGTGCAGGTGCCGATACCCGCGCCACCGCCACCGCCACCACAGCAGGCTTCGCCCACGGCGCCGCAAGGCACGGTGCCGCCGTCCGCGCCGTTGCGCTGGCACGACCCGCTGGTACAGGTACCCGCGGTGCCGCCGCCCATGCAGAGCGATCCCGAAGCGATGCACGCATTGTTCACGCAGCAGCCGCCACCGTTGCAGGTGTTGGCCGCGCAACAGGCTTGCCCGGGGCCGCCGCAAGCGGGACCCGCCGCGCCGCCGGTGCCGGTGCCGGTCGAGCCGCCCGCGCCCGTGGTCGAGCCGCCCGCGCCCGTCGCAGAACCGCCGGCCCCCGTGGTCGAGCCGCCCGCGCCCGTCGTCGAACCGCCAGCGCCCGTGGTCGAGCCGCCCGCGCCCGTCGTCGAGCCGCCGGCGCCCGTGGTCGAGCCGCCCGCGCCCGTCGTCGAACCGCCAGCGCCGGTCGTCGTCGAACCACCACCAGCGCCGCTGTCACCGTTGATCGAGCTGCTGCTGCCGCAAGCAACCAGGCCGACGGAGAGCGCAAAGACTGTCAGCGGCATGAAGACTGCCGCTCGGATCCGGGTACAGGACGAACGAGCGAATCTTCCAGGTGCGTTCATCGCGATGTCTCCTTGTTCTTCTGCGGTTGGGTTAAGCGATCGCGGCGAGCCGAAGCTTCGCGGCTGATAACGTCAGTGAGGTTTGTTGCGTGAATTGCGCATAACCATCACAAGATCTTGTGCGCGAAGAGCGATAGTTGCGTCGCAAGTGCGTGCGATCACGAGGATTGCACCGACTCGCGTGCTTGGAATCACCGCCTGGAAGACGCGCTCCGCCAAACCATGCGCCCGTGCGCGTTGGATGCATGTAGTTGACGGAACCTCGTCCTCGGTCAATGGTGGCCGCGTTGACCGGTCTTAGCAGCCCAAAGCCGGTCGTTTCCCATTGATTGGAAAGGACCCATCCATGAAGAAGAAGACGCTCGCACTCACCGCCACTGTCCTCGCCCTGACCTCCGTGTCGTTCGTCGCCGGGCTGGCCGTCGCCAAGGGCGCGGCCAAGCTGCCGGTGCTGAGCCCACTGGCGGACGCGAAGTGGACGCCGCTGATGAAGGAGGGGCCGCTGCCCGCGTTCGCGCCGATCGAGGGTGACGCGATGAAGGGCGCCCACTACGCGTATCTCAAGCTGCCCGCCGGCTTCGTCAGCCCGCCGCACTCGCACAGCTCGGATTACTGGGCGGTTCTGGTGCAGGGCAAGATGACCCACTGGGCGGTCACCGGCGGCAGCGAGGCGGACGCCAAGCCCTTGGGCGTCGGTGACCTGACGTTCATGCCGGCCAAGGTGGATCACATCTCGAAGTGTTTCCCGGGCGCCGAGTGCGTCATGGCCGTCTTCCAGAAGGGCAAGTTCGACTTCATCGTGGCGAAGGAAGCCAAGGCGGCGGCGCCGGCCAAGGACGCGAAGCCCGAGGCGAAGGCCGAGGCCGCCAAGGAAGCGAAGCCGGCCGCGAAGTAGCTCGCGCCGCGATCGTTTCCGTCCCGGCGAGGGAGGTCGAACCGAAAGCGGTTCGCCTCCCTCGTCGTCATTTGGGCCACCGAGTCGTCGCTGGCGCTCCGAGGGCGGGGAAGCAAGACCTTGTCTTCGTTTGGATCACTCCCAAATTGCTTTGTCAATTGGGAGGTTAGTTCAAATGAGACAACTGAAGACAAACGCAGCGTTCCTGGTTGGTGGACTTGTTTTATTGTTGCTGAGCGTCTTTGCAGTGAATTGCGACAGCGTCGAGACCGCGTTCGACTGCCAGCAGGTCTGCACGCGCTACCGCGATTGCTACGACTCGTCGTACAACGTGGACAATTGCCGAAGCAGCTGCCGCTCGCGCGCCGCCAACGATCCCAGCGTCAAGCAAGCCGCCGACACCTGCGAGTCTTGTATCGGCGATATGTCGTGTTTGTCGGCGACGTTCAATTGCGCGGGTAGCTGCAGCAATATCGTACCGTAGATCGAGCTAGCCGCGTTCCGTGGACGTGGACGTGGTCGTGGACGTGGACGTAGACGTAGACGTAGTCGGCAACTGATACCTAGCCGGCCACGACAACGACTACGTTTACGTTTACGTTTACGTTTACGTTTACGTCTACGTCTACGTCTACGTCTACGTCTACGTCTACGTCTACGTCTACGTCTACGTCTACGTTTACGTCTACGTGGGGATCTCTTTGGTACTCAAGGCCGTTCGCGTTGCCGCCAACGGGAAAAGAAATGACGCAATCGCGACAGATGAGGGCGGCGTTCAGCGGCTGGCATCGTCTCGTGCCCGTCCCACGGCGAGAGCGGCCCCGCGCCCGAGCCAGCGCGCACCGGCAGCGCGAGGCGCTGGCGCGCGAGCTCTAGCTGCACGTCGCGCACGAAGTCCACGATCTGCTCGCTGCGCAGCCGGTTTGACACCACGAACTCGTTCAGATCACGCGCCATGTCGGCGGCGCACTCGTAGCGCTGGCGCGGGTCACGCTCGAGCGCCTTCATCACGATCGCGTCGAGCTCGGTAGGCACGTCGAGGCGGCGCGCCGACGGGCGCGGGATCTCCATCTCCAGGACCTTGTGCAGCGTGCCCAGGTTGCTCTCGCCGGCAAAGAGATCCTGCAGTGTCAGCATCTCGTGCAGCACGACGCCGAGCGAGAAGATGTCGACGCGCCCGTCGATGGGATCGCCCCTCAGCGCCTCGGGCGCCAGGTACGCCGCCTTGCCTCGAATCGTGCCGTGCTCCGAGAACGCCGCCGTGGCGCTGTAGCGCGCGACGCCGAAGTCCAGCAGCTTGAGCGCGCCCGCCGAGGTCAGCACGATGTTCGACGGCGTGACGTCGCGGTGAACCACGCCCATCGGCTCGCCGTCGCTGCCCTGCAAGCGGTGCACGTAGTCGAGCGCGCGGCAGACTTCGTGCGCGAAGTGGGCGGCGATGACGACCGGCATCAAGCGCCCCATCGACCGCAGCGCCTGCATCGCGCGGAACAGCGACGGCCCATCGGCATACTCCAGCACCAGGAACAGCGTGCCGTCGGCCTCGCCGAAGTCGTACGCCTGTACGACGTTCGGGTGATTGAGCATGCCCAGGATCTTCGCCTCGGCCACGAACATGCGCACGAACGTCGGATCGGCGCTGCTCGCCGGAAGGATGCGCTTGATGACGACCGTGCGCTCGAAGCCGCCCGGCCCCGTCGACGTGGCCTTGTAGACCTCCGCCATTCCGCCGACGCCGAGCGGCTCGGTCAGCTGATAGCGTCCGACGCGCATCGGAAGCCCGAATGGGCTCAGATCGCGTCGCTCACGCAGGTTGGTCGCCAACAGTTTCTTCACGATGACCCGCCCTTCAGGCGCAGTGCTTCTTGACCTTGGCCAGGAGATCGTCGACCTCCACCGGTTTGGTCATGAACCCAACGACGTCCATGTCGCCGCTGGCGGCATCCATGTGAGCTCCGGCCGACATCAACAGGACCGGAATGCCGGCCAGGTCGACGCTCTGGCGCTGCTTGCGCCGAAAGTCCCAACCGTTCATCACCGGCATCATCAAGTCGAGCAGGATTATGTTGCACCGGGCCGAGTGGGTGGAGAGCACGCGCAGCGCCTCGGCGCCGTCGCCCGCCTGCAACACATCGTATTCGGCCCCCTCGAGCACCGCCGTCAGCAGACCGCGCGCATCGCGGTCGTCGTCGACGACCAGCACGGTCTTTCGGCGATGCCCCGCTACCCGCGAAGTTGCCCCGTCGATCATTATACCGCCATCCTAAATAGCAGGGATACCTGCCGAAATACGTCTGCACTGTAAGCCCGATTCCAGACATCGGAAGAGATCGCTCGCCGCGCGTCGCCGATTTTTCACTCTTGATTGAACGCGCCCGCAATGATGTTTCCGCGCACGGAAGGCGCGCGTTGCCGAAGGGCCTCGGTTCATCGCCGATGATTGGCGCGCCCACCTGGAGTGTTTCCCTTCGGTGACACTGGTTACCGAACGGAATCGCTTTCTCTCCCGCGGAACCAGCGGGCCGGCCTCGAAAGTGCGCATTCCCGGGCGATTCGACAGATGGCACATAGCTTGTATTTGTCGCGCGGCCAGGAGAGACCCCCACGATGGAGCCGCTCGCCACCGACCGTAACCAGACGCCGCTACCCGAACGCGGCCCGCGCCCCTTTCTGGCGCCCGACATGGTGCTCGACGGGACCTACCGCATCGTCAAGCGCCTGGGCGAAGGAGGAATGGGCGAGGTCTATCTGGCGGCGCATGAGAGACTCCCCGGCTTCTTCGCGGTGAAGGCGCTGCAAGCATCGTTCATCGGCCACGCCGAAGCCGTCTCGCGTTTCAGGCGCGAGGCCGAGATCCTGGCCGGCGTACGCCACCCCAACGTCGTGCAGGTCGTCGACTTCAACATCAGCGGCGACGGCGTTCCGTACCTGGTCATGGAATTCATCGACGGCCCCGACCTGGCGCGCGAGCTGGAGGAGGGCCGCGAGCTGTCCCCTGCCGACGCGATGTCGATCATCCGCCAGATCGCCAGCGCGCTCGACGCCGCACACGCAGCGGGCGTCGTGCACCGCGATCTCAAGCCAGCCAATGTCATCTTGATGCCGGCGGCCGGCCAGGCCCCCGTCGTCAAGGTGATCGACTTCGGCATCTCGATCTCCGACTGGTCGCCCCAGATCACCACCGAGAGCCGGGTGATGGGCACGCCCGAGTTCATGTCGCCCGAGCAGGCGCTGGGGCGGCGCGACGACATCGACGCGCGCAGCGATCAGTTCGCGCTGGCCGTCCTCGCGCACACCCTGCTGGCCAGGCGTGCGCCCTTCTCCGGCGACAGCCCCCTCGCGACGCTTTCCGCGATCGTCCACGGCGAGCCCGAGCCACTGGCCCCGTATGTCGCCTGGCCGGCCGCGGAGGTGGAGGCGGTGCTACACCAGGGTATGGCGCGCGCCCGTGAGGACCGCTTCCCGTCGGTGCTGGCGTTCGCGGGTGCGCTGGAGTCGGCGCTGGCCCGGGCCGGCGCGCTCATGGAACCGGCGCGCGCCTGCCCGTCGGCGTCGGTCGTCGCACCGCCGTCGCAATCGGACCCCGAGCTGGCGCAGCTGGTTGCCGAGCGCCGCACACCGGGCAGCGGCGCGCACCGCGCCCCCGCGGCTGCCCTGGTCGACGCGACGACGTTGGCCGCGGCAAGCGCGCCGTCGCTCGACGCCGTGAGCGCGCCACCGCACGAGAAGACCGAGCCCGTACCGCGGCTACGGCGTTCACGGCCGGCGCGGATGTGGCTGTCGATCCTCGCGTTGCTGGTTGCCTGCGGCGCCGGCGCCGGCGCGCTACGCGCCGCGGCGCCCAGCGACTTCCAGCGCGGCGTGACCGTCACCGGCGACCTTCTTCGCACGAGCTGGGCCAGGACGGCGCCACTGGTCGACCGCGTGCCGCCGCTCCTGCACCAGGTGCGCGCTGCGCTGCCGTTCTGACCTGCGCCCAGACCGCACCCGCTGCACCTACCCTGGCGCGCTTCGCATCGCAGTTCACGATGGTTGGTGCACTGACGTTTCTTGTCAGGCGGCCTGACGAATTTCGTCTGTGCGAACGGTCGCGCTGGCGGCCCCGCGCCCCAAAGGCCCGGAACGGCGCGGCCGGCGAGACTGGTGATTGACGGCACAACCGATGCACTCGAGAGCGGGCAGGAGGATCGTTCAAATGTTCAAGTTCGCCCGCAAGCACCGTCAGTCCGGCTTCACGCTCGTCGAGCTGATGATTGTCGTCGCCATCATCGGAATTCTCGCCGCCGTCGCCATCCCCGCTTTCTCGAAGTACGTGAAGCGCTCGCGCACGGCCGAGGCGGCTGGACATCTGAACAAGATGTGGGCAGGGTCGGTCACCTACTTCGAGACCGATCACTCCGACGCCAACGGCAACCCGATCGCCAAGCAGTTCCCGGGCGTCGCGCCCGACGAGCTCAGCACCGAGTGCGGCTGCCAGGACGTGGGCAAGTGCCCCGGTGGCTCGGCCAAGTGGCAGGACCCGGTTTGGGTGGGCCTGCAGTTCTCGCTCCCGGACCCCCACCTCTATATGCCCCACTACACCAGCAAGGGCGTCTCCTCGGCCGCGACCTTCGTCGCTTCGGCCACCGGCGATCTCGACTGCAACAAGAAGGTCTCGAGCTTCGTCCGCAACGGCGCGGTCGACACCAACGGTGACGTGAGCGGCAGCCGCGCTCCGATCATCACCAACGAGCTCGAGTAGCGCTCGCTCCGCTTCACGTCGTTTCGCACTGCGCCCCGGTGGGCTTCGGCCTCCCGGGGCGTTTTCTTTTTGTGACACCGATTCGTTGCAGAAACGACGAACGAGCGCGCCCGCCATCACGCTACGGTTCGCGCGGCTCCTCGGATGACGACTGGGGCCGGAAAGAAGGTCCGCTCGATGGCTCAGCGCCACTCGTTCTGCACGCTCGCGGTGTCCCTGGCTCTGCTGGCCGCTTCGGCGATCGTGCCTGGTTGCACCAACCGCGCGGGCGGCGCGTCGCCCGCCACCGGTGACGTCCGTCAGACCGGAGCCGTCCGCCTCCAGGTCCCGAGCGGCGACCTGACGTTGTCGTCGATGGACTACAGCATCACCGGTCCGGGTGGCTATGCGCAGACCGGCGCCATCGATCTCAGCCACAGCACCACGGTCAGCGTGGTGGTCGCCAGCATCCCGGCGGGCGCGGGCTACAAGGTCTCGCTCACCGGCACCGCGTCCGACGGCAGCACCACCTGCGCGGGCAGCGCCGACTTCGCGATCACCGCGGGCACGACCAGCAGCGTCTCGGTGCACATCGCCTGCCAGCAACCGGCCCGCACCGGCGACGTCGCCATCACCGGCACAATCAACATCTGTCCGGTCATCGACGGGCTCAGCGCCAGCCCGGCCGAGGTCACCGTCGGCGGCGCGCTGATCTTGGGCGCATCGGTGCACGACACCGATGGCGCGCCCGCGCCGCTCGCCTACCGTTGGAGCGCCAGCGCCGGCACGCTCAGCGACGCGACGGCGGCCTCGCCCGCGTTCACCTGCTCGTCCATCGGCCCTTCGACCATCACGCTCACGCTCAGCGACGGCGATCCGTCACCGGGCTGCGCGGCCAGTGACAGCTTCACCGTCGACTGTTCGGCGGCGTTCCAGCTCGTCGCATCGCCCGCGGATCTGGCGCCGGGCCAGAGCGCGTCGCTGCGGCTGGTCGCCACCGACGGCGCCGCGCACAACGGCGCGACCTACAGCTGGACCGATGGGCTCGATACATTCCAGACCGGCCTCTTTGCGCCGAGCTGGATCAGCGCGACGAACACCGTCGCCTACACGCCGTCGTCCTGCAACGCGCTCGGCGGGGGCGATCACGCGCTGGCGATCGCCGCAACGATCTCCGACCCCGCGCTGGAGTCGGCAAGCTCGGCCACAGCGTGGCTCACCGTCCACTGCCCGCCGGCGTACTACACGACCAAGACGCCCTATCAGCCGTTCCAGGAGCCCGCCGCGGCCAGCGCGCCGCCGCCTGGGTTCTCGCCGGTCTTCACCGAGCTCGTCGCGCGCCACGGATCGCGCGGGCTCTCGAGCCTCAAGTACGACGCCGCCGCGCTGGCCATGTGGCAGCAAGCGGCGGCCGACGGCGCGCTCACGTCCCTGGGCGCTTCGCTGGGGCCGGATCTGCAGAAGATGATGCGCGGCAACGCGCTGCTCGGATACGGCGTCGCCGGCATCAGCACCCCGGGCTACGGCAACCTCACGCAGATCGGCATTCACGAACAGCAGCAACTGGCGGCGCGCCTGCTGCAGCGCCTGCCCGACTACTTCTCCGGACTGGCCGCCACCGCCGGAACGGCGGCACCGCGCCAGATCATCGTCGTGAGCTCCGGCGTCGATCGCGCCGTCGACAGCGCTGCGTTCTTCACCGGCTCGCTGGCCAGCAACGACCCGGCGATCGCGCCTCTGCTGACGCCGACGCCGGCGCTGACCGCCTACCCGGCCAACAAGCCGGCGCCGCAAGCGATCGGCACCAACCGATTCCTGCTCTACTTCCACAAGCTGGCGGCCAAGACCGATCTCGTCACCGATCCGACCGATCCTTACTTTCAGACCTATCAGGACAGCCTCGCGTATCAGGCCTTCGCCGCCGATCCCGACATGAATGCCAAGGTGGCTTCGGTGCTCGCCGACCCGTCGGTGACCGCCGCCGCGCGCGCGGTGCTGCTGACGCTGTTCACGCCCGACTTCGTCAACAAGCTCGACACCGGCGTCTACACGTTCGCGAACACCGGGACGTTCACGTTCACCAGCGACGACGGCCTGTTCACGACGACCCTCATCGGCGACGGCAAGACCACGGTCAAGAGCCTCGCCGACGCGGCGTCGATGCTCTACAACGTCTACGTCGTCGCGCCCGCGATGGTGAACGAGATCGGCGTCGACTTCACGAAGTACATCCCGCCGGCGCAGGCCGCCGTGCTGGCGTATCTGCAGGACGCGCAGGACTTCTACCAGATGGGGCCCAGCATCGCCGAGAGCAACCCGGTCACCTATCGCATGGCGCAGGCGCTGGAGAACGACTTCTTCACCGAGATCGACGCCATCGCGGGCGGCGACCTGTCGCACGGCGCGAAGCTGCGCTTCACCCACGCCGAGATCATCGTGCCGTTCGCGAATCTGCTCGGGCTCGATGGCGCGGCGACGGCGACACCCAAGGCGAGCACGTACACCTACGCCGACAACCCCTGGCGCGGCCAGGTGGTATCGTCGATGGCGACCAACCAGCAGTGGGACGTCTTCCGCGACGGTAGCGGTACGTTGCTGGTGCGCTTGCTCTACGACGAGAAGGAGATCGACTTCAAGCCGTCGTGCAACAGCGCGCGCTACCTGCCCGGCACGCACTTCTACGAGTATCACGCGCTGAAGGCCTGCTACGGGCGCTGACGCGCGCGCTTCTGCGGACCTCCTCACCCCGACCCCTCTCCTCCACGCGGACATGGAGGAGAGGGAGAAGGACGCTTGCGATTGCCCATCTCCTCGACCTCCGCCTGAGCGATTCTTCCCAATCCCATCTCCTCCACATCCGCGTGAGTGTTCTTCCCAATCCCATCCCCTCCACATCCGCGTGGTTGATGGTTCCGAATGCCCTCTCCTCCACGTCCGCGTGGAGGAGAGGGTTGGGTGAGGAGGTCCGGCA
>Ga0265342_10001054_pt1 | contig 26955 bp, 26 predicted proteins | sample 4CB327metaG_FD_203125 | JGI IMG/M metagenome (GOLD analysis project Ga0265342, IMG submission 203125) | Rhizosphere microbial communities from Carex aquatilis grown in University of Washington, Seatle, WA, United States - 4-CB3-27 metaG | ecosystem: Host-associated > Plants > Roots >... | reverse complement strand
GTCGCGTGGGCAATCGACTCCAATGCGGCGTCCGTCATGCGCCGGCGCTCCGGCGGACGGATGGCAGCGTCGTCGCGCCCCCCACCGTCCTGATATCCCGTGGTTTCATTCCATCCTCATGAGCTCGAGTATAGGCCTCGTGAAGTCCGATCTCAAGTCTGCGTTCTTTCAACGGCAGCAATTTCCACCTCCGGGGTGTATATTTAGGGAGATGGATTGGGCAACCGGAGAAAGGGGAAAATCGTGAGCACGCAACAATCGATCCTGATCGTCGATGACGAGCCGAAAATCCTCGAAGCGATAGACCGCGAGCTTTATTTCTGGAAAACGAAAAAAAATGTCGCGCTCTACACCGCCCTCTCCGCGCACAACGCGCTTGAAATCCTCAAAAAGAATCACGAGTCGATTCAAGTAATCGTGAGCGATCTGAAAATGAGCGCTATGGGCGGGGACGAGCTCATCTGCGAGACGAAACGCCTGTATCCCGATATTCGTTCCATCCTCATAACGGGTTACTCCGAGGTGGGCGGAATCTCGCGCGCCGTCTCCGCCGGTATCACCGCTTTCATACAAAAGCCGTGGGAAACCGAGAGCTTCATCAAGGAAATCGAGAAGGCGATGTCGCTGCATGACGCGGACGCCGTGAATCGGGATTACATGGCACGGGTGGTTGCGCAGATGGAACGCACCGGCCAGATCCAAAAACGCCTGTTTCATCATGATAATTTCCCTTCCGCACGATTCAATGTGCAGGTCGCCTACAAACCTTTGACGGAGTTCTTTTGCGGCGGAGATTTCTACCAGGTCATTCCCCTCTCCGACGAAAAGTGCATCATCATCCTCGGCGACGTCTCGGGCCATGGCCTGGAGGCGGCGTTCGTTACCGGCATCATCCGGACCCTCATCTCACGCGAAGAGCTGGGAAGCATCGAGGATGCCGTGTTCTCGCCCGGAAAGTTTCTGACAAAGCTCAACCGCCTGATCCTGCGCGAGCTCGCCCAGGCGCCGGAATTCATCATCACGCTGACTGCGGCGTATCTCGACTGCCGTGCGGCGCGGCTGACTTTCAGCAATGCCGGCAACCTTCCCGTGTACCAGGTCCGCGCCGATGAATGTACGACGCATGCGGTACCCGGCTATCCGTGCGGCTTTACCCCTGACGCCCGATTCGTCGAATCCACCATAGCGCTTCGACGGGGGGATAAAATCGTGTTCATGACCGACGGTCTGGTAGAGCGGGGACGGATCGCCGGCTATGTCAATCTCGACGCCGTCAAGGCGCTGCTCATGCACTTTAGCGGCGATCCCGATTTCAACAGAAAAATTGTCGATTTGATCCTCGAAATGTTTCCGGACAGGAAATTCTACGATGATGCCACACTCGTGGGGCTGGATATCCTGTAACGGCGCATCCCGATGGAAGCCGGCGATTCCGCGCGTTTCCCCTCGGCTCCGTGCCGGAAGTCGAGGCGCGTGGACGTGAGATCAATCAGGTCCTTCTCAATATCCTCCTCAATGCGGTCAATACCGTTGCCGGAAGCGGTCCGTCCGGCGCGGGGACCACAACGATTCAAACCCGAGTCGACCAGGGACGACGCACCGATCGGATCCTCATTCATAGAGTGCCGCCAGCTCGCGATAGCTTTCCGGATCGAGCATTGTCTGCAGAGACTTCATTCCGCGCGTGAAATCCGCTTCGAGCCTTTTTTCCCGGGCGTAGAACATGGAGACGAAATCGTCATGAAGAAGAATGCCCGCGCTGAATGTAACCGTAGCCACAAGGCGCAGGGCCTGGAGCACGACAAGACCGTTCAGCGGCGATCGGGCAACGAGCGTGCCGGATTCGTGGGGGATCGAGAACGCCTTCCCGTGAAGGATGAACGGTTCCAACGGCGCCTGATCCGGACTCTTCGGCGGGGAACGGAGGCTTACGACCTTGATGATCGTGCGGCCGAGGTCGGCCAGGCACATCGTCCCTTGGGCGATATGCTCGCTGACTTCCGCCTCCGTGCCGATGGCCTGAATTCTGCCGTCCCGGATCTGGAGGTAGCGCGAGAGGGGAAAACGCGAATAGCGAAACATCTCCAGCTCGAGCTTGTCCGCGAGAGTCCGCAGCTTCGTGAAATCGAGGGCAAAAAACGACGGAGAGAATAGCTGGACGCGCCCTTGCGACTCTACGACGCACTGTCCGTGAAGAAGCGGGGCAAAGACCCTGTCGAAACTCCGTAGGAGCCGAAAGACGAACAGCACGAGGTTGTCTTGGTCGGCCGCGAAGCTCATAGAGCTCTTCTCGGAGGAGAACTCGTAGACGGCCTTGAGAGCCGTCGTATCGCGCCTGCCTCCGCCGCCGGCGGGGACGAAGCTATTGCTGAGCTTCACTTCCTGGAGCTGTTCGTAGAGCATTTTTATCGACTCGAGGGTGTCATCGATCCGTTTCTCCACACGACCGCGAACGGCCGGATCAAAATCGAACCTTTCGACGTCAACCACCTCGCCCAATCCCGATCGCATCAGGTTTGCCAGGGTGAGAAAGCGTCTGGATTTCAGCATATTCAGCCCGAGGATGGCGTTATACAGCGAGGGTACCGTGCAGTCCTGAGTCAGGAACTGAAGAACAAGGCCGAAGAGGCGCGCGGAATCCTCCGGCGACACATGATGGTGGTCGTTATAGGCTCGCAAGGCCTCGAAAATGCAATCCATCGTTCGGAGATCGTAATGGAGCATGAGGAACCAGGATTCGATGCGCTCGAGTGCCTCCACGGCCTTGCCGCGATGAAAATTCACCTGCGTGGAGTCGAAGGCGCGGACGTGATCCGCCAGACGTTTCAGGAGCGTGAGCAGGTTGTACTGCCGCGGCGTCAGCACCGTCCATCCGTGAGCCGCCACGCCGCCCAGACTCTCCGAAAGATTATTCGCGATGCTTCGGATCGTCGTGGTCAGGAACTCCTCGAGCCGGGGATCCACACGGATGGAAGGGGGGAATATACGTACGGCCAGCACATAGGTGCGACGCCCGAACTTCCTTACCCGATTGAAATCGGTGAGCAGAAAGCCGAGGAATGTCCGCGTGGCCACCTCGTTCTTGATCACGCGGCTGATCCGCCGCGCATGATCGTGCGCCACCTCGGCCGCCGCGGCGTGCACAACCCTCAGGACCCCCGCCGCGTCCTCCTTCCCGTCGATCTCCCGTATCGCCTCGATTTTCTGCGCTATCGTTAGGGGATGCGCGAGGACTCTGCGCACGGCGCTCCGCTTCGGCTCTGCGCGGTCCTGGCGAAGCAGGAGCCCGAGAGCGGCGTGTTCTTCGGCATCGTGATCCACGTCTGCGCGAATCTGCATTCCCAGGACACGGTCTCCTTCTCAGAACATGAAAGGCGGGCCTTCACACGGAGAAGGCCCGCCGGGAGCGGGGCTCATCGCCAAAAAACGGGCTGATCGCCGAGAGCGAGCTCCGTCGCGCCATTACGGAGAGTATGCGTCCGCGAGGGTGAAGTCTGCTATTGGACCTTGGGCCTAGTGCGGAGTCGGGTGGGCGAGAGCGAGGGATCAATGCTGTTCGAAGCGTCAGAATGTTCGGCCGCCGATGACGGGGACGAAAGACCCAGGTGTCCGGCCATTCGTACCAACTCAGCGACCGAACGCACCTTCAGCTTTTCCATGACGCGCCCGCGATGCACCTTGATGGTCTTTTCCTTGGTGCCCAACTGATCGGCGATCTGCTTGTTGAGCATTCCCGTTGTCACCAGCAAGAACACCTCGTATTCGCGTGGAGTGAGAGTGGCTACCACGTGGATGATCTCGGCGATTTCCGCGCGGCGGCGACGGTCGAGCGCATCCTTTTCAAATGCGCGCTCGATGGCTTCAAAAAGGTCTTTCTCCTGAACGGGTTTCATGAGGAAATCCAATGCACCCGCCTTCATGGCACGGACGCTGGAAGGGATATCGGCATGACCGGTCAGGAAAATCACGGGAAGAAGGCAACCCGCCGCTGAGAGCCTGTCCTGGAGATCCAGACCATTCAGGCCCGGCATCTGCACGTCAAGAAGCAGGCATCCGGCCATGTCATGGCGCGCCGCGCGCAGAAACGACTCAGGGGAATCGTATGGCTTCACTTCACGACCTACCGAGCGCAAAAGCCGGCACAATCCCTGCACCGCCAAAGGCTCGTCGTCAACGACATAGACGCAGGGTGGCTCCGCCAGACCAGCGGCGCCGATCGGTGGGCGGGAGTGTGCTTCATGGTCTGCACTCACCCCTCGATCATAGCAGTGAATCACTCGTGCATCCATCGGTCATCGCTCGTCGATACAAAGCCCGATGGATCCGCCGCGGGCTGATGCGGGGCGGCAGGTTCATCATTGACTGCTGCCACCTCCATCAAACCGGCGCGGAAGTCGGACGGCCTACAATTCTCTCTGGTGAGCCACGGTCGTTATGCTCGGCTTCGAGCCGCGAAACGGCTTGCCTTGATATTGACTGTACGCCAGTCGGGCGATCTTCTGCTGATGTGCATCGGCGCATGTTTCAGCGTAGAACACCTGCTCGTTGGCCTGATCCGGATCGCTGAACGCGGCCTTTGCATCCACGACGGTGGTCGTAAGTCGGCCATTCCCTATCCAGTATACGCTCCCGGTAATTCGTTTTGACACTTTGTCCTCCTCGATTCTGACTACATCAAAGATACGCATTCCAGGGGCGAAAGCGAGCGCAATCACACTGAAATCGGCACGCGCCGAATGGGTGCTCCGCCCACACTCTGGTGCGGTTCAAAAGCACCATGGCGAACGGCAATGGCGTGGCGGCGAGTGTTTGCAGCCCGTGATGGCAGGGAAGCGTGCGTGTAATTCAACCCCGGACTTCCTACGAAGGCCATGTATACGTAGGGAGCATTGTGCTGCGGAGCATTGAGAATTCTCCTCACGGTTGCCTTGAGGATCTCGGCGTCAAAGGGTCGCGGCAGGAACGGCGAGCTGAAATTGGTAAAGGCCATCTCGGCCTTGTCCGTCCCCGTCATCACGAGAACCTTTATCCCGGGTCGCTCCTTGATGAGCAGAGAACAAAGATCAGTGCATGCAAGTCGAGGCATGTTCACATCGGTGACGACGAGATCAATGGAACCGGGATACATTCGGGACAGATCGAGTGCCTCCTGACCATCCGAAGCGGCGAGCACGAGGTATCCTTCCTCCTGGAGCAACACGATGATCACGTTGCGGACCATCATTTCCTCGTAAGCAAGGAGTGCGACGATCTTTTGTGCGCCAAAAAGTGGAAAATTGGAAAAGCGGGCGGGGAGAGCGCTTCTGCCGTCCTTGTCGTTCTTCGAGATCGAGAGATGAGCCATTTTGTATTCCTTCCGGCGAGAGCCGTCGCGACGGAGGGTAAACGTGATGCTTCTCCGCGTGATCTGGTTCTTGCCACGCAGATCCTAACAGATCTTCGACTCCGTCCGCTGTTCACAATTGCTCACCCCGCGCATTTCGTGGATGCAGGCAAGCGCGCGGCATTGGGTTGCGCTGAACCGTTCGAGTCGGCTATTATCCGGCTATTAATGGCGGCTACGAAAAAGACAAATGTTGGTCCGGTTTTCGATCCAAAGGTCTTCCTCGCCAAAGCGAGCGATGGCACGACAATCGTCAAATGCAGAAACAGGGAGAAGGTCTTTGCCCAAGGGGATCCCGCGGACGCGGTCTACTACATCAACAGCGGCAAGGTGAAGCTCAACGTCGTCTCCCACCAAGGAAAAGAAGCGGTAGTTGCAATCTTGGGGACGGGGGATTTCTTCGGTGAAGGCTGTCTGGCGGGTCAGACTCTGCGCATGGCGAGCGCAATAGCGCTGTCGGATTGCTCGATCATGAGGCTGGCGAAAAACGAGATGATTCGTGTCTTGCGCGAGGAGCCAAGCTTCTCGGAGATGTTCCTCGCGCATATGCTCACCCACAATATCAAAATCGAAGAGGATTTGGTCGACCATCTTTTCAATTCCAGCGAGAAAAGGCTTGCGCGCGTGCTTCTCCTGATGGCCAATTTTGGAAAGCCGGGCCAACCGGAGATCGTCATACCCAAGATCAGTCAGGAAACGTTGGCGGAGATCGTCGGCACGACCCGTTCACGCGTCAGCTTTTTCATGAATCGATTCCGGAAACTGGGTTTCGTGGAATACAGCGGCGGTTCTTTGGCCGTCCATAGCTCACTCCTGACGATTGTTCTTCACGACTAGTTCTGCGATCAATCATTCCCACGGCGGCCGCTCTCTGTGTACGGTAGCGAACCAACCACGCATCCCGAAAGGCGTAGTTTCTTCTTGATTGCCTCGTGAGAGGCAGGTTTCTGCAATTTCCAGATCAGGCAAAGGGAGAAGTATGAAAAAGAGTTTGCGTATTTTGGGAATCGTCGGGCTGATTGCATTCGCACTCGCCGGATGTGCACTGTTCGGTGGGCCTGACCTCATCATAGGGAGCTGGCAGCAAGTCTCATTGAACGGTTCGTCGGTCGTTACCGTCAATGTCGCGGCATTCACCGCGACAACCTATTCGTATTCCGTGGCCGGTGCTACGCTCGGGTCGGGAACATGGACCAAGAGCGGTTCATCATATTCTCTCAATGGGACATTCTTCGGGTTCATCAGCAGCACCTCGACTATTACGCCGACATTCAGCAGCTCCAACAATACGTTGACCTATACGGCCAGCAACGGGGACCTCTACGTCTACAATCGACAATAGCGGGAGGCCGGGGGCACGTCGGAATGCTTTCTCAATGAAGAAACAGGAGTAAGAAATGAGCGTAGTGACTCTCCTTGCGATTGTTCTGATCGTCTTCATCGTCGTTACCATACTCTAGGCAATCATGTTGCAACCAACTGGTCTCGTGTGGGGAGTCATCACACTGGTGTTCGGGGTCTTCGTGATCGCGTTCCCCAAGTTCTTGCGCTATAGCGTCGGGATCTATCTCGTCGTCATTGGCGCATGGGCAGTACTCGCACACCTAAGGTTCTAGCCCGACTACGCGGCTTCCCCCGCGGCGACCATGTCGCCTGACCGTCGGCGAGCTGCCGCGGGGATATACACTCTTTCGATTCCCGTGTTTAATGGTGTCAATGGGAACTTACATGAGCAACTCAGTCGCGTGGTCATTTGAACTTGACGAACGATTGGGGAGATGACTTATGCCCACGGTTCCAAGAGTGAGAGATCAGCGCCGCAACCATCTCCTTTCCGTCCTGCCCGATATCGAGCGAGAGCGTTTGACTTCCCATCTGGATCTGGTCCCGCTTTCACTCGGTGAAGCGCTCTACGAGTCTGGAGACAAGCTCAATCACGTTTATTTCCCCACGACATCGATCGTGTCTCTTCTGTACGTGATGGAAAACGGCGCATCCGCCGAGATCGCCGTTGTCGGCAACGACGGTATCGTCGGCATCGCACTGTTCATGGGGGGGGAAACCATGCCCAACAGGGCGGTGGTTCAGAGCGCCGGCGAGGCGTATCGACTCTCAGGACAGGTGCTCAAAGGCGAGTTCAATCGCGGGGGAGCTTTGCAGCACTTGCTGCTGCGTTATACTCTCGCATTGCTGAGCCAAATGGCGCAGACGGCCGTCTGCAATCGTCACCATACGGTGGATCAGCAACTCTGCCGATGGCTGTTGCTCAGCCTGGATCGCTTGCCCGCCAACGAATTGACCATGACGCAGGAGTTGATCGCGAACATGTTGGGGGTGCGGCGTGAGGGTGTCACGGAGGCCGCCGGAAAACTGCAGAGCGCCGGGCTCATTCAGTATCGGCGGGGCCGCATCACCGTCCTGGATCGAGCCGGGTTGGAAGCACGTGTCTGTGAATGCTACGATGTCGTGCGTCGGGAGTTCCGTCGTCTCCTACCCGATGTGACCGCTATCTGACGAATTCCGGATTTCCCTGCCTGGTCCCTCACGACGACAGATCGCTCAGGTCAATACAATCGAGGCTCTTACCTTCAACAGTTAGGAGAAGTGCTCCCGACCCTTGGAAAGAGAGCAGCAGATCCTGCTCCGTCGTTCCTAGGGAGAGATGGAGACTGAGAGCAATGGAGTTTGCTTCCGAGGCAAGGCCGTAAGGAAGTGGATACCTGACGTCCGCGGCGCGTGGATGAGCGAGAAAAATGGTGTACCGCTCTCCATCCCGCCGCACCCAGAACGGAGGGAGCGTATCGGCCGCTCGTGTCGGGCGGAGAACCGGCAGAAGACCGGGTACGCTGGCCAGTGACGGATACACGCCCGGGTGGGAGGCGAGGCTCTGGAGAAGTCGCTCGAAGTCCGCAGATGCGCGGCGACCCGGCTCGCGCGGTCTCCGTTTCAGAACGACAGGGAGGCCCTGTTCCGCGAAGCGAACAATGGCTCGAAGCGCTTCGCACTCCATCCATTGCGAGTCGATGAAGAGCGCTTCGAAGCAGGCCGCGCCGACGCGCAGCCTGCCATTTTCTACCACCGCATCCCTGAAAAAGGCGGCGCTGATCCACGCGGCGCAAAACGGCCGCACCTCGGCGGGTCGCTGCGTGTAGTGCAACTCCCAGTAATGCGCGGCACTGGGGAGACGCAACGCCGGAGGAAGTGGCCCGGCAACAAGCGCGTCTTCCCAGGGAAGATAGCATGCCACGCGCGCGTACGTGGCGCCCTGCTTCATGCGACTGCTTATGACCGCGAGATACGCGTTGAAGGACGCAAAGCGATCCTTCAACGCGCCGTCAGGACCGACGTGCACGGTGGCATAGAACCGGGCAGTTTCCCCCGTATTCTGGAACGGCATACCGTGCCAGACGATATGATTTATCCCGGAAGCGAACAGAGCGTCGGCAGTCAGCTTCACATCCTCGATCTTCTCTTCCCCCAAGTACGGGCCGTGTGACGGCCAGGGCACCCATCCGTAGAGGCACGTGAAGGCCTCAGCGGAGACCGTAATTCTCCCGGTCAGGAGAGCGGAGGAAGCCGCAATGCTCGAGAACTCCGGAGGAAAAAGCACGGATTCACTTTCCGGCACATCCATTGCGGCATAGGCGGCCAGGATGTCGGTGGGTGCGCCGTGGCACTGCACGCGCGCGGCTGCTCCTAATTCGTGGCAGATCCGCATGTAGGGGATGTAAAACTCCCGCATGGCGTAGAGGGCAAGAAGGCAACGGTAATCGTAGCGCGCATCTGGGTGATCCTCCAGATTCGCCATGTACGGATTGACGTCGTAGCCGAAGCGTTCCTTGAACTCTTCTGAGAAACCGGGAGTCCACAACCCGGCTCCTTCAACCTCCCAAGAGTCGCAGAACAGACTGCAAGCGGTCTCCGATGGCCCCGCGGCGGAGGCACGTGACACCAGCGGGGAGTCCCCAGATCCGCTGTTTGGCAGACCAAGGGCGGGAGCGAGTCCGGAGCCCATGACCGCGGCATAGCGCCGAAGGCTGTCAGAGCTGAGATGGTTGATCACGCGGCAGGGCGTGCTGCGATACGCGGTTTCCCAGGAACGGTCCAAGATCTGGCCGGTAGGGCCTTGCCAGGAAAGGGAGACGTCACGATCCTCGACGAAGCTTCCGCCAAATGGCCACATCGAGCCGAATGTGAAGTCGCACCCTATGCCCGCGGCTTGGCAAGCCTCCCGCGCCTGGACGACAAGGGCAGTCCACTCCCGTGAAAGGAAAATGGGGCCGGGCCCTTTGTCCGGCAAGGGATACACCCAGGCGATCTCGACCCCGCCAAAGCCATTTGCCGCACACCATGCGACTTGACGATCGATGTCTTTGGGATCGATGGGGTTGGCGAACCACCACCACCGTGTGTACGGCCGGGGGTCCCTGTCCATGCGCGTTCGACGTACAGTCTCGGTTGGAATCTCGATCAGCATTCGTCGTTGCTCCATCGCGTCCCTTCGAGAGTAGGATCAAAAGTGTCGTGAAGTCCATGGCTGGAAATTGACGATCATAAGGAGGGGGAATAATAAGCATGGAGCTCTATTTCCTGAGACACGGCGATTCGCCGAAGGTTGCCGGACTCGAGGATGGTCAGCGCCCGCTCAGTGATCACGGCGCCGCACGCATCAAGAAGGAGGCGGCGGGAATGGCTCGTCTTGGCGTCCACCCCGACCTCGTTCTGTCGAGCCCCCTGGCGCGGGCTCGACAGACGGCGGAAATCGTTGCGCAACGGTTGGGGCTCCAGGAAGCCCTCGCGGACGATGTACGGCTTTCTCCCGGGTTCGATATATCCGCCCTAGCGCGGGTCATTCATGATCACCGGGACAGCGCGTCACTGATGCTCGTCGGGCATGAACCAGACTTCAGCACAATCATCGCGGCATGCACGGGAGGCGGAAGGGTGGAGTGCGGGAAAGGAAGCCTCGCCCGAGTTGACATAGAGAGGTTGGTCTCTCTCGAGGGTACGCTTGTCTGGTTGCTGCCGGCGGAAGCGCTTGAACGGTGAACGCGGGTGACATTTTCCACCGCGGTGCCCGGCTCCATGAGAGGCATATCCGGATTTGACCGGCACTGCGACGCTCGGTACCTTTGACCCATGGAATACAGAAGATTGGGAAATGCCGGGCTCAAAGTGAGCGTCCTATCGCTCGGTTCATGGGTCACCTATGGACGACAGGTGAACGTCGACACGGCCGCGGCGTGCATGAAAGCCGCATGGGACGAAGGGGTGAACTTCTTCGACAATGCCGAGACCTACGAAGCGGGGCATTCGGAAGAGGTCATGGGTGGCGCGCTCCGCGCGCTTGGGTGGAGACGCGCGAGCTACATTGTATCCACGAAGATCTTCTTCGGAATGCATGATGGAGTGAATGAGCGCAACACTCTTAATAGAAAGAAGCTGCGCGAAGGCATCGATGGCGCCCTGAAGAGATTCGGCCTGGACTACATCGACCTCGTCTATTGCCATCGCCCCGATCCCGAGACCCCGGTCGAAGAGACGGTATGGTCCATGCATATGATGGTGGAATCCGGTAAAGCCCTCTACTGGGGAACGTCGGAATGGAACGCTGACCAGCTCATGGAAGCCTGGTCCATCGCAGAGAAACATCATCTGCACAAGCCTCAGATGGAGCAGCCGCAGTACAACATGTTCGTGCGGCGCCGGGTTGAAAAGGATTACGAGCGATTGTACGACAAGATCGGGCTCGGTCTCACCATTTGGAGCCCGCTCGCTGCCGGCTTGCTGACGGGCAAATACAATGCGGGCATTCCCAAGGACTCCCGCCTGGCCTTGTCGGGGTACGAGTGGCTGAAGGCCGATCCTCTCCAGCGGGGTATTCCGGCCGGCACGCACGGCACGGCATCCTTTACGGCACTTATAGAAGCGGTGAAGAAGCTCGCTCCCATCGCAGCCGATCTCGGAGCCACGATCGCGCAATTGTCACTGGCCTGGTGTGCACATAACCCGCACGTGAGCTCGGTGATTACCGGCGCCAGCCGGCCCGAACAGGTACGGGAAAATATGAAGGCCCTTGCGCTCCTTCCCAAGCTCACGCCGGAGGTGATGAGCCGAATTGAGCAAGCTATCGCTCCGGTCACTGACGTCGGGTAGAAGACCAGCCTGTGAGAAACGACGGCCGGCATCGCGGAGGCGAGCGCCGGCTTTTTTTTCACTTGCGAGAACTGAAAAGATGCCATATTATGACCATAGGTCATATAATAAGGGGCATCCAAATGAAGCCAAACTTCGATATTCCCACTGAGCTCCTCGACAATGGCAGCGAATTCAGTGATCCGTTTTTTGCCAGCCTCGAGCTCAGGCGCGCAAAGAATCCAATGCTCGTGGATGGCAGACCCAAGGACTATCTGTTCCCGACCCTCTACGCGAATGTGCGCTGCGCCCAAGGCATATTTCATTGTTCCTTCGAGGCAGCCCGCGCGCTTCTCTACGAGCAGCTCGGAGCGAAAGCTATTCCGCCTCGGATGCTCGGTGGACGGAGCATTGTCGCCATCTCCTGTTACGAGTATCGCAGCGTGCGCGGTGTTCGCCCGTACAACGAGATCGCCGTAGCAGTACCGGTTCGGCTTGACGGCAAGTCGGGGACTCCCGTGCTCGGAGCTTTTGCGGGCGGGCCCGACGCCGGCTACTTCATAGCCTCCATGCCTGTCACCTCAGAGGAAAACAGGCTTCGCGGCGCGCACTTCTGGAATCTTCCCAAGATTACGCGGCGCATCGAATACGTGGAATCAGCGAAGGCCATTCGGTTCGAAAGCTATGCAGAGGATGGGACCACAATCGACATTTCCCTCGAGGTGCCCACGGCCGGAAAGCCTACGCATCTCGACGTCAAATCCTTCCTCGCAACCATGAAGGACGGAAGTCTGCGGAGAAACCCGACAGCATTCGCGGGCGACTTTGCGGTCAATCTTCACGCAGGAAGACTCCTCGGGCTCGCCGGGGGAACCACGGCTCTCGTCCTCGGTCGTGGCGAGGCTTCCGATATTCTCCGACGCCTGAAGGTGGAGACACGCCCTCTTCAGACGCGCTCTACGGCTTCGATGAACTCGTATTTCGATCTCCCCCTCGGGGAAGACGAGGAGTAGAGCATGACAATCGGCAAGATAGTATTCGTAGGCGCGGGCGCCATCGGCGGCAGCGTTGCAGCTTGGCTTGCGGAGAATCGCCAGAACGTGTGGTGCTATGACAAGCCAGAGGTTCTCGACGCCATCGGGGCAAAGGGTATTGCCCATTACGACGGCGGGAAAGGCTCCAGCTCTGCCCGTACCATCAAGCTCGGCATCCTCCGAAGCCTCGAGGGCCTCGGCGAGAGCGATCTCCTCATTTTTGCGGTCAAGAACTTCTCACTCGACGCCGTGGCAGGCTCTGCAGCGACCGCCACCGGTGGCAAGCCCATTGCCCTTTCAATGGCCAATGGCATAGACAACCAGACCATACTTCCAAAGCATTTCAAGCGCTGCCTGTATGCCGTGGTGGGCTACAATGCATGGCTGGACGCGCCGGGGGTTATCGGCTGGCAGAACCGCGGGCCGCTTGTCATCGGCACTCCGGACAATTCGCTCAGACCCGAGCTGGAAGCCGTCGTTGCGGAGCTTGCAAAAGGGCTCGAGGTCGTGGCCACGGACCGTCTTGCCGATGCCGCTCATTCCAAGCTCGTTGTCAACCTCGTCAACACGATCACGACCCTTGTTGGTCAGGGGTATCGCGAAATCACCGACCTTGCCTCAATGCAGCACCTCGTCTCGAAGACCCTCTATGAAGGCGTGCGTGTGGTTGAAGCCGCGGGTTTTCATGAGCTGCATGTCGGCACCATGCCCGGCTTTGGAAAAATCCGTGCATCGGCCCTCCTGCCTGCCTTTTTGACACGCGGGATGTTCAAGGCCAGCATGGACAAGATGGTTCGCTCGAGCATGAGCCAGGACGTGCTCCTCCGCGGGGGCACGACCACCGAGCTCGAATCCCTCACGGGATACATCGTGAGGCTCGCTGAAAAGAACGCGCTTCCAGCGCCCTGGAACTCGGGTCTCTATCGGATCGCCAAAGAGGCTTTTGCGAAGCCGGGATTCAGGCCATACGAACCGGCCGCGCTGCTCCAGGCCGTGGAAAAAGGTGGCATGCCCGCGTAGAGACCTTCTCTGTTCAGGCTTCGCAATCGAAGAAACGCTTCAGCAGATCCTCGAGCATGACCAGCGCCGTGGCGTCATCGGCAATCCTCCCTTGAACAAGGCGATAGCTGCACAGGTCCAGAGCGGCGCCAACGATGAGCTCCGAGTAGGTTTCAAGGTCGCGCACTTGGTAACGAGCATCGCGACGATAATAGAGCTCGGTCATCGGGACAAAAGCCCCTCGCGCCAGCTTCACGTAGTTGTAGCTCGCGTGTCCACGATATGAATTGCGCAATTCGGACAGGAAGAGAAGCCTTGTTGCAAAGAAGTCGAGAAGGCCCCGGGCTATCGTGGTGATTTTTGGCCGCGAGCCATCACCAGCCACAGCATCCAGGAGGGCGTGCGCGTCCGGGAGGAAAAGGGCGTCGACAAGCGATTCTTTGGAAGGGAAATAGCGGTAGAAAGTGCCCTTCGCAGTGCCCGCCGCCGCGGCGATGTCCGCGACCGATGAAGCCTCGACTCCGCGCTGTGAAAACAGACCGCGAGCCGCGGCGATTATGGCTTGTTCTGACGTTTTTTTAGGCGCCCCGCGCATTTCGAGACTATAGCCGCTATCGGCCGCGGCCAGCAAGCAATCTGCATTCTGTCCCGACCACTGAATTGTTGACGGTCTAGAGAGATCTTTATATTTTACCACCTGGTGAAAAAGGTGGAACGACATGATTGCGGTAGCGACCGCCTCAGCCTGACATTCGCGGCGCTTGCGGACCCCACTCGCCGGCAGATTCTCGCCTCGCTCTGCCGAGGGGAAAGCTGCGTGACGAAATTGGCCGAGCCATTCGACATGACCCTTCCCGCCATCACGAAGCATCTCAAGGTTCTGGAAAAAGCAGGGCTCATCACGCGGCGGCACGATGCGCAGCGACGCATGTGCTGTCTCCAGGGCGACCCGCTCATTGAAGCCAAGGAATGGATTGCCGACACGCATCTGGCGGATGTTTCCTCGTCGAAAAGCCGGAGTACAACAACATAAGGAGCGTTTTTTGAGTAACCCTATCACGATGAACCCACGGCGGCTCGTTCCGTGGATCGTCTATCTGATATTCTTCGCCGTCCTGAACGAGACCATGTTCAATGTCTCGACACCGATGATCGCCCATCAATTCACCCTCACCACCTCCGGGGTGAGCTGGATGACGACGATCTTCATGGTATTCTTCGGGATCGGATCCGTGATTTACGGCAAGCTCTCCGACATCTACAACCTCGGAAGCCTCATCACCATCGGAGTCATCGTATACGTCGCGGGGTCCCTCATGGGATTCGCCGTGCGATCCTCCTACCCGCTCGTCGTGGTGGCGCGGGCGATCCAGGGCATGGGCGGATCGGCGATTCCTGCACTCGTGTTCGTGGTGGCCGCCCGCTACATCGAACCCGCGCACCGGGGACGGGTCTTCGGGATCATCACTTCGACGGTCTCGCTCGCCATTGGGTTCGGCCCCGTGATCGGGGGTTTCGTTTCGGCGCGCATGAGCTGGTCCTACCTCTTCCTCATTCCGATCCTCGTCCCGGTCGCACTTCCATTCCTTGCACGGGAATTGCCGCGGGAGCCGCGGCGACAGGGAACTGTTGACGTCCTCGGGGCTGTTTTGGTGGCGCTGGACCTCGGCGCTCTTGTCGTGTACCTGAACTTCTCGGTTTGGTTCGCCCTGGTTGCTTTTGTCGTTCTGCTCGGCCTGTTCATCCTTCGCATATTCACCGCGGCGGATCCCTTCATCAGGCCGTCGTTGTTTCGAAACGCCCGATTTCGCAATGGCGTCATAGTCGGATTTGCCCTCTTCTTTTGCGTGCTGGGTTTTCTCTTCCTCATACCGCTCATGCTCAATGAGATTCACGGCCTCAACCCGAGCCAGATCGGTCTTCTCCTGTTCCCGGGCGCGATCAGCTCGGTGATCTTCGGACCTATCGCCGGAAGACTCGCGGATCAGCGGGGCAACAGTTTTGTCGTTGCCATCGGCCTGGCGCTGCTCGTCATCAGCCTACTCGCCATTTCATTCCTCTTGAGCGTTTCAGCCTACATAATCGCCGCCGCGCTTCTCCTCAACTATGTCGGATTCTCACTTTTCCAGACCGCCATGGCCAATAGTGTATCGCTGACCCTCCCCGCGGAGGAGACGGGAGTCGGCATGGGGTTGTTCAACCTCGCCGGCACCATGGCCGGGGCGATTGGCACGACTGTTGTCGGCAAGCTCCTCGCCGGAAGCTTGCTGAACACCCGTCTCCTGTCGCTTCCCACGGTTTCCAAGGGTTTTGCCTACAGCAACCTCATTCTCGTGCTCGCGGTGATCGTAATATTGGGCGGCACGCTCTACCTGCGCGCTTATCGGGGCATTGCCGTCCCCAAGCCGCTGGAGCGAGGCGCTTTCGAAGCGTGATGGATTGCGTAGGAGCTTCACAGGACCATGAGATAACTCACCATCAAAGGAAGCGCCGCGCGAGTGTTCGAAAATGGAATCGGCTTCCGCGTCGGGCCCGAAAATTCGTTGCGCACATGAAGCCGGATTGACTTGCGGTGGGTTTCGCTGCGATGATGCCCGGGGTCATTCGAACGATGCTTGTTTCCCCACACGAAAAGGAGGGATTATGAAAAGGCTCGCTCTGCTGTGCGCGGTGCTCATGATTGCCCTTGGTTCCGGGATCGCGGCGGCCCCGGTTGAGGTCAGCCTCGCCTACCCCGTGGCGGTCGACGCCCCGATTACGGCCATGCTGAAGGCCTGGTCGCAAGACTATATGGCCAAGAACCCCGATGTGAAAGTAACACTGATCTTTTCCGGCGGATACCCTGACGTGAAAACCGCAATTCAGACCGCCATTCAGGGCGGGGCAAAGCCGCCGACTTTGGCGGTCATGTTGGCCACCGACGTCTACGACCTGGTGAACGCGAAGTTCGTGGACAGTCTTGATGACCTCGTTGCGCAGGCCCCCGCGGGCGCTGCTTTCGTCAAGGACTTCTTGCCGGCGTACATGGGAAACTCCTACTACAAAGGAAAGTTGTGGAGCGTCCCCTTCCAGCGGTCGGCTGTGGTCCTATACTACAATGCGGACCTCTTCGCCGCGGCAAAGCTCGCGCCACCCAAGAGCTGGGACGAGCTGGGCAAGGACGCTCAGGCGCTTACCGTTGATGGTGGAAAGACGCGGTGGGGCATTGAAATTCCCACGGAGAATCCGTACTGGACATTCCAGCCACTTGCCATTGGCGCGGGAAAGAACGTCTTCTCCGATGATCTGACGGTGAACTTCAACGCACCCGAGGTCATCGATGCCGTTCAGTTCTACTTGGATCTGAGCCAGAAATACAAAGCCACCCCGCCCGGTGTCCAGGCAAGCTGGGGAACGTCCACCCAGAATTTCGCGGCCGGAAAAACCGCCATGATCATCCACACGACCGGAAGTCTGGCTGGCATACTCAAGACCGCCAAGTTCAAAGTCGGCGTGATGGCGGTTCCCGGAAGGAAGATCGGAACGCTGGCAAGCGTCACCGGCGGCGGCAATCTCTATTTGACGGCGGGGCATTCACTTGAAGAGCGCAAGGCTGCTTTCGCCTTTGCCCAGTATTTGCTCGACCCGGCTCGCGTGGCGGCTTTCAGCCAGGCCACAGGCTATATCCCCCACCGCTCCTCCGCGACGGCGACTGCCGAATTCAAGGCGTGGATGGCCCAGGTCCCGCAGGCGGCCGACGCTGTGGCCGCACTGGCATCGGCACAACCAGAATTGGCCACGCAGAATCTGAACGGCGTGAAGACCATATTCAATAATTATCTGCAGGCCGCTTTCAATGGCACCCAAAGCCCAACGGATGCCATGAATGCCGCCCAGAACGCATCAAACAAGACGCTGGCGGACTACCGATAGCGGTCAGTGAGAGAGGTTGGCGTCACGAATCGACACCGCGTCCTTCCGTACTTGCTCGTGGCGCCAACACTCGTCTTCGTCACCGCGTTCACGCTGCTTCCCCTCGGCGAATCGCTCGTCGGAAGCCTCTTCAAGCACAAGCTCAATATTCCCCGGTTTCAGATACCGATATACGCGGGGCTCGGCAATTATGCCGACCTCTTCAAGGATCCGGAGTTCCTGCAGGTCGTCGCCAATACTGGTATCTATGTCCTGGCCCTCATTCCGCTTCTGCTTGTGGCCGCGCTGGTTCTGGCCTTTCTGCTCGACGGAAGAATCAAAGGGCTCGCGTTTTTCCGACTCGCCGTTTTTCACCCCACCGTTCTCCCCCTTGTGAGCGCGGCGACGATCTGGATGTTCTTTCTGACACCGGGATACGGACTTTGGAATCAGTTGCTTCATCTCTTCGGGTATTCGGGGCCTCAAAACTGGGCCGGTAATCCTTCCCTGGCCATATTCGCGCTCGCCCTGGTGGCATTCTGGAAAAACGTCGGATTCTTGATGTTGTTCTTTCTTACCGGCCTTCAGAATCTCGATCATTCATTGATCGAGGCAGCGCGGCTGGACGGAGCGGGCGGCCTGCGTTTGGTGAGAGGAGTCATCCTGCCCCTCATTCGGCGCCAGACGCTTTTCGTGACGACCATCGCGTTCATCGGGGCGTTCCAAACCGTCGACCATGTATTCGTCCTAACCCAGGGCGGGCCGAGCGGTACGAGCACCCTCCCTTTGTATTATCTCTGGCAGCTTCGATTCGAGCGGCTCGATGTCGGTCGAGGAGACGCGGTGACCGTTCTTTTGATTCTTGTATTGCTCGCCTTTACTATCACAAACACCTTGATGAGCGAGCGACATGAGAATTAGAGCCACCCCATTTTTCAGATTCGCGGTCCTCCTCGTAGTTGCCGCGCTGATGCTCACTCCGCTGCTCTGGGCGCTCGCCGCATCGCTTCGCCCTCCCGAGATTCCCTTCGCGCAGGGAAGCGTTTTTTTTGCGTCGTCATTCAGTCTGGCCAATTACGCCAAGGCCTTTTCCTTGGCGCCCTTTGCCCGCTACTATGCGAACACGATCATGCAGGTCGTCGCAATCATCGGAGCCCAAGTCATAACGGCCAGCCTGGCCGCATACGCTTTCGCGCGTTACCGATTCCCGGGAGATCGGGCGCTTTTCATCATTATTCTCCTGCAGATGATGATTCCGACGGCGGCGCTGCTCGTGCCGAACTTCTCCACCATCCGCTTCCTGAAGCTGTACAACACAATCCCGGGCATCGCCCTTCCCTTTTTCGGTTCGGCCTTCGCGACATTCCTTCTCAGACAATCCTTCTTGTCGCTGCCCCGCGACCTCGCGGACGCCGCGGCGATCGACGGTTGCCGATGGGACCAGGAATTGCGCAACGTCTATCTCGCCACCTCCCGAGCCTCGGTGGCAGCCATAGTTCTCTCCTCGCTGTCCTACCATTGGAACGATTTTCTGTGGCCGCTCGTTGTCACGCAATCCGATACGGTCAGGCCGCTGACCGCAGGTCTGGTACGGTTCACCCAGATGGGAGAAATCGGAGCGCAGTGGGGTCTGCTTTCAGCGGCGACGATGATTGTCACCTTGCCCTTGTTCATCGTCTTCATTGTCTTCCAGAAACAATTCGTGAGGGGCTACATCTCCTCGGGGATCAAATGAAGGGCGCCATCGCCATTTCCGTCCGCGACGAAGACCATTTGAATGCGCACCTCGATCATTTCAGCGTTACCTTGGACCAGGCGCTGGCATGGGTTCGCCACCGTCTCGAAGCTTCGTCCACCCGGAGTGGATGGGAGCACTTCGATTTCAGGGCGCCGCGGAGGGTTGGTCTGACAGGACTGAAGACGTTGAGACCCTGGACTCGTGGCGACTTCTGGGCCTGCCGGCGGGGGAGGTCATGTCCTTCTCATCTCATCGTCTCCCGAAAACACCCCACACGCACACTTTGTGTTTGGGGGTTCTGGCAGGATGATAGCACGTTCATCTTGCACACTCTTTATCCTGGAAGGGTCGCGCCACGCGAAATTCACGACCCCGAGCTTTCTCCATCCGAAATGGGCGACGCAGTAAGGTTTTGGGCGCGTCACGCAATCATCGTCTCGCCGTCGGAGTGGGATGCCTAGCGGAGAGGACTCACGGGATCTAGCGGACACGGCTCATTCAATCACAAGTGCGGACGAGGTGAAACGAAATGATGCGACGAACGCTGGTAAGCATTGGAATGATTCCGGCTGCAATCCTCTTTGTGCTCGTGGGTTGCGCAAGACAGGCCCCGCACACTCTCTATATGCCAGCCGTTGGCGACCCGATGCCTGGCGCGCTGTACGCGCGCGCCATTCAGCTTCGTTATGCCGGTTCTGGCAATAACCGCATGTATGCGACCTTCGAACGCTATGTCAACGGAACACCGACATTTCCCATCTACGAAAGCAAGGACTCCGGAAAAACGTGGAGAAAGATTTCCGATGTCACGGACCAAATCAACGGCTGGGGCATGCGTTATCAGCCCTTCGTGTATGAAATGCCCGTATCGGTCGGGAATTTGGCGGCGGGAACGGTGCTCTGCGCGGGAAAATCTTGACCGAATAGAATTGGCAAGGATGTTTCCGCCTCGGCATCCCTGCGATGCGATGCCCGCTTCGCGATTCCGCGCGCCCTAGCTTCGGCGCGCCTTGCGCACACCCCGCTGCCCTTGTCGCGGCAGACCGAGAAGAAGCGCGATCGGTGCGGCCATGAGTATCCACATTGCCGCGCGAAGGCCTGCCACCTGAGCAACCGCGCCGAGTCCCAACGGAATGAGACTGCCTGCCAATCCTGCAATGGTGCTCAGTGCCATGGCCGCTCCTCCCTTTCGCGGCATCGCCGCGTAAAGTCGAGCCTTGAGCACCGAGTACCAGCCGGCCTTGACGAGTCCCAAGAGGATCAAGAGCCCGAACTTGAGCGGCAATGGCGGGATAAGCAGAAAGGACGGAAAGAGAACAGCCGCGAGTGCGGCGCTTGAGCGGAGATAAGGAACTCCTGCCACGCGCTCGAGAAGCGGGATGACCAATGCGTCTCCGACCAAACCGCTTGCCGTCCACAGCACAACTGCCACCGCGGCGATTCCTATTGACACGCCGGCAACGTCGACGAAATAGAGACCGATAAAGCCAAACAGTATGTCGAGCATCAAGTCTGACAGCTCCAAGAGCGTAAGCCACCGGAGCACGTCGGCTTTCCGCAAGGCTTTCACGGCGTCGCCGAGCCCACGAAGGAATGTGCGCCAGCTCGCGGATTGTTGCCTTTGCGATCTCGGCTGAGGAATACGCGTCATCCATGCCGGCGCGAGCAATGCACAGGAAAGCATCCCCATGAACAAATACAGCCCGCGCCATCCCAGCCCGTGGGAGGCGGCGAAGGCCAGTGCAAGCGGCCCAGCGGTCATTCCGATCGAGCCCGCCAGCGACCAGCGCGCCATGTTCTGTTCCCGTCTCCGAGTCTCTAGGTCCATAAGCCCGATTTGCGCCACATTCACAAACGCCCCCGACGCCGGATAGAACATGACCCAGGAAAAGAGCAGGAACAAAGGGCCACGGCTGATCCCCGTCAAAAGGATCGACAGCGCAAAAGCAAAGCCGCCACCCACGAAAATTGAGCGTCGCAACCGCGTATCGGCCAGGATACCGAGAACTGGCTCCACAAATGCGCTGAAGAGTCCCGGGATTGTCATGAGGAGTCCGATCTGGAGATAGGAAAGCGCGAAATCGCTTCTGATCAGCGGCCATGCGGCCTCCCGTGCACCGCCTACCAGCTCATCCAAAAGCTCAATCAGAAGGAAAAGGAGCGGAATCGTTCGAAGAGCTGGGGAATTCAGCTTGCGTCAGTGTCGGGTCATTCGCGTGTTCCTCGTGGGTCCGAAGATGCCACCGCCCAGCCTTTTGGTCAAGAAAAAATGATCAGCAACAGTCTCCATCGCGACGTGCCGAAAGGAGAAGATTCATTCAGTTTCCAGCTCGAAGAACATCGTTGCATCCTCCCTGAAAGTGAAATCGGTGCGCCCCGGGCGCGGCGACCCTCGATTGCCGCCGGGGCCGAGCGGATAGACAGCCGTGGCTCGCGGGGCGTTCATGCTTCCTTCCAGCGCGTCGATCGAGACCGGTCCGTGCCCGGCATCGAGGAGGATGCGGCTGCCATCCTCTTGCTTTTCGAATTTCATGTCGATATTGCCGCACCATCCGAGTGCGACCAGCAACAAATGGCTGGAGGAGTCGGTATCCCTTCCGTCCAGGGACAGAAAAGTTATGGTCATGCGCTGGTTCTTGACTTCGAATCGATACGCGCCAAAGGAAACGCTACCGTGGATGTTTCCCGATGCTGTCTTGACCTGCGGCGCGTCAATTCTGAACACGCCTTTCTCGAAGTCGAACTCCAATTCGCCGGTATCCGAGACGAGCGAACCGTCACGCACCAGTCCCTGTGTCGTTTCCAGCAGACCCCACTTCTTCAGAGCACCGTCGAGGGCACGCGAATAGTTTCTATAATCCGCGTCAATGCCTTTGCCGTTCGGGATCACTTCGCATCTCTCACCCGCAAGACGATGAAGCCCGAGAAATTTGTCGATCCCCTCGTATTTCTGAGCGCCATCGACGAATCGGGTCCGGGAATATACGAAGGCGTGCTTCGCCTCCGAATAATCCCCGGTGGGGGTGTTGCCACTGGCCAGCGCCACATCAGATGTGCCCGTGTATTTCGCCCCTATGAATGTCGCGGCCACCCGCGCGACGTAGCTTGCATACCCGTACGGTGCAATCCAGTTGCGGGGAACGGCGTACAGGTCACGTTCGGTATAGCAGACTTCAAGGCTGTTCCTTCCTTCCGCGACGAGCTTGCGCTGAAAAAGACAGGAGCACAGCCCGACCTGCCCCCACACGGCAGGGTCGTTGTAGAGATTGAATGGCATGTCGAGCTTGGAATCGTCGTACTTGTCCATTCCATCGGCGTGGTGGTACGCGTACAGCACCATCCCATCCCAGTCCTGCAAGGAGGCGTACGCGGCGACCATGGGCAAAGCGTCGCTCCTGAAGTCGGTCCCGTAGAGGATATTCCATTCGCCGGCGATGAAGGGTTTTCCCGCAACACGGTCGTGATTGAGACGGGTGACGAGGTTGAGCTTGAAGGCATTGTCGACCACCGTCCGTCGAGGATCGTTCTCCACCATGTTTATGTCGTGGTATCGAGGCCTGTCCTGACGCGTCGTATCCGGATGATTCCAATAGGCATTGTCAATCGTAACATCCGAGTACTTGTCCAAGCTGTAGATGTCAGCGGCGCCCTGAGCATGGTTGGAGATGTTGATGGGGCATTTGACTCCCAAGCTCACCAGATGATCGCGCATGTCCCGGGTGAAGTCGAGCTGAACCCGCGCAAGGAACTCAGTGTAATCCGCGTAGCGGGCGGGAGATTCGGGAAGGCCTCCTGCGCCCACGTCGAGATACATCTGGGTGCCTTCAAGATGAGACAGTCGACGCACCGTGCCTCGTTCAGGATCCTCGTCCTTTCCAAGAGCGCGCGTACCGTCAGCGCTCGTCCATGCGGCGTCGAGTGCTGCACGGGAACCGTATTTGGCCAGAAGGTACCAGCCGAATCTTTTGTCCAATTCCAATCTGTACGAGGGCAGTCCGATGGGATCGCGGCCTTCATACCAGAAGATGCCGTCCTCGTTCATCACCTGGACGAGCGCCACGCCAGGGTCATCGAGGTAACGCTTGCCGGTGTACGGATTCACGTGGGTCAGGTAGCGTGTCGCGTACTCCTTTTGCAGCTCCATGAGCCGACGATTGTAGACGGCGGCCTGCTTGAAATACTTCATCAGGTCATCCGGATAATCGAGACCGTCCGCGGGCAGGAAGCCTCGATAGCAAAAGAGATCAAGCTGCAGGTAAATTCCGCGCTGCTCGAGGCAGTGAAGCATATAATCGAGCTTGTCCCACTGGTGTGGGTCAATCCTCGTCGACGTGCCCTTCGTATAGTCGATGAGGAGCGGGGCCCCCGCGTGCGGGCGCCCGTCCACCGCGTGAATGCGGGCAAAATTCACACCTGCATGGGCGAGGCGCTCCGCGATGAGCTCGGCGTCGGGTTTCGGCGAGAAGGGACAGCCGAAGGGGATATTGAAGCCGTAGAATCGGATCCGGTTCTGGCCGACGTGAAAGTGGCCATCCTTTATGCGGACAAAGCCGTGCTTTCCGGCCGGTGCATCGAGGAGGGAGCTGAAATCCAATGCGCCCTCGAACATCATCTCTTTCTTCATCAGAAACGGCTTTATCATAGAGCGCTATCCTCTCCTGCTGAGAAGATTCTGGGGTGACTTCGAAGAGATGTAAACAGGACTTTCTGCGCATTGTGGGGGAAATCCGCTATTCGTGGGCCTGTCGAAGCGAGCTTGTTGACCTAGACCCCCATGATGAGCTTTCATGGTGAAAAGGAGACCGAGCGTGGAAAGAGGTTCGGCGGATATCCTCCGGGCGGCGCGGGCCGCCGGCATAGTAATCCCCGCGTTCAACATTCCGTACCTTCCGATGGTGAAACCCGTCATAGATGCGGTGCGGGATGCCGACTCTTTTGCATTTCTGGAGGTCGCGCGCCTGGAATGGGAAAAATTTCAGTCCGGGAGCATCGAGGACGTCGCGCGCGAGTACACCCGATGGGCCGACCGCGACCGTACGCGTTTGCACCTGGATCATGTCCCCGTTATCGACGAGGAAGGGCGGCGCGTCGATTGGCAGCCGCTGTTCAAGCGCGCAATCGCGGCAGGGTTCGATTCCCTCATGGTGGACGGCTCCCGACTCGCTCTGGAAGAAAACATCCGCGTGACCCGGGAAGCGGTCTTGATGGCGCACGCGGCGGGAAAACCGTGTGAAGCAGAGCTCGGCGCCGTCATGGGTCATGAGGACGGGCCGCTACCGGACTACGAGGAGTTGTTCCGCTCCGGCCGTGGATTCACAGATCCATCAGAAGCGGCTCGCTTTGTCCGCGAAACGGAATGCGATTGGCTCTCCGTGGCCATCGGAAACATCCATGGAGCAATCTCCAGGGCGCGTCGGGACGAACGAAAAGTCGAGGCTCGCCTGAGTCTGGAGCGCCTGCGCCTCATTACGGAGGCCACGTCGATTCCGCTGGTTCTTCACGGCGGCTCCGGCATTCGTCCTGAAGACGTGCGTTCCGCTTTCCGCCTCGGGATCGCGAAGATCAATGTCGGTGTCGACATACGTCAGGCGTGGGAGCAGACCGTCAAAGGCGGTGAGGCCGCCGCCGCGCGTGCCGTGTACGATCGGGCGTCGGAGCTGTTGCGCGTCACCTACGGCCTTTCAGGCTCGCGGGGAAGACTTTAAGGACGTAGGCCATCGAGCCGGCACGGGAGATTCGCGCTCAATCACCGGGCCCCCTTGCTGCTGACGCACCTCCTTATCAAATCGCTCAGCAAAAAGCGGGCTCGAGTTTCGGCGACGCTACGGGGCTGCGAGGCTTGACAAAAGTCATCCAAAAGCTCATCTTCTTTCTTGATAAATAGACCGTCAGACGGTTTATTTATTTTGGCAAAAACTATGGCACGGACGGTCAAAAAAGCGGAACATTTCGCCAAAAGCAACGAAATCCTCGACGCCACCATGATGCTGATCAACACCAAAGGATATGAGCACGTGGCCGTCCAGGATATCTTGGACACGCTGCGAATCTCTCGTGGGGGATTCTATCATTATTTCGATTCAAAACAGGCGCTGCTTGAGGCTCTGATTGAACGTTCGGCCAGTGAAGTGCAGCAGGCTCTCCTTCCCGTCGTGCAGAATCCGCGACTCTCAGCAATCCAAAAGGTTCAGGCCTATTTTGATTCATCCACTCGTTGGAAGACCTCGCAAAAAGAGCTGATCCTCAGCGCCATTCAGAACTGGTATTCAGACGAAAACGCGTTGATCCGCCTGAAATTGACCGCGAAGTCGCACACCTACATGTCACGACTGCTCGACCCGATCATCAGACAGGGTATCGAGGAAAAGGTCTTTACCACATCCTACCCTGCCGAGATTGCCGTGATCTTTGTCGGTATGACCCTGAGCCTCTCGGACAGCCTCCTCGAGCTCATGCTTGCCCCCAATCCTGATCAGGGAACGTTTCAGAAGGCGCAAGCATTCCTGGATGCGTATTTCGAGACGATCGAACGGATGCTGGGGGTTCCCGCCGGCTCTTTCAAGGTCCTGGACATAGCTGTATTCAAAGAATGGTTTGGTGCACCAAACCCAGAAATGAACGCTGCCAAGGAGTGACTCCATGAACGTCATCGAAATGACTGGCTTGACCAAGTATTACGGGAAGGCGCGCGGCATCGTGGATGTCACGTTAAGCGTGGCGGAAGGCGAAATCTTTGGTTTCATCGGGCCAAATGGGGCCGGGAAATCCACCACGATCCGCTTGCTTCTCTCGCTCATCCATCCAACGAGTGGAAGCGCCCGCGTTTTCGGCAAGGACACGGTCACGCAGGGCCCCCAGATCCGTCGAGATATCGGCTACCTCCCTTCGGAAGTTTTCTATTACGAAGGCATGAAGGTCATCGATTTGCTCAAATACTCGGCCAGTTTTTATGACGGCGACTTCACCGAACGCATGAAGGAGCTCGCCGCAACCATGGAGCTGGAGATGAATCGTCGCATCAGCGACCTGTCGTTCGGCAACAGAAAAAAGGTGGGTATCGTCCAGGGCCTGCTCCATAGCCCCAAGCTGCTTTTCCTCGATGAGCCCACCAGCGGCCTCGATCCTCTCATGCAGCGCAAATTCTTCGACCTGATACGTAAGGAAAATGCACGCGGGGTGACGGTTTTTTTCTCCTCGCACATATTGGGGGAGGTGCAGCGCCTTTGCAGCCGCGTGGGCATCATCCGCGACGGCAAAATCGTCGAAATATCCGATATCCATAGCCTTCAGAAAAACAACTATAAGAAAGTGAAAGTGGTTGCTGAGGGAGTAGATCCGGCAGTTTTGAATGTGCCGGGAGTGGACAATCTGCAGGGAGAAAACGGCGTACTGCAATTCTTCTTCAGGGGCGACATCAATGCGTTGCTCAAGAGAATCAGCGCCATCCCGGTTTCCGACGTGACCATCGAAGAACCGACGTTGGAAGAAATCTTCATGCATTACTACAAATAGGCAAAACCATGAGCACAACCATTTATTGGCACGAGCTTCGCTCCCGGCTCCGGTCGGTCATTGTTTGGTCGGTCGCCGTCACGGCCATCATCTTCCTATTCTCATCCATATTTCCCGGATTTGCGGCGCAGGCGGTTACCGTCAAGGAGCTCTTTTCGAGATTTCCACCGGCCTTGCTGGACGCATTTGGCATGCAGAACACCGACTTGTCGAGCGTGCTGGGCTTTTACGGATTCATATTCGTGTTTGTTCAGCTCTGCCTT